>Ga0247841_10013066_pt1 | contig 10699 bp, 13 predicted proteins | sample LaCruzMarch2015__2_FD_192410 | JGI IMG/M metagenome (GOLD analysis project Ga0247841, IMG submission 192410) | Freshwater microbial communities from meromictic Lake La Cruz, Castile-La Mancha, Spain - LaCruzMarch2015_18m | ecosystem: Environmental > Aquatic > Freshwater > Lake | place: Spain...
TGATAAACATGGAAGACTAGCTATTTTGAAAATACACTCGAGAAATATGCCTATTGTTCCGCAGATAAAAAAAATACACATTGAAAAAGAAATTAGTGATTTAACAAATAAAATAAAAGAACAAGAATTAGCATTAAAGGGTGCATTAGATCAGGATACTAAAAAGAGAATTATCCAAGAAATTAGTCATGATAGTAAAGAATTAGACACAATAAATGTTTTAAGAAATAAATTCTCTGGAGATGATAAAAAAGACGAAAAGATATTTGAAAGTCTATCTTCTAAGGAACAGGAAGAATTAAGTCCAATATTTTTGAGAGGAATGATGGATGAACTTGCTGCAAAAACACATGGTTTTGTTGGTGCAGATATAAATGCACTTGCTAAAGAGGCTGCAATGGCTGTACTGAGAAGGTTACTACCTAAAATGAATTTAGAAAGAGAAGAAGAAATCCCTAAAGAAGTTTTAGAAGAATTAAAAATCACAAAAAAAGATTTTGATGATGCTTTAAAGACAGTTAGACCAAGCGCAATGAGAGAAGTTCTGGTTGAAACGCCTACTACAAAATGGAATGACATAGGTGGAGTTGAAAATACCAAGAGAGATTTGAGAGAGGCTATTGAATGGCCATTGAAATTCCCACAATCATTTGAGAGATTGGGAATAAGGCCACCTAGAGGAATTTTATTATATGGCCCCCCTGGAACTGGTAAGACTTTGCTGGCTAAGGCTGTTGCAAATGAGTCTGAGGCTAATTTTATACAAGTAAAAGGACCTTCGCTATTATCTATGTGGGTTGGAAAATCAGAAGAAGGAGTAAGAAAGATATTTGAAAGAGCTAGACAGGTTGCACCTTGTATTGTATTCTTTGATGAAATTGATTCTCTTGCATCCAGAAGAGGAACTGATAATGGAACCAAGGTAACTGAGAGAGTTTTAAATCAAATGTTGGCTGAAATGGATGGAATTGAAGATTTATCAAATGTGGTTGTTATTGGTGCTACAAATAGGCCAGATATGCTTGATCCTGCTCTAATGAGACCTGGAAGATTTGATAGAATAGTTTATGTTGGTGTTCCAGATAAAGAAGGAAGATTGCAGATTTTGAAAATTCATACAACAAAAATGCCATTAGATAAAGATATTGACTTAAGTGAAATAGCTGAAAAAACAGAAGGGTACACTGGAGCTGATATTGAGTCTTTAACAAGAGAAGCTGCAATGTTAGCTTTGAGAGAAGATATTAACACGCTTGTTGTAAAGAAAAAACATTTTGATAAAGCAATGGACAAAGTTCTTCCAAGTGTTTCAAAGAATGATGCAGATAGGTATAAGCAGATTGAACAGCAATATTTGAGAAGTGCTAAGGCTGCACTTTCTGAAAGAGCAAGTTATGCTGGTTAAACCGGAAGATCAAAAAAATATTGTTTAACTGCAACACTTTCTGAATTTTTAAAAGTTGAATAATTTCCATCAAAGGCTACTTTTCCATTGTGTAATAAAACAACCCTATCTGCAATTGCTTCTAATAGTTCTTGTTGATGCGTTATTGCAATTGTAGTATTGCCCGTTGTTCTATGTAAATCCGTAATTAAATTAATTATTTTATTCATGTATCTTGGGTCTAGCCCTACTGTTGGTTCATCATAAATCATTATTTCTGGTTGAGTAATAATTGCTCGTGCAATTGCAACTCTTTTCTTTTGCCCTCCAGACAATTCATGTGGCATTCTAGAAAGATAACCATCTTCTAAGCCCACTCGAAATAATGCATCTCTAACTGTTTTTTCAATTTGATGTTGATTTTCTCTTGGAACCTGAGCATCTAAATTTCCCACCAAAGGAACAACAAGATTATCGTGAACATTCATTGAACCAAAAAGTGCATTTGCTTGGAAAACATAACCCATTTTTTTTCTTAGGGTATCTAATCCCCCATCATTTAATTTTGAGAGATCTTGACCAAGTACGTAAACTTCTCCTGAATCAGAAAAAAGAGAACCCATTAAATGTTTAGATAAAACTGTTTTGCCACAACCAGTATGGCCAACAATACACAATCTTTCTCCCTTATTAATTTGTAAATTAACACCTTGTAAAATTGGTGTTTCATTAATTGATTTAGATAAATTTTCGACCCTTACAGCCAGATTTTCCATGCTTTTTATTAATAATAACTAGTTAAAAACCTATTGTTTTGTAGTCACAGTTACCTTATCTGTAATTAGAATTGTATGTTCTGCCTGAGAAACTGGTTTTTTTGATTTTTCAACTAGGACTGGGAAATTATGCAAGATACCTTGCTTGGTCATAATTGAGAGAGAGAAGTTAAGTTTTGGAAATGACTTTTTCTCTAGCCATCTTTTGCAAAATGGGCGAGTTTTATAATTTTGTTTTATAAACTCTAGAATTTTTCTTGCATCATTATCTCTAATTTTTCTGTCTTCCTGAAGCATGTAGATTTCAGAAGGAGAAGATTCATAGACTTCGCCAACACCTGTTGTTAAGAAGGGTTCAATTGCAATTGCCATATTATTTAATTTTATTGGATTTGCATTATCATAATTTGAGATTGTTAAGCCTGCGTGAATTTGGTCTTGAGAAAGAGAGTGGCCAGAGAGATTTTTTATTACATTAAATTTAGAATTTTTTATTGATTCCTGAATTGTTTTTCCTATTTCACTTACTTTCATATCTTGATGAATATTTTGAAGAACATTATCTAGGGCTTTTTCATTTAGCTGAATTATTTCTTTAAATTCGCGGTTATCTGTTAAATCTAGAGAAAATGCAGTATCTGCGATAAAGCCATTTACTTCTACTCCTAAATCTACTTTTAGGATGCCTGTTGCTGTTGTTGTATCGTGTAAACCTGGTGTGTAATGAGCTGCAACTTCGTTTAGAGAGAGATTAACTGGGAATGCGGGTTTTGCACCTAGTTTTTCTATTTGTGCGTCTATTTTCTCTGCAATTTCAATTAGAAGCATGTCTTTTTTTATGAAAGATTTTGCATATTCTACAACTTGAGAAGCTATCTTGCCTGCTTTGATATAGCTTTCTTGTTCTTGTTTTTCCATTATTTTAGATATTTTCTAGATATTTAAAAGTATAGAAATAGTTAAATATGAGCCAGAATTAAGTATTTAATGGATATAAGAGGATTAGATAAACTTAAGGTGTATGCTTTCAGAGCTTATGATTCCTTAGTTAAGTTACCACATAATTTAAAAGAGGGGATAGGAAAAGCAGTTCTTGATGGAATTAGAAGATTTTCTCCAGAGACATTTGAACAATATGCACTAAAATCGCATGTTTATGGGCAGGTTGAATCTAATTGTAGGAGACTTGCTGGAGAATTAGAAAAAAAAGAAGAAATTATAGGAAATTTAGAAACGCGAGCTCATAATTTAAATGGGCAAGTAGAAAGTAGTGTTGTTAGAGAAACTGGACTAGTAAATAATATTGGAACACTATCTGCTCAAGTTAAAGAACTTCATGCAAGAAACATTCAATATGCAAGTGATTCTATTGGAGACTCTAGAAGAATAAGAGAACTTGAAAATGGATTAGCTACTTCACAGAAACATGCAGAAAAATTAGAACGGGGACTTAGAGTTAAAACAAGAGAGCACTATGACTCGGGTATATATGAGAAAACACCTGCGCTTTTATTGAGTGATGGAAAAGTTATTTTACAAAATAGAGCTGCTAGAGATTTGGTTGGGGGAACACATCTAACTGGATTAAATTTAACTGATTTTATTAGTTTAGAAAAAGGAAAACATCATTATGCAAAATTAAATGGTGTTACTTATGACTTTCAGGTCTTTTCCTTAAGTGGAGCAATGGGAGATTGTGAGGTGAAGTTTGAAAAAGCTGGAAGATTTTACCAAAAAGCAGAAGATATTATGGGTGTGCCAATAAGGGAAATTATTTTACCCAAAGGTGGACTTGCTACAACTTAATTCTTTACACGCCTTTCTTTATCCGCTAGGATTTATGAAAGGTGTTAATTCTTTACACGCCTTTCTTTTGGAAGAAAATTAGATAAAAGAGCTTTATTGTCTGAGAGCTTTCCTGTTCCCACAAAATCACCTTGACTTCTAACTGCAACAAAGCCTTTCATGTCTTTATAGGTTATTTTTTGTTCTTCTGTAAGCTGAATATCTTTTCCCAAAAACCATTGGTGTTCTTGTTCTTTTTCAAGTTCAACTATGTTTTTTGTAATTTGGTCTTTTAGAAGATGCATTGCATCAACTGTTAAACGTGTTTCTTGTCCAACTTCTTTTCCAAAATATAATCCAATTGATTCTACTCTCATTTCTGTCCAAATTCTAATTATCTCATCTACAGAAAGAGAGCCAGAATATGCTCTTATTTTTTCTGCACCTGAAGAAATTAATAAATAGTTAAATTTTTCTACTCCCAAATAGGAAACTCGTTCTATGAATTTTTTCTTTTTTGTTTTATCTAAAATCTGAATTCTCATTTCTTTCTCCTAGTTTTTTAATTTTACATAGAAAAAATCCGTCTGTATTATTATCTTGTGGGTAAATTCTACATGCTTTTTTAACTTCTGGTGAAAATTGCTCTCCTTCCCAATCGCAGACTCCACATCTGGACTTGAGAGGAAGTTTTATTTCTTGAATTTCTACATTGAAATTTTTAGCTAGATAATTAACAACTGACTCATCTTCTTCTGGTGTTAGTGTGCAAGTAGAATAAATCATCTCTCCACCTACTTTTAGAAGCTCTAAAGCAGATGATGCAAGTTTCTTTTGAATTCTTGAAAGTTTTTCAATCATTTTTAAATTCCACATTAAATACGTCTTGGGTGATTTTCTTAGAGTTCCTTCTCCAGAACAAGGTGCGTCAACTAGGATTTTATCAAATTTTAATTTTCTTTTTTTAAATTTTAAACAAAGCTGAACTCCGTCGTGACGAGTTACCAAAGTATTCATTACACTTGATTTTTCTAAATTAGAAGCTAGAATTGCAATTCTACCCATATCATTATCATTTGCAATTATTGTTCCTGAATTTTGCATCATTGCTGCTGCCTGAGTTGTCTTACTTCCAGGAGATGCACACAAATCTAGGAGCATTTCACCTGGCTGAGGATTTAGAGCTATAATTGGAAGCATTGAAGAAATTTCCTGCACATAGTAATAACCCAAAAGGTGTTCTTTTGTTTTACCTAATTCTCCTGGCATTAGGTCATTTTCTACAATCATTATCTCTGGATAATCTGGGAATGGTTGTTTTATTTTCCACCCCTTATCTTCTAGTCTTTTTTTAAGTTCTTCTGGAGATATTTTAAGTGTATTGCATCTAATTGAGTCTGGTGTTTGAACTTTGGCTATGTCAAAAAAAATCTTTGCCTCTTGTTCTCCAATTAGCTTTGTTATTCTTTGTTCAAATTCTGGTTTTGGTTCGTATTTCATGTTGTTTGAAAGAATTAGGAGGTTTTAAAGATTTGTTAATATTACATCTGAGAATCAACAGTGCCACGCTTATAGGTGCTTTGACGAAAGGCCCTGTTAGTGTTGCGGTGAATTTTAAATAATCCCCCAGGTAATAATGTCTGGGGTTTTCCTACATAGGCACAATTTAGATATCCTTTTGGAGTATAATAATGACCATAATTTACACTATCCCCACAGATAGCTCTATGTGCGCATACATTACTATCTTCTGCAACAGATTCTATAGCTGTTGGTTTTGTTCGTTTTGCCATGAGATAATTTGTTCTGAGGTTTTTTAAAGGTTACTACTAAATTTTTAGGATAATCCAAAAGCTTATAAACAAAAATAAATTAGTAAAATTATGGGATCAGAAATAGATATGCCAGGAAGTTTTGGTGGCTTAATGAGATATAAGGAAGAATATAACTCTAAGATAAAATTTTCTCCTGCACAGGTTGTATTAATGATTGTTATAGTTATTGCTTTTGTTGTTTCCCTTAGATGGTTTTTCCCTATAAAAACAGCTGTTGCTTCTTTCTTAAGTTTGTTGTAATTTATTCTTCCAAAAAGCTTTAAATAACCTATTTTCAATGTTTTATGATATGAGCCCGTAGCGCAGCCCGGTAGCGCACTGCTCTGATAAGCACGAATGAATTCGTTCATTCTAAAACAGCTGTTTCAGTAAGGCAGGGGTCCTCAGTTCAAATCTGAGCGGGCTCATTTTTTGCGAGCCAGTGGGCTCGTCAGATATATTTATGCAAATTTGAACAGTTCAAATCTTAAAAAAATTTTGCAGTTGTAATATTTGATAATAGTTTGCTTCTGCAAAAGATAAATCAACAGCGAAATTTTTTCGGGCTCATTTTCTCAGATTATGAAGCAAATATCAATTTGCTCTTCAAATCCGAACAAAACGCTCTTGAGTTATTTTTGTATCAACAATTATTTTAAATTATCACAAGAGTATTTTGTGAGCCGAGCGGGCTCATTGGGATTTAGATTTAGAACCAGACCAAATCATGTCGAAAATCATTTTGAAATAATCAACAAAAAGTTTGTCTTTTATGAGAAAAGCCCGAGGTTTTTCTTCTTTTGTCCCGAGATATTCGATTACCATATAATTATGAAATAAACAAATTTCTGCTCGTGGGTCTAGGTCCATGTATCTTATATCTATGAGCCCCATCTTTGTTCTTTCCTTAGAATAACTTGTATTTATTGTTTTTGGAAAAATTAATCTTTGTTTGATTTTCTTTTTTACTCTTACTTTATGAAATTCCATGAAGATATCGTTGAACTGGCTGACTGCTTCTTCATTTCCTGCTAAGACTTGAATTTCTATGTTTGGGGTTAGGCCCTCAATAATTTCCTGCCACATTGCTATAATACCTGAGACTCCTTCAAAATATTTGTAATCTGCGAATGTGTCTTTTATTTTTGGAAGTTTCTTTATTGTTTCTATAGAATTTAGAAGAATACTTTTCTGAGAGTCAAGTTCTTTTTGTTTCTGAATGTAAAGAGTCTTGAGAGTTTCAGGAGGATTTGAATAGAATATCTTTACATTGTTAGCATACTTGTAGGAGATTAGCCCTTTCTTGTAGAGCTCTTCAAGAATTGGATAAATGTGAGATGTTGGCACTTCAACATGTTGAGAGAGCGGGCCAACCTTAGATTCTCCAAGTTCAAGGAGGCCGAGATAGACTTCTGACTCGTTCTTTCCGAGGCCAATCTTAATCAGGTCATCAAGTATTTCTTTATTGCCAATCATACTACAACATTAAGGTTGTAGCAAGTATTTAAATATCTCTTTCATCTATAATCATTATACAGTAGTTACAAAATAACTACTGAGGAAAAACAAAATGAGACAAAATAAAACAATACAAGAAAATCCGGAAACGGAAGAAGACAGAAAGAAAAGAGAAGACTATGCAGAGTTTTGCAAGTATCTTGACAAGTATGAGCGTGCGTTTGATATTGCAAGAAAAATGAAAGAAAGGGGCCAGATTCAGAGATTGGAAAAGTTTAGTGAGAGTATGGCTAGACAGATAGAAGCTCTTCCAAGAGATTTAGATTCAATTAGGGGTAGTTATGGCCCGATGTTTTGGATTCTTGCAGGAAAAGAAGAGGACGCTAAAAGGGTAGTGCCTGGTTATGTGTCTCTCTGTCCTCATGTTCCTTATGTCCATAAAGTTTCTGTGAATTGGATGATGAGTGAGGCGAAGATGAACCTAGAAGACTGGGGATTCCCAGAGTATTGGGCAAAAGAGTTAGCAGATTATCATAAAAATCATCCTCAAGGAGAAGCAAGATGAGTAAAGATATATTAAAAAAACTGATAGTAAGTTGTGATGAACGTAATCCGAAATATATTATCACATCCTATGATTCAAAGGGTCTCCAAGAAGCAATTGAAACTGCACAGGTTTCTGAAGCAGAGCTAGTCCAGGCACTAAGAATAGATGGGAGAACCATAGGGGAGCTAGTTAAGCATCATGAACAAGAAGACGTTATCTGCAGGGGAATGGGTATGGGGTTAGATGGAAGGACTGCGTCAAGTGAAGCTCGAGATGCATTAATTGAAGCTAGAAAAGCAAGAGGAGCATATATCCCATTGGAAGATAATATGCTTTTTTCAATTGGAGGAGATAATCCTGAAAAGTTAGTAGGAGATTATTTTAATTGGTTGAAGACTGTTGAATTTTTTTCAGCACACTCCCTAGAATCTATTTCTTTAGATGCAATTGAGAAAAAATTTCTTGATGGAGCAGAGGAGGCATATGCTAGCGGAACAGTTTCTTTAGAATATCCCAATCTACATCATGGATTTAGCACCGATATCTTCAGAAAAGGTGAGGGCGCAATTAGGAAATTTAACCATATATGGTATTGCCATGGGCGAGACATTCCAGGCAAGGCATTGGTTGAGGTTGACTTACTCTCTGCGTTAAGAGTTGCGAATCAGTTTAAAGATAAGGGATATCAAATTAAATTACACATCGGCCGTAAGAATGGTATGGTTTATGCTGTGTAATTTTGGAGAAGCAAGATGACAAACGAAACAGAGAGTTATGATTGGAGAAAGGGGAGAATTGTAACCCTTAAGCCGAAGGTTTACTCTCTGGGCTCTTTATTGGCACCTCATTGTTTGAGTGTAGATTTAGAAGCAACAGATGAGGAGCGCCAGTGGTGGGAGACAAAGGAGGGGGAAGTAAAAACTAGAAGATCGCTAATGAAAATGGAAGGCGGGCCGGCTTGTAATCACATTATGGCTCCACTTCTAGATTCAGAATTGGCAAAACTCTATACTGCAGATGCAAGAGCAAGAGCAGAAGTTATGGCTGAGAAAAAAGTTCCTTTAGTCTCTGACTACTGGCTCAAGAATCCTCTTTCTTCTCAAATTCAGTTAGAAGATTTGGCAGAAAGAATAAGATTTATTGAAAAGTGGAGTGAAAGAATTGATTCTGGAAATCTACCCACTAACGAAGAATTAACTAGGAGTATATCTAGAGTTTATGGAAATGGTAACGAAATCGTTGTAGATAATAATGTGGCAGTGTGCGAAACAATGTGGTTTGATTTTATTCAGCATAGTGGCGTAGGGCATTTACCGTATTCTTACAAACTTTCGGGTGAAGAAGCGGGCAGAGCATATCGGTCGTTTTATAGCGAAATGATTAATTGTCTAAAAAAATCTAAGATTTAAATTCTAAGAAAAGAGTGCTGTCTTTGAGATAGTGTCGAAGAATCTGAAGTTTTACTGGAATTGTTTTATAGAAACAAGCATCTTTGGAATAGGCCTTAATTTCTATTCCTGTTTCCATTCTTGAGATAACAACATCTTTTTTATTTTTAACTTTAGGAACAAAAATTTCATAGATAATTTTATCTGAAAGACGCCTAACACTAGATTCTGCTTCTTTTTTAGGCAAATTTCTTCTTCTTTCAATTTCTTTAACTGGAACTTTTTGAACCACTGGTTCGCTTATTCTTTCCTGTGGATTTTGTTGTGTTTGTCTTGGTGCAGTTGAAATTTGAATACTAAATCCGCGAGGAAGAACATTAGCTTCTTTGGCATTAGATGTTTGTTTTTCTAATTGCTTAATTAAACTATTCATTATTTTATCTAGACCCATTGGTAGCTTGATTGGTGGCTGAGATGTAACTTCATCGTCTCTACCCAGAAGACCAAAATTTTCTTCTTCTCTTAGTTGTTTAAAAGAAAGTCCACAGTAGGGACAAAAGTTATAGTCTTTTTCTATTTTCTTAGCACAATTAGGACATTTTTGTTTAAACATAATTCCTCCTTAGAATAAACTAAAAAAGCATGCATTATTTATAAACTTATTGGGCTTCATAAGTTTATAAATGGACCATCCAAATTAACACTACATAATATTGTGCTTCGCATTATTTTATGGTCGACTAGCGTCTCCCTATTATTAATTAATTGTTAATTATCGTTAGACAATAATTTTATCGTTGTTTACCTAAACAAACTAATTCAACAGAGTTGTATAGGGGTTTGGTGATTTACTTAACGAGACTATAAAATCACAGAAGGAATAAGATAGATAATAATAAGAGCTATAATTAATTGTATAATTAGTCCCAATCTCCAATCTGCATCTTTTTGAATTTTTGCATGGAATTTTAGCTGATTCATATAGTGTTTATTATTCTTTAATTTGGTTATGTATCCTATTTTAATTATATCTGGTAGTAGTGCTGAAAATATGCTAAAAATCAATAGTCCGTCCTCTGGCGTACCAGCTATATAGTAAACAAGGCTAATAACTAAGATAGCATCAATTATACGAAGAAAAGCATTAAGTTTATTTATTTTAGCTTTTCCTGTTCTTTTGAATTCTTCTCTATTAAATGGACCATCCCAGTGGGGAATCATGTCTAGAATAAAATGACTAACTATTCCTAAAATTAAGATTAAAATTTTAGAACTAGTATGACTTGCAATTAATATGCCCAGCAGAGCATGAATAATCATAAACATTATTACTAAAAGAATTTCTTGTTTTTAAATACAATGATTAACTTTTGAGATACAAAAAGATTAATAAACTTCATCCAAGAAATATTAACAAAGCGGCTTTGATCTAATGGCATGATTTCGCCTTCCCAAGGCGGACGCACGGGTCCGATTCCCGTAAGCCGCATCTTATCCCAAAAGATAATTTAATATACCTTGAATTTTTAAGCTAGTTATGGTGATAG
>Ga0247841_10013067_pt1 | contig 10698 bp, 3 predicted proteins | sample LaCruzMarch2015__2_FD_192410 | JGI IMG/M metagenome (GOLD analysis project Ga0247841, IMG submission 192410) | Freshwater microbial communities from meromictic Lake La Cruz, Castile-La Mancha, Spain - LaCruzMarch2015_18m | ecosystem: Environmental > Aquatic > Freshwater > Lake | place: Spain...
GACTGTTCGTGGGGCTACCCAGTTGGAGGTGCTGCAGGTATCGGGGGCGGCGGGCCCTCTGATTATTATTCTTATATCGGGGGTTCAGGGGGCACTATTACGATTTCAGATAACGCACGCGTAACCGCATACGGTGGAACGTCTGCGTCGGGTATCGGAGGGGGCGCGGACTCTGAGCTGCTGACTGGAAGCATCTCGATTGGTATCTCCAACAAGGTCATTGCTGTCAGCGACGGAGCACGTCCAGCCATTGATGATACGAGCCTCGGGGGTAATGGTTATGTGATGCTTCTTAATTTTTTCACGTCAAAGGCGGCGGGGACGACCAACACGCTTTATAACCAATATTTGAGTGTTCTGGCCAATACCGTGGTACCTCTTGCGTATCAGTCCCTGGCCTTCTCGGTCGCCCAGACAAACATCTACCTCGTGAGTTGCAACAACATCTATCAGAGCCAACAGAGGAGTATCAACTTCCCTGTCACATTAACAGGAATAAATGCTTTTGATGATGTCGCGGACACCAACACCATTAACTATACCCTCTCCGCACCTGTGGCCGTTCCGTATACGTGGATTGCCCAGCACTATCCTTTGGAGAGTGAGGCTAACTATGAGACGCTGGCCAACACACTCGGAGTGAACGGGCTCACCAATTGGCAGTCGTATGTGGCAGGGCTCATGCCAACCAATGCGCAAAGTGCTTTCACAGCCTCAATCACTCTCACGAACGGAACACCCACGATCACATGGACGCCTAACCTGCAAGACCAAGGCCGGACTTACACAATACAAGGGAAAGCGTTGCTCACGTCGCCTAGCTGGGGAGCCACGAATAGTGCCAGCCGATTCTATAAGGTGAGTGTCGATCTGCCGTAAATGTTTTACGCGAAGTGCGCTATTAGGTACGTATCACTGTTTATTGGATGCTGGGTGAAACTGTTCGGAGTACCGTCTTTAGGCGAAATTTCAAAAACCGTGCATGTTTGCTTCCGCCTAAAGGCGGGACTCCAAACGCTTAGTCGTATATAACTGTTAAAATAAAACCATTTAGAGTCCTTAGAGAAAAAGGGTTTTATCACAAACTTTTGTCATATCAATTTTATGCGGTGGCCCTTATACAAAACGATTATCTGCCTTGGTGTTTGTTTGTTCTCCTTCAAGGCAGAGGCGCTTGTGTATTGCATTACGAATAGCGTGGATGTCCATCAACAAGCACCGACCCGTACGCTGGCGCAGAGCGGCTGGCAACAGACGGTACAGATTAAAAAATATCTAGGGACAATCATCCACTCTAATGCCTTACTCTCGGCTGCGCACCTCGGCCTTAATGATATGGGCCCTAGAGATACCTTTACGCTAGAAGGCACCCATACCCTCACGTCTAAAGTTTCGACCAATATTAGTGATCTTGCCATTCACTTTTTTACACCGCCCATTACCAACAAAGACTATATTGCGTTAATTAATATTGAAGGGGAGCTCGACACAAATGCACTTGTCGTCTTGCAGGGGTGTGGACTGGAGCGTGGCGATGTCGTCGTGACCTCGGGTTCACGCACCAATGGATGGAAATGGGCTTGGGACAAAGCATTGAGCATCCGCCGTTGGGGTGTAAACCGCTTTTGGGGTGCCACAGATGATAGCCTCTGTTCCGTAGCTACATTTGATAACAATGGAGACCCTGACGAGTGTATGCTTTCAGTCGGCGACAGCGGGGGACCTGGATTTATCCAGACCGGAAGCGGATGGAAGGTCGCCATGGTCATTAGTGCAGTCGATCCAGCCGTCTTTACCCTCTCAACCAACCCCGTCTCTGCATTCTATGCCTCGCTCTATGACTGTGCCGGTCTCTATTATCAAGATGGGGCTGCATGGAAGTGGGTAGAACCACAGGAGTCGCCACAACCTTGCCTATTGATCTGCTCGCGCGTTTCCCAGCGTTTGGCATGGCTCACTAATACTGTAAAAGGGTTGACCTTCCCTGCTGATCTTGGGCTCTCGTGGAATTGCCTGACCAATCAGCCATCACGTGAGCAAGCTTCAAATGGATTTTGGATGGATGTCATTCTGACGAATGCAGGACCCTATTCCGCACGCAATGTCACCGTCGACTTGGAATGGGCTGAGGAAGTGCTCATCAAAGGAAGCAGCACCTCACATGGGACATTTACGACCAATAGCTGGTCGCTGCCACTCATTCAGGATGGCAGTTGTGCGACACTCCACGTGGAGACCGTTTTATGGACAGACAGAAGTCGCTGGATCACCAACCGTGCGGTGATTGTAGCCGTTGACAAACCGGATGAGAACTCAGCCAATAATGAAGCTAGCCAGCCACTCTTGCTGCCCCAGACGATGTCAACCGTGATCCTATTTTTATAGGCTTACCCGTTATTTCTCACAGAGCCCACAGAGCTCACGGAGGATAAAAAATCATTTTGGATAGATACTTCTCTGTGCCCTCTGTGCCTCTGTGAGAGACTACACATTTAATTAAAAAGCTCTAGCATCCGAAAAGCTCAAAGGGTACGAATTTTAAAAAACATCGAACATTCAACATCGAACCTCGAACGTCCAATCCCGAACGCTATTAGTACTCGCGCTTATATTGTATGCCGGAGAGCTTGAACTTGGTTTCAATCTCGGCCTTATCGACGGCCTTGACATAAGCCTCTTCGGGAGAGATCAGTTTCTGCAACGTCAATCGTGTCAGCTCATCGCAAAAGCTCTGCATACCCGCGTTCTTGCTCGTTTGAATGATCGAGGGCAGCATGTGTGTCTTGGCTTCGCGAATCAGTGCAGCCACAGGACTGTTGACCACGAGCACTTCGAAGGCCGCAACACGACCCCCATTTATCTTACGACAGAGCGTCTGCGCAACAACACCCTTCAAGGAGTCAGCCAACATGGCACGAATCTGATTCTGGCGGTTGGCAGGAAATTTATCAATGATACGTTCAACCGTTGCAACCGCATTGTTTGTGTGCAACGTCGCGAAAACCACATGTCCCGTCTCTGCTGTTTCGATTGCAATTTCCATGGTTTCCAAGTCACGAATTTCACCGACCAGCACAATATCCGGGTCTTCACGCAAGGCTGCACGCAGGGCACGCGCAAAGCTTTGCGTATCACGGTGAACCTCCCGCTGATTGATAGCGCACTTCATCGGGGTATGAACGAATTCGATCGGATCTTCAATCGTAATAATATGTTCATTACGGTTGCGATTAATGTAGTCAACCATCGCAGAGAGCGTGGTTGATTTTCCAGAGCCTGTCGGACCTGTTACGACAACCAACCCCTTGGACAACATGCAGAAGTCCTTACAGACGTTGGGCAGAGCGAGTTGTTCAAATGTGGGGATCTTATCTGGGATCACACGAATGACCGTGCCATACCCATGCATATCTCTAAAGCCGTTGACACGAAAACGCGCAACACCTTCGATACTGTACGCGCAGTCTGTGTCTTTGGTCTGGCCTAGCTCTTCAAAGTTTTTAGGAGGTACAATCTCTTTCAACAACCCGAGAACCTGATCGCTACTGACTACGGCTTCTCCTTCAAGAGGCCGTATGATACCGTGAACACGAATATGAGGCACACGTTTTGCATACAAGTGCAAGTCACTTCCGGTCATGGAGACCAGTTTCATCAGAAAGCGATCTATTCCTGCCATGATCAAAATTCCTATTTTGTTTTTCCCAACCGGAAGAAACCCTGAGGAGAAGTCGACGGGGCCATTGCCTTTATTTCCCAACGCGTATTTCCATCGGGCAACTTCTGTGGCACACCTATCTCTTCGATTGATAGTTTCGTCCAAATCGGCGCAGATAGCGAATCACTCCACTCAACGTAGACACCCTGTAAAGAGGACCCTTCAAAGGTCATCGTCACGGTATTACCCAAGGCTGGTTCGGATTCTGCCGCAGCAGCAAACATGCCTTGCTGTTTTGGAGTCGGTGTCTCACTAATCATGAAATTCTTGATCTCAGGTGCCGAGAAGGAAGCGGGCGCTGAAGGTGGATCGTAGTTTGCTGTTATTGATATGGGTTGCCTTGCCATTATTACATCTTGCGTTGCAGATGTAGTATTCGTAATAACACCCCCCAAGATTCCACTCCACACCTTAAAGACTGACCCTGTCAAGGCTGGAGGATACGCAATAATTGTGAATGGCGCGCCTGCGGGTATAATCCCTTTACTTACCTGATCCAAAACCTCAGGATTGGTTGCGAAGGCAGGATTGAGCGCATTGAGATTTACATTTGTAATATACCCCCCTATCACACTCACAGCATAGCTGGGATACCACACGCCCGCACGAACCCACCCTGCGTCATTTAAAAAGCTCAGACTATAATCCTTCTTGTACCGGAAGCCAAAAACAGGCCACGTCACATTCGGATCTGTAATCGGCGACTCTGGAGAACGTACATAAGGACTTGTGAGCACAAAGATTTCTGAGGTCCAGCTGTTTGTTTTGCCACTGATCGAGTTGGTGGGTATGAGATCCAGCAAAAACTCAAGCCGGTCATGCGTTGATTCACTTTCCGTTTTCCATTCCCACGTAAAGATACCGCCAGCAGATGGGTACAGACGAAATCCCACTTGCGCAATCTGATTGTTCGTCACATAGCCGAAGTTACCAATCTTGATCGCTCCCCCGGGGACAGTTGTATCCCACAGGACACCGCCATCTTCTCCAGAGAAGGCGTCAAGCCCTGCTTGCTGCTTGGGGTGGAAGTTGAAACAGGGATCAAACTCCTGATTGATATTCGGGGCGCCGAACGCTTTTAGCTCCAGTTTGATATCGTCAGGAATCCATGTCACACGATCTATCAACATGCTGTTATCATCGACCATATAGGAATTGTCACGGGAGTACTTGAAGGTGATCGTTCCAGCCGCGACCACGGGAGTAACGCTCAAGTGCCAACGCGTATGGTCAAGGGTGTTTGTGACCTTCTCAGAATACAATGCCGTAATGGGTGTTCCGTCCACTTCAACCGTGATACCATCCACATCGGTCTCTGTATCACCACGCCACCAGAAGAGCAGGGTGCCATCTCCCAAGAGATTGGTTATCGTGAGGGAGACACTCTGTCCAGGCCCAACAGAAGGTCCACCGAATTGCACAACAGGATCATCATAACGGACTCCCCCAGAGGGGACAGCTACAACGCCATTGCTTGAAAAACTAGAGATCAGGAGAGGTTGGCCCCGAATGGTCAGAGCCTCTGCCAGCCTTTCATCCGGACGCTGATCACGATACATTGCGGTTAGGGAAACGCTATTGGAGGGCATGGTGAATGAGGTTATTTCTGCAGTCGCATTGGAAATGGCGACCCCTGGTATCGAGTTTGTCCAATAATCAAAGATCTTCCAGAGCGGAGCTGGATTTGCCACGATACGAACCTCTGCGCCAGGCACGTAACGGCCTCTAGAGTAGCCAACGCCATCATAGTTCGTATTGGGCCATGAGCCTGCCTCCCAACCGTTGAACACAGTGACAGGAAGCTCGTATGAGAAGTACGCAGTGATCGTCACATCGCGCGCTTCCATCAAGAATGTTGTGTTAGTACTACCAGGATCAGCCAAATTCAGCGTATCGCCACCCCATGTACCAAATGCCATGCCTGCTGGAACGAGCGCAGAGACTGCGACCGTCTCCCCTTCGAAGTAATCTCCGCTACCGGTTCCGTTCTCAACGGTCAACGTATATTTATTTTTGTAGTTTGCGAATACCTGCGTATTAGAGGCCATATAGACTGTGGTGGTCATGCTGTTGACGTTATCAACATTGGCAACATCGTCTGACCAATGGTCAAAAGCTTGCGTCGCTGTCACATTGGTCGCAACAATCGTCGCTGTGTCACCTACATAATAGGTCCCGCTTCCTGAGCCGCCCTGTACAGTTAACGTGCACGTTTGGCGCGTCCACGTGACATTGTCAATCCAACCACAATCATTGGTTGCAATTCCGTTTGCATCCTTAACATAGCGCCAACGCACAACATGTGGAGTCGTTCCTGTAACCGACACCGTCATATTCGTCCATCCCAAACGTACTCTATTGCCAGACAAGCTGCCCTTATCCACACCATCAACCGAACAAACGAGGAGATCTCCATCTTTGCATGAGGTATTCCAACGGAAAGAAAGCGTCCCTGCACCCTTCAAAACAACCTCGACCCCTGTCGCTTGGGAATCCTTAACGAATGGCACGCCATTTATCAGACCTCCCAACTTGATCGCCATCCCGTTTGTGGCACCTGTTGGCGGCGACCTATCTAAGTAGCAGCCTTGGAACCCATACGGGAAGGGAAGCATCGAACCAGGTTGCCCATAGAGGAAAGAGAGAAGCGAGGGAACGTTATTTGTTCCTGGAACACCCAGCTCAGTTGCAAGATCGTTGGGTATCCAACGGATGGGGCCAACCTCGCCTTGATCCACGCCATCCCAGGAATCCGCCAAATCATCCTTACTATATTCCCATCTCAGGCGATGAGCCTCATTCGTAAGGCCGGAACCTACATTTGCCACGAACTGCGTGACAACCCCTGACATCTCGCCGGAAATCCATGCATTCGTAACGTCATCCACAGAAAAGGCCAGGAAATCCCACCCATCCTCTGAACTGACATTCCAAGAGAAGACGACAGTTCCGGCGTTCGTGAAGACGGTTTCAAAGTAAGAGACATCACCGTCACTGATTCCGCCGAGCGTAACCGAGGGGACATTTGTATTAACAGACGAGAGGGTCACATTCGAGACTGCGATGGGCAGCGGAATATCCAATGCCTGGCTGATCAGTTCATCGACTAACAAGGGGTAATAGGCAGAGACTACGGTATTGGAGATCATGTAAACCGTGGTGGAGGCACTGTTGGTGTCAGCCACGCGGGTGAGGTCGCCCCTCCAGCCTCCGAAGACCTTTAAAGGATTTGAATTGGTCGCAGTGATGTTCGCCGTGTCACCGACATAATAGGTTCCGCTTCCTAAACCGTCGTTGACGGTCAACGTGCACGTGTTTGTACGCGTCCAAACAACGTTGTCTACCCAGCCACAGTCTGCATACCCAGAACCACTACCATCCTTTGAATAGCTCCAACGTACAACATGGGGCATAACACCTGCAACATCCACTGTCACATTTGTCCAGCCTAAACCGGGCATATTCCTGTCCCCTGTCAGACTGCGTTTCTCCACACCATCCACAGAAAGAACAAGACGATCGTCCATTTGGCAGGCGGTAAACCATTGGAATGACAGCTTCCCTTCGCCTTTGAGAATGACCTCTACGCCCGTGGACTGGTTATTCGCAACCAAGGGGAGTACCCCATTGGTTCCGCCTAGCTTAACCGCCATCCCGTTCGTCGCGCCTGCGGGCGGATTACGATCTAAGTAGCAACCTTGGAAACCATACGGGAAGGGGATCGTCGAACCCGGTTGCCCATAAGGGAAAGAGATGCGGGAGGGGAATCCATTCGTCCCAGAAACACCCAACTCCGAGGCCAGATCGTTAGGTATCCAGAGGATGGGGCCAACTTTGCCTTGATCCGTACCAGCGGAGGAACCAGGCCAATTGTTCTTTCTGTATTCCCATCTGAGCCTATGCGGAACATTCACCTCGCCAGCAACACCGACAAACTGCGTCACGACACCTGAAACGTTTCTGCCAGATATTTGCGCTCGCGGAGCTCCTCCATCCACATAGAAATTCAAAAAATCATAACCTGTTTCCGAATCGACATTCCACGAGAATACAACAGTGCCTGCATTCGTGAAGACCGTTTCAAAGAAGGCAACATCGCCATCTGTCACTGGGCCTAACGTCAAAGAGGGAACAACTGGATTGACGGAGAATACGGTGACATTTGAGGTTGCGATGGGCAAGGGTATATCCAGCACATCGTTGATAATCTGGTCTAACGAAAAGAGTTGCAAATAGTTGGCCGTTACAGTTGTAGCGGCACGCGGCATAATCAACGTGGTTGTTTGAGCGAGGACATTGGCGACTGTATTCGTATCCCCTGTCCAACCCGTGAAAGTCACCCATGGGGAGAGGCTGTTGGTAAACGAAATGGAAACAACATCGCCATTGGTATAGGTTCCACTTCCTTGGCCGTTGACCACGGTTAAGGTATAGGGCAAAAAGCTCACTTCATACGCACCAATATCCACAATACCGTTATGCACGCGTGCAAGACCTGAGGCATCCAGCGTGCCATTAACATAGGCGTTTGTACCGTTGTCAATGCACGGGGAGCCACGCTTAGGAATGAATGTTCCTGCCTGGAACTCTGGATCGGCTGTGATATTTCCGGCTATATTACGGACCAGCCCACCATAGCTATTCCCTGGGAGAGAAGGGAGACAACAATAGGAGAATTTTGACTCATCCGTTGTGGATGAAGAAGCAAAGTCTTCTGACACATTGAATCTCACAATCGAGTTGTTGAGCGTGGTACTCCAGACACATCCTAAGATCACTCCTACAGGAGCGACTGATTTATTATTGACGAGCGTACAGTTGTTCAACGTGCCGTGATAGGCTGCTGCCCCACGATACGCGCTACAGCCAGTGATAATGCAGTTATTAATCACAGGAGTTGAAAAACCTACAGGCACACAGACACCCCCGCCATTGATGATTGGATCGTCCATATTACCGTTGTTTTTGGACGTGTCGGCATAGCCATCCTTTAAAGTGAAACCATCCAACACACCCTCTGTCATGACCACACACCGGATAGAGTCGCCCCCAGAACCTGTAGCACTGGGATGGGCTTGACCGAGAATGATCGTCCGCTCAGCACCTTGTAGACTGCGGACAGTGATATTTCTTGTAATCGCGACACGGGAACGGCCGTAAGTCGCGGAGGCAGAGGTATTCTCGCCTGTCGCGTAGGTTCCTGGTCCAACGAGGATAACACCGCCAGTCAGAGCGACATCTACTGCCTTCTGAATGGTTAGAAAAGGACTGGCAAAGCTACCACTGTTAGTATCATTGCCCGTGGTCGCTACATAATTCGTAGCTGCTTGTAGCAGGGTGACACTGGATAACATCCCCACGAAGCTTAGAAAAAGTTTTCTGTTCATTACAAACTCCCAACGTTAAAAGGTTGATGGAGCAACGAAAAAAGGAGAGCTTTTAAACTCTGCTTCCCCGTCACCCACTCTACTGTAAGAGCTCGAGTGCTGGGGCTGGGGGTGCTACAGGTTTCTCAGGTGCTGGAGCTACTGGCTCTGCGGTGGCCGGCACGGCTGGCGCAGCTGGAGATGGCTCAGCGGGCACAGCGAGTGGTTGCACTGCCGGCGCGACTGGCACTGGAGCAACGGGTTCTGTTGAGGGCTTCGTTGCGGGCTCAACAGGAGGTGTCACGATAGGCACTGCTGGTGCTGGAGATGCCGCTGGCACTGGAGCTATTGGCTCAACTGCGGGTGCAGAAACTTCAGCAGGCTGATCAGGTGCTTTTTCAGCCTTTTGTTTTTTATCAACACGATCCATATTCAAACTCATCAATTCGGACTTGGTACGGTCGCCTGGCTCCTTACGCGCACCTGTGAGATATTCACGTCCCAGGACTGCATTCTTGGGCAAGCCTGCATCCCGCTTCATTGTTGCGGGGTCAGTCAAGCCAACCGTCACAAAAATAACGATCTCTTTCTGAACCTTTTGACGACTCTTCCACCCAAAGAGGTATTGTCCGAGCAATGGAATCTTACGCATATACGGAATACCGCTATCGACGGACTCCTCTTTTGTCTGCGTCAAACCACCGATAACAGCCGTATACCCATCGTTCATGGTGAAGGTCGTATTAATGCGCTTCACATCGATGATCGGATACCTGGGAAGTGGCATATCTGAGTTGCTTGCAATTACATATTCCTCGGTCGAATCGCTGATGGCGGGCTCAATCACCACCGTGATCAAACCTGTCGGGCTAACACGCGGCGTAACCTTGAGTGTAATACCATAACTGAAGAATGCTTCGCCGACATTCATTTCATTCTTACCGGGGATCACTGCTAATCGTGCTGTAACTTGAATGGACTGCCGATCACCGAGTGATACCGGCGTGCTCGTAATTTCTAAGTTCGGCACCTTTTTTGTCATATCAATTGTTGCCTGCTCCTCGTTTGCGACAATCACCCGAGGATTGGAGAAAATGGAGGTATCATCCAACTTGTCAAAAGCATTCAACGCTAGACGGAAGTCATCAGCTGAGAGCGCCCCTGAGAAGGTCTGGTTCTTAATTTCGGAGAAGGTTTTTCCAACCGTGGTTAAATCGGTCCGCGCAATATCAGGCACACCGTTGTCGTTATCATTCTGGCGGGTTGAATCATCCGAAATCGTGCTTGTACGGTCCCGAGAATACGTTTGACCAAAACCCACTTCTTTTGACCCGACGCCCCATCCGTCAGGGTGACCAAGCTTGTCCCACTTCAAGCCCAACTTACGGCTCGCGTTAGCCGAGAGTTCCATGAATCGTGCCTCGATATAGACCTGTGGACGTTGCACATCAATTTGAGCGAGAATTTTTTCGCACTCATCCAACTGCTGCTGGCTGGCGGTGACGATGACCGTGTTCGCTGAGGGGAACGAGGAGACCGTCCCGTTGATTCCTGAACCGACTGGGGCAGGCGCCGCGACGGTAGGCATCGCGAGGTCAAAGGTTGTCTTGAAGA
>Ga0247841_10013068_pt1 | contig 10697 bp, 8 predicted proteins | sample LaCruzMarch2015__2_FD_192410 | JGI IMG/M metagenome (GOLD analysis project Ga0247841, IMG submission 192410) | Freshwater microbial communities from meromictic Lake La Cruz, Castile-La Mancha, Spain - LaCruzMarch2015_18m | ecosystem: Environmental > Aquatic > Freshwater > Lake | place: Spain...
TTTTGATCTTCTTTGCTACCCCAGGCCGGTCTCTTAACTCCTGCGTTTCATTCACTTTATTAAAAAATTTTTCCGTGATTTTCGGGGAATTCTCCTGTTCAGAAATCTTAGAAAAAAGCTGCAAACTCAATGAATCAAAATTATCCTCCTGGATAAACCCTTCTTGAAGAAGAGCACTAAAATCATCTGGGCTTAAACCATTAAAAACCGGTTTAAGCTTTATCAATTTTTCCTGACTAAGCGATTTTTTATTACGTAAGAGCCAAAGAAAGACATCTTTTGAGCATTTATCGAACTTCTCCTTGTCATTGCCTCTTAAAGCCGCCAAAAACTCATTAACTTCGGAAGAAATGCCTTCGGCATCTAAAAGATCTTTTTCATTAATTCGATTAATAAATGAACCAAATCCATCTGCTAACTGCCCCATTTTTTCCGTATCATTACTATGCGCAGCAGCTTTAAGCATATAACCCCAAATATCCGCACACTCCTGCCCTTCTCCGTGCAGAAAAGCAGAATAATCCAGCTCATCGATTTTAAAATTAGCAAGTTGTTTTTTCTCTAAAAGCGCATTAACTCCCCCGCTTTTAATAATATTTTTTTCTGACAAAGAAATTATCGAAAGAAATTGAATTAAATCCCCGATATTGACCCCAGCTCTAATCTCTATATTTTTAATTTTACGCTGATGCAACAGACGAGCTAATTCATCATAGAAACCGACTCTGGTAAGAGCTTTCCCATCAACTACGAGCCCTAAATTGGTCACACCGATTTTAAGCGGATTTAAAACTGTAAGCATAAGCTCAAGCTTAAGCTTAAAATTCTCTACTGATTTAATAAAATAAGGATGGTCTTTAGGATAAGAAAAAGCGTTAGTGAGTGCAACTTTTAAACTTCGGAAGAAATCTTCAACTAATTGATCATTAACCATGAAATATATTTTACAACTTTACTCTCCAGCTTGCAACTACAATTATAAAAAACAAAAAAGGGGACGGTTCTCTCATTAAAAAAACGAAAGAGAGAACCGTCCCCTTTATTCTTACTACTACTTATACCAAACCTTGATCGAGCATGGCATCGGCCACCTTAACAAATCCAGCAATATTTGCTCCTTTAACATAATTAATATATCCGGATTCCTTGCCGTATTTAACACACTGCTCATGTATGGCGATCATTATATCATGCAGCCTTTTATCTACCTCTTCACGAGTCCAGGACAGTCTAATACTATTCTGACTCATTTCCAAACCCGAAGTAGCTACGCCGCCGGCATTGGAAGCCTTGCCCGGAGCATAAAGAATCTTGGCTTTTTGAAACACCTCAACCCCTTTAGGAGTAGTCGGCATATTTGCCCCTTCGCCAACAGCAATACAGCCATTCTTCACTAAAGTCTTAGCATCATTTTCATCTATTTCATTCTGAGTAGCAGAAGGAAATGCCACATCACATTTTATGCCCCAAGGCCTCTCTTTTTCAAAATACTTACAATTAAACTCCTTGGCACATTCTTTAATTCTGCCACGCTTAACATTTTTTAAATTAAGTACGCAATTTAACTCTTTAGCGTCAATACCATCTTTATCATAAATATATCCATCAGAGTCAGAGAGCGTAACTACTTTAGCCCCGAGATCCAAAAGCTTCTCCACGGTATATTGAGCTACATTACCTGAACCGGATACCGCGCAAATCTTTCCTTTTAGGGAATCTCCCCGCGTTTTAAGCATCTCTTGGACAAAATACACACAGCCATAACCTGTGGCTTCCGGACGAATTAAGCTACCGCCCCAATTAAGTCCTTTGCCCGTAAGCACACCCGAGAATTCATTGCGTAATCTCTTATACTGGCCAAACAAATATCCAATCTCACGTCCACCCGTACCAATATCTCCAGCCGGCACGTCCGTAAACTGGCCAATATGTCTTTCTAACTCAATCATAAAACTTTGACAAAACTTCATCACTTCATTATCCGACTTTCCTTTAGGATCAAAATCTGAACCGCCTTTTCCACCCCCCATTGGTAACGTCGTCAGCGCATTTTTAAAAACCTGCTCAAAAGCTAAAAATTTTAAGATCCCTAAGTTCACGCTGGGATGAAGACGGATTCCGCCTTTATACGGGCCAATAGCGCTAGACATCTGGATACGATAACCACGATTAATCTGAACTTCTCCTTGATCATCAAGCCAGGGAACACGAAAGATAATTGTTCTCTCCGGTTCAATCATTTTTTCCAATATCTTGCCTTTTTGATATTTAGGATTTTTTTCAATAAAAGGCATTACTGATTCTACAACTTCTCTTACTGCCTGATGAAATTCCGTCTCACCAGGATTCTTCCGGACCACTAAATCCATAAACTCTTCAATGTTCTTAGACATTTACTCTCTCTCCTTTATTTTTTAGAAAGCTCCTGGATTATTGACCGGGCGGCTTTTTTAGCCATTCCCATCGCTTCAATAACCGTGCCTTCTCCACCGACAATATCCCCGCCAGCAAAAACCCCCTTAATTGAAGTTTCCATACTTTCAGCGTCGACGATGACATCTGAATACTTATCGGTTTTCAATTCCGGGGTAGCGTTAATAAGAATCTGGTTTGCTTTTAATCCCACAGCAATCACAGATAAATCACAATCCATCTGGAACTCGCTGCCTGGGATAACTACCGGCCTTCTCCTCCCTGAGCTATCCGGTTCTCCCAAACTTGACCTAAGACAGATCAATTTCCTGACAAAACCATTTTCATCTCCAATAAATTCTTTAGGCTGGACTAAAAATTCAAATTTTATTCCTTCTTCTTTAGCATGTTCGATCTCCAGGCGCCTGGCCGGCATTTCAATCTCCGTACGCCGATAAATAACTGTAGTATTCAACGGATGGCCATTTAACTTTTGCAGCCGCAAAGCCACCCTGGCTGAATCCATCGCCGTATTTCCACCACCGACAATCAAAACATTTTTACCAATATTCACCGGAGTATGAAATTCCGGGAATTTATATGCCGACATTAAATTAACGCGCGTTAAAAATTCATTTACCGAATAAATATTGCAAAGGTTTTCGCCCTTAATTCCCAAAAAAGATGGCACTCCCGCGCCCAACCCTAAAAATATATTCGAATATCCATCGCTAAATAACTCTTGGATTGTTTTAGCCTTACCCACTAAAAAGTTGGTAAAAAAATTAACTCCTAATTTCTTAAGATAGTCTATCTCAAAATCTAAAATATCCCAAGGCAACCTAAAAGGAGGAATACCATACCTTAAAACCCCGCCAGTTTTATGCAGGCTTTCAAAGATATCTACTTTAATTCCTTGACGCGCGAGTTCTCCAGCACAACATAAACCGGCCGGACCAGAACCCACCACGGCCACTTTAAATCTAGAAAGCTTTTGGTCTTTTGTTTGTCGAACCTCCAGATTATTACTCTTACCATAATCTCCGACAAAACGTTCTAGAAAATGAATGTTAATTGCCTGTTCCGAAGCAAAAACTGAGCCCTTTTTAGTAAGAATGCAAGACTTACGACATTGATATTCCGCCGGACAAACTCTTCCGCAAATCGAAGGAAAATTACTTTTTTCTTTTATCGTAAAATATGCTCCCGCGTAATCTTTCTGAGTAATCTGATTAATAAATTTCTTAATATCAATACCTACCGGACAACCGCTGCTGCAAACAGGATTTTTACATTGCAGGCATCTGGAAGCTTCCAACAGAGCTTCTTCTTCAGAGTAACCCAAAACAACCTCTTGGAAATTTCCTGACCTAATTTGCGCAGGTACTTCTCTGACTTTTACCGGTTCTTTTTTCATAATTTAAGCTACACCAAAAAGATTACAAATATGTTTCTCTTGAAGGTTATACACCTTATTTCTCTTTTGAAGTTCTTCCCAATCCACTGTGTGCCCGTCAAAATCCGGGCCATCAACACAACTGAATTTTACCTCGCCATTAACCGTTACCCGGCAACAACCACACATTCCAGTAGCATCCACCATCAGCGCATTCAACGAAACTAAAGTCTTAATCTTATATTCACTGCTCACCGCAGCTACTCTTTTCATCATCGGAATCGGTCCCACGGAATAGATCAAATCATATTTATCTTTACTCAAAAGCTCACCTAACATATCCGTAGTAAAACCTTTCCTGCCATAAGAACCATCATCAGTCATAATATAAAGCTGATCTGACGCACTTTTAAGTTCAGTTTCTAAAATAAGTAAATCTTTATTCCGAGAACCTAAAATAGTGGTAACGTGATTTCCGGCATTCTTTAATGCCAAAGCAACCGGCAGGATCTCGGCAATGCCCACTCCGCCACCGACTAAAATTATTTTTCCATATTTCTTAATCTCTGTTGGATGCCCTAAGGGACCGACCAAAGAATAAAGATAGTCCCCAGGATTTAATCTACCTAAACTCGAAGTTGTAAAACCTGCCTCCTGAAAAATCAAACTCACGATGCCTTGGATTTTATCCGTATTCACTAAAGTTAAAGGAATACGCTCCCCCTTCTCAGCCACCATCAACATCACAAACTGTCCCGGAAGAGCTTTTTTAGCAATATCCGGAGCTTGAATATCTAATTGCGTGATTCTTACCCCGCCCACATCATTAATTATCTTCTTATTGAGTATTTTCATATCTAATTTTGCCTAAATTTTATGCAAAAAAAATAAAAAAAAGACGCCCGATGAATTTCGGACGTCACTGTCCCTTGCGGTTTCAAAATCAAAAGCATATTATTACTAAACACCATACTTGTCAAGATTTATCTTAAATTAATAATTCAGAAATTATTACTCTTCCAATGCCTCTGGAGCTGACTGCCGGTCAGCAAAAACACCATTACTATATTCCTTATATACTAAGTCTTGACCAGCTGCCGGCGAAAACTTATAAAATATTGTTAAATCCGTTGTGGCATCAAAACCAGGAAAACGTTGTTTAAATAAAGCAGTGCACCCATCTACAGATTTATTCAAATTCTCATCACTAGCGGTAGCTAATGTTCCGGTTAAATAAATAAAAACTTTAGATGTTTTCCGATTATATTCTATCCTTTCTAAGGTAAACGGGTCCCCAGGTGTCAGCGTACCGCGATAAGCCGAAGTCCAATTCAGAATCTGCCATTCAATCTGAGAAATATCATAAGAATAAGTATATTTACTAAGCACAGCCTGTGCCGGGCTAATTATAAAACATGCTGACAAAATTAAAAACAATGAGGTCAACTTTAGGCTAAGTTTCATTTTCTCCTCCTTATAAGTATGATTTTGTGTCTTAAAACACCCAAACTCTTTTTTAATTATATCACTGGCGATAAGTTAGGCAATCATTCTTTAAAGAATATTTTAATTTTTTATATCCAGTTTTACTAATCCACCTTTAAACGGAGCAACTACCCGTTCCAGAATACCGCAAAGATAAGCCATCAATATCCCATAATTAGTAATCGCCACTGCCGCATTTTTAGCTTTCGCGATACGGTGCATAATTTCGCCCCGATTCACCATGCAACCACCACAAGAAATAATCAACTTATAGCGGCTTAAATCATCAGGAAAATCTCCTCCAGAGGTAACTTCATAATGTAGGTCTTTTTTAGTATAATTTAACAACCAGGTAGGAATCTTAGTGCGGCCGATATCTTCCGGTTGTACATGATGCGTGCAAGCCTCGGCAATCAAAATTTCATCACCATTCTTTAAATTTTCTATGGCATAAACCCCCTGAATATAAGCATTCAAGTCTCCCTTATGCCGGGCAAACACGATAGAAAACGAAGTTAAAGGAATATCTTTAGGCAACATATCACACACATCCTGAAAAACTTGGGAATCTGTAATCACCAAGCGCGGTTTGGTTTTAAGTGCCTTAAGACAATCCAACAGTTCGGTTTCTTTAGTAACCAATGCGGTAGCATTATTGTCCAAACAATCGCGCATCACCTGCACCTGTGGAAGAATTAACCTGCCCTGAGGCATGGCTCCATCAATCGGACAAACTAATACCACCACATCTTTAGGTTTGATAATATCCCCGATCAGCGGTATAGGTGACCAATGTCCCGGCACCATGTCCATCAATTTTGTTTTAAGTTCTGGGATTCCCTGCTTGGTTTTCGAACTTACTTTAATAAATGAAAGTTTATTTTTTTCTAAATAATCTTGTGCTTGATTCGACGCTAAATCACATTTATTAATTACAAACAAAAATGGTAATTTCTTTTCTTGAAATATTTTAACCAACTCTTCTTCAAAGTTATCAATTATTGTATCCGGAGAAACAACAATCAAACCCAAATCTGTTTTTCTTAAAACTACTAAAGTGCGCTTAACCCGCTGGGCTCCTAAAATTCCCTGATCATCAATACCCGCGGTATCAATAAACATGCACGGGCCAATGGGTAAAATCTCCATGGCTTTATAAACCGGGTCTGTAGTTGTTCCGGCAACCTCCGAAACAATCGCCGTGTCCTGGCCGGTAATCGCATTAATCAAGCTGGATTTACCGGTATTTCTCTTACCAAATATTCCGATATGCAATCTGTTAGATGCCGGTGTTTTATACATTTAGACTCACCTTTTTTAGTTTTAATGAATCGCCTCTAGCATAATCTATAAATCGGCCAATATTTTTAGCCGCCCCATCCATACAAAAATTACAAGCACCCACTGGCTCATCAACGCATTTTTTCCCCGGATATATTTGATAAAGCGCGCGATAAGGTTGCGGCGTAAAATTCGGCATTAAAATATTCGCTCCGCATTTTAGTCCCTCCCAGCGATAATCTTGATCCAAACTGCCCAAAGCAGTAGTTGCCGGAATATGCGTATTTTTAGTCACTATCCTAGTCAGGGCAATAGTCTTTAAAGTAAGTAAGGCTTGCCCACCAGCAGAAGCGGCAAACTGGGTATCCGGATGTGGAATAAATGGGCCAATACCAATCATGTCAAAGTGACCTTGTTTAAAAAACAAAATATCTTGGGCAATAGTTTTTAAGTTCTGCCCGGGAAAACCAATAATATTGCCTGAGCCAACCTGATAACCTAATTTAGTTAGATTATCCAAGCAATCTAAACGCTGCGTAAAGCTCATCTGTGGATGCATCTTAACATATAAATTTTCATCCGAAGTTTCCAGTTTAAGCAAATATCGGTCTGCTCCGGCTTGCCGCCAAAGTCGATAATCATCGATACTTTTTTCTCCAACGGAAAGGGTAATTGCTAGATCAAATCTTAATTTAATTTTACGGATTAGCTCGGCCAGCCATAAAACATCTAATGCCGGATCCTCTCCGGATTGCAAAACCACCGTCTTAATATTAGACGCAACTAGATATTCAATACTTTTAAACAACTCCTCCTGATTCATGCGATAACGATTAAGCTTATGGTTATTTTTATTTAATCCACAATAAAAACACTCTTTATCGCAAAAAGATGAAAATTCAATAATTCCACGCAAAAAAATTCCGTCACCACAAAATTCTTTTCTCACATTATCGGCGAAACTAAACAACTTATTTAGATCTGATTGATCTTCTAAAGATAAAACCTGTTCTAAGTCTCTAAGCGCAGGTAGTTTGGAATCATAAATTCTACTCAAAAGCGCATTAAATTTAAACATACTCATCCCTTGTTCCTTGGGCAACGTGCGCAAAGAAAAGTTTTAATTTAGCTTGTTCCAAAGGCTCTAGCTGTTTAAAATAACGGTTAATCATTTGATAACCTGCTTGCTTGGTAGTTGGCGAGGCAAAATCATCAAGATATTCTTGCAGCGTAATTAAAGCATTCATGCTGCATTTACCTTTAATTGTTCCCGGTTTAGCGAGCTGCATAAAAGCTTCACCGGTTCTTTCCATACGATAACAGGCAGCGCAAAAAGAAGGAATGTAATCATGTTTGATTAAAGATTCAATAATTTCATCAAGGCTGCGTTGATCTCCCAAAGAAAACTGGCTACCTGCCTCATCAGAAGTTACCTCAGTATAGCCTCCCGGAGAAGTATTTGATTCCGCGCTCATCTGTGAAACACCTAAACTTAATAAATTATCGCGCATCTGAGAATTTTCGCGGGTTGACATGATTATACCGGTATACGGCACAGAAAGCCTCAAAACCGCAACTACTTTTTTAAAATCTTCATCGGAAATCCTATACGGAGGATTAAGTGACAACTTTGAACCTTCAGCCGGTTCTATGCGCGGCACGGAGATTGTATGCGGCCCAACTTTAAACTCACTTTCCATATATTCTATATGAGAAAGTAACCCCAGCGTTTCAAATTTCCAATCATATAATCCGTAAAGCGCCCCAATACCAATATCATCAATGCCGGCAGCAAATGCCCGATCCGGCGCGCTAATCCGATTATCCGGGTCACTCTTAGGGCCGCTAAGATGCATCAAGCGATAAGTTTGATCATGATAAGTTTCCTGAAAAATCTGAAAAGTGCCAATACCAGAGGCTTTCAATTTTTTAAAATCACTAACACTTAACGGCGCGCAGTTAACATTAACCCTTTTAATTTTATGCTTACCGATTGCCGCGGCATAAATAGTTTTAACCGCTTCAACATAATAATCAATATTTGATTGACCCGCGGGAGCCGCTTCGCCACAAACTGCCAATATTCTTTTATGCCCACGCCCGAGAAGCCATTGAATCTGTTGAGTAATTTCAGCGGTAGTCAACGCCTTGCGTTTAAGACTAAGGTTATCTTTTTTAAAACCACAGTATAGACAATTATTCACGCAAAGATTACTAATATAAAGTGGCGCGAATAAAACCACCCTTCTACCATAAATAGTATCTTTAACAAAACTCGCCGCCGCAAATATCTTTTGAATATATTCCGGGTCATTAGCTAAAAGTAAGGCTGCAGACTCCTCTAGAGTTAAACGCTTAAGCGATTTAGCCTTATTTAAAATAATTTCTAACTGACTACGATCAAGTTTACCCCCATCAGCTAATAAATTATTTATTTTTTCTTCATTTATGTATTTCATATATTCTCTTAGTTATTTTTGCATTTTTGCTGGAGGCGCATTAGAAATTTTTCGGCAACGGTGTGCAAGGAATTACGTCGAGTGAAGGCGGTGTCTCTTTAGCGTAAGGAACCGCGCCGTAACGAGACGTAAGCCGCCGCACACGGCGAAAAATTTCAGCGCCGGAAGCAAAAATGCAAAAATATAGTTATTCAACCTTACTTAGAGCCGACTTCACCGAAACTCCCGCCACCTTACCCAATTTACCAGTCAAAGCACCTAATCCATCGGTAGAAGCATTCACAATGAGTACAATTACACTCAACTCTTTCTTGACATGCGGAATCCCCATGCGGCCAATAACTAAATCCCCAAATTCAGTCAAAATATTATTCACTATCGGCGCGGCCTTTTTACGATTATGAATAATCACTCCCACAAAACCTAAACGTTTCTCCATTTCGCTTCCCTCCTTTTAATAAATTAAAATCCCAACCCGACTGCGGAACTTTCCCTGCAGAAAGATTGGGATCTAAAAAATTCTATCCCCCTTGGATTCAGAGCAAAACGCTCCTTCCCGCAGGACTTATTTATATTTTATTTTGCGTAAATCGGCCGAGCCTTATAATGTACATGCAGGAGCTTTTCAGATTTCTCTCCTAAAGGCTTACCCAGGAATTCTTGATAAAGCCTTTTAATATAAGGGTTTTGATGGCTGCAGCGGATCTGCTTTTCGTCATCATCCTCATACAAAGCTTGTGCCCTCTTAATCCGCAATTCATCAGTTACCATGTAAGGCTGGCCGCCTCCACCTACACATCCACCCGGACAAGCCATCACTTCCACAAAATGATAAGGCAGCTCTTGATTATTCTTTTTGGCTTCCCTGATCTTATTAATGATATATTCCACATTGCTTAAACCGTGAGCAATCGCAATTTTAAGTTTTTTACCGCCAATTTCAATCTCCGTCTCCTTTACACCTTTAAGCCCTCGAACATTGGCAAATTCTACTTTCTTTAATTCTTTTCCCGTAACAAAATAATGCGCGGTTCTTAAAGCCGCTTCCATCACTCCTCCGGTCGCCCCGAAGATTACCCCCGCTCCGGCATATTCACCAAGAATACAATCGCTTTCTTCATCCGGCAAACTCTCAAAATCAATTCCGGCCTGTTTAATCATGCGCACTAATTCCCGGGTTGATAAAACTACATCAATATCCTGAAAACCTGAAGCCGACATCTCACTATTTCTGGTAATCTCGTATTTTTTAGAAGTACAAGGCATAATCGAGACCATAAATATTTTAGACGGATCAATTTTATTTTTTTGAGCATAATAAGTTTTAGACAATACTCCTAAAATTTCATGCGGTGATTTACAGGAGGAGAAATGTTCAATCATATCCCCATGAAACTTCTCCATAAAATCCACCCAGGAAGGACAACAGGTAGTAATTAAAGGCAACGGCCGATTTCCATGCAGGAGCCTTTGTTCAAACTCACTCGCTTCCTCCATAATCGTAACATCCGCCGCAAATGAAGTATCGAAAACCGCTTTAAATCCTAAACGCCGCAATAAGGCATAAAGTTTTTTAGTATAATTCTTGCCGACATGGCCAAAAGCCTCTCCAATAGAAACTCTCACTGCCGGAGCAATCTGCACTACGCAGTACTTATCCTGAT
>Ga0247841_10013070_pt1 | contig 10696 bp, 8 predicted proteins | sample LaCruzMarch2015__2_FD_192410 | JGI IMG/M metagenome (GOLD analysis project Ga0247841, IMG submission 192410) | Freshwater microbial communities from meromictic Lake La Cruz, Castile-La Mancha, Spain - LaCruzMarch2015_18m | ecosystem: Environmental > Aquatic > Freshwater > Lake | place: Spain...
TTCTTCGCCACCAGGATAAATATCTTTTAAGTCTTGGGTTATTCTTGTTTTGCCGTCTTCTGTCATTGAGTCGTCTGGCATATTAAAAATTAACTTTGGAGTTTGCAGTACAAAATTACCATTATTTTTGTATTTTATAGTATATTCTATCTCATCTCCTGCTTTTGCCGTGTCTGGGCCTAAAATTTCCAAACGCAATATTTCTTTGGAAAAAATGCTTTCCCTAGACATCCAATAGACAGCAAAACCAATTATTATAACTAGAGCTAGAACTATAAAAATTATTTTTTTGTTCATAATATAATAGCCTTTACCTTATATTTTTTTGATAAAAAAGTTTTTCAATTCTAATATTTGCCAAAGTAAAATTGAATTTAAGCACAAAGTTATAACGAATATAAGAATTAGGGCATTTCCTCCAAGAAAAATACCGCCCATAATGGCCACTATAGATGCTCCCATAATAGTTACAATATTGTCCATTGCTACGCCCACTAGAGCGTCTCCAATTCTTCCTTTTGGATTTACCGTAAAATTATGAACTACTATCATTTCCCCCATACAACCTATGACGCCGGCCAAAACTCCCGCTACAACAAAAGGCATTTTTGTTATATTACAAAAGACCTCAATAGCCAAAACCATACTTTCTGCAGCAAATAATATTGCGATGCCCGCGAAAGCAAGATTCAACAATATAATCCATGTTGGTTTTTTACTATAATATTTTTCTTCTTCTTGTATTTCTTGAACCAGAATTTCCTTTCTCTTTGTTTTTCTAAAATAATACATAGTAAAAATACACAGGAGTAACATAAAAAACCCAACTGGCCTTATCAATCTATAAAGATCTCCTGACATATTTATAGAAGGGTCATTAACTCGACCGAAAATAACCATAGAAACAGCAGTTATAGTTGTTAGCAAAGTAAGTACATTTAAAATATTTGCTGATGCATCTACTTCTTTCCAACTTGGTCTGACCACATGGTCCTTCATCGGAATAACTGTACCCATAATTTTAATTCCTGGGACCATTAGCACCATTTTCTCTTTTTTATTCGAAACGTTCTGTCTAAATACGCACCAAGCAGCGTGACCGATGTTATATATATTTGATCCGAAAGTCGTTGCGGCAGCTATTATAGCAAAATTTATCGCCATATTATAATCATCTTTTACAAGACGTAAACTCAAAATAGCAGCTGTTATTCCTAAAATCATGTCTGGAAATGCGGTTCCTAAAGATTGCAATAATCCACTAGCAATTTTTGTCCTTTCGCTTAAAACTTCTGTTGTTTCTTCTATTATTTCTGCAATTTTCTTTAATACAAAAAATGCTCCAATCAAAAGTATAAATATAACCGTGAGGATTCTAACCCATAAAGCATTTTCTTCATCTAAAAAATTGATGAGATAAAAACGCAGGAAAAGAGCGGAAATAACTAAAATAAACATATTCGTAAATCTATTTCCTAAAATATTCATATAAAAAATAATTAAACTTTTGTTAAACCTTTTAATAATTATACTATTTTATGGTCATGATGGACAGAATGCAGACATAGCACTTTCAGAAACTTTTGAAAGTAACTGCCGAGAAAAGCTTTCCATCTTTAACTTTGATAAAGTATCCCAATCTTTTTTCAAAATAATTCTTAAAACTTTTACGATATCTGAGTTAATTTTTTTCGCTTTTTTATCCGCAGCATAACACTTTTCACATATTATACCACCCTCTTTCTCTGAAAAATAAACACTGTGTGGATCTAATTTAGAATGACAAGCGGCGCAATTATCAACCTCTAACCCGTATCCCTGTAAAGAGAGAAAATTCCAGAAAAAATATTGGAATATTAATTGACGATTTTTTATTTTTAACCTATCATCTTCTAGCTTGAATAAAATATCGTTTAATAGATTAAATATGTCTTCGTCTTTTTCTTCCCCCCTTATAAAAATGTCTAAAACATTAGCTATCTTCCCCGCAATTAAAAAGTTTTCTAAATCTTTTTCAAAAATTCCAAGCTTTTTAATTTTTACTGCATCTGTAAGTGTTTTATTATTTTTACCCTGTATAAATTCTACTTCTGATAAATAAAAAATGTCTATATCTGCCCTTAATTTGGAGGTAATTTTTCTTATTGCTTTTGCTTTTAATTCCAGTTTTCCAAAATCTTTAGTAAAAATCGAAAAAACCTGATCAGATTCTGCGCCCTCACTTTTTTTAAAAACAAATCCTATTGTTTTATATTTTAATGTCATTTTATTCCCCCTAGTTTCTTAAAAAATTTAATCTCTTTCCTTAGTTTTCCTTTTTCAGCCATATTACTCGATCCTAGCATTTTGTTATTTAATTTCTTTATACTCCCCTTTAGGTCCTGCTTAGAAATATTATATCCCAATGCTGATGAAAAAACTTCTTTTTCTAATTTTGCTCTCTCTATCGGGCTAAGCGTAAGTCCAACTTGTTTTTCTGCCTGAAAAGCACCGGCTCCTCTTAATTTTTGCCTCAAGCTTATTCTGGATATTTCTTCTTTTCCTTCAAATATAGAATTATCTTTAGGGCCTTGTTTGACGTTCTGCTTTTTTCCACTACCAAATATGGAAGTATTTTGCTGTTTGTCAGTAGTCTTAGATGCTTTAACGTTGCCACCCGATGGATTCTCATTAGGAACTAAGACGCCCCTTATCAAGCCTCTTAATCCTCCTCCTTCGCGAACTTCTACGGTTTTTCTTGCAGCCTCTTGCTGCTCTTTATTGGCGACCAACTCCGAACCATGTAAAGCAGAGCTAACGCTAACTATCTCTTTTTTCTTATTTTCTTCTTCTTCTTTTATTTTTTTATCCCTTTTTATTATTTTCGTAACCCACTTAAAAAAAGAATTGTCTACAAACTTTTTTCCTGCTTTTGCCCTTTCTTTTGTATCATCATTTTTTATTAAGGTTTCGTTAGTTAAAGCTTCTTTAAGCTTTGTGATTTGATTTTTTGGATTAGATTTTTGAGGAACAGGAACTTTTAATTCTGCCCCAGATTTAGGCAGAGCTGATTGCGTACCGGTTGCAACATTTTCTTTAATACCGAATTTTTTTTCTGTTGGTATTTTATCTTTTTTACTATCCTTATCTTCCTCTCCAATTTTTTTTGCTACAGGTATTTCTATTTTTTTATGGCTACTATCTTCCTCCTCTTTAAACCTAGAAGGCATTTTTGATTCTAATGTATCTTTTTCTTCAACATTTTTGGCTTTCAAATCTCCTAAACGACCTGCTATATCTTTTTGTTTTGCTTCTTCGAGCTTTTCTTTACCTGCAGCATCTAGGTCTTTTGGATGGTCGGCGTAATCAATTTTTGGCCCACCGGTGGTTGCTGTTGATATTTTTATTTTTGCCCCAAGACTATTGGGTTCGGGATCTTCAACGCCTTTTAGCTTGTTTAATGCATCTAAAATATCCTTTTGTTGTTTTTCATCTTGCTTTTGTTGATCACTCTTCGGGGTACCCTTTGGGTCGTCTTTTTTCTCCGATTCTTTTGAATAATCAACAATGCCTAATTTTGGCCCACCGGTGGTTGCTGTTGCGGCTTTTTGTTGCTCTATTTTGGCCCTCTCTTCTTTACTTTCTTCTAATTCCTTTACAACAATATCTAAATTTGATCCTTCATCTCTCTTTAGTGGTTTTTTATGAAAAATTCTTTTTAATATAGAAATAATAAACCTTACAATAAATCTCACAATTATAAAAAAAACTGCCAAAACAATCAAAACCATTAAACCAAAAATAACAAAAAATAGAATGTTTTGTTTGGTTAAAAAAATGGATAGGTCCGGTAGCGTCATCTTTTTTTTATAGCAATTTTTATTTTTTGTTCAGAAATTGATAATTCTTTCTCTAAATCAAAACTCTCAAAATGATTGTTTCCAATAAAAATATCTGTTGCTCTAGTTTGGTTCAAAATAAAATTTTTATTCTTTTCTAGGGTCTTGTTAAAATCTTCCTGTCCAAAAATAAAAATAGAAATAACATCAGATGGTTTTAAACCTAAATCTTTTCTCATACCCTGCAACTGCCTTGTCACTTCCCTAATTAACCCCTCTTGTTTTAATTCTTCTGTAATATTTGTATCCAATAACACGTCCTTTTCAATTTCATCGTCAAAAATAACTTCTTTTACATTAACTTCATCTTTTATTAATTCTAACAATTCTAATTCGTTCTTAATTTTTGATTTTATATTTTTAATTTTTAGAGAAGCTAATGGTTGCTTTACTTTTATCCCCAGTAAAATTCTTTCAGCTAGCGCCAAGTTTACTATTAACCGTACTTCGGACATTTTTATTAAAATCTCTAAGTCAGATACTTTTTTCTTTGCCAGATTGGGCCAATTTGTTAAGTGTACGCTCTCAACTTCATTGTCTTCTCTGATTTGCTGAAAAAGATATTCAGCAAAAAATGGCATCGAGGGAGCTATAACTTTTGAAAGAGTGCTCAAAACATATCTTAACGTAGCTAGGGCGTCTTTTTTGTCGTCATTGTTATCTTTAAAACGCTCTCTGCTTCTTCTTAAATACCATATCGAAAAGTCATCGATAAAATCAATGGTAGGACGAACAGCAACGTCAACTTGATAGTTTTCATATCCTTTAGTCGAAATTAAAATTAGTTCCTCTAGCCGAGAGACGATCCAATGATCAAGAATATTTTTGCTTTTGTTGTGAGCGGTAGTACCATCTTTATAAAGTTCATAAAAAGATAATACATTATACAATCTACTTATATTTTTGTTTGAAACTTCGTCAACACCTTTTTCGGAAAAAGAAAGGTTCTCAGCCTGCACAACAGGAGAACTCAACATATAAAAACGCATTGCATCAGCTCCATATTTTTCTATTACTTCTGATGGGTCAGGATAATTTTTGAGTTTCTTAGACATTTTTTTTCCATCTTCAGCCAAAACAATTCCAGTTACGATACAGTTTTTAAATGCTTCTTTTCCAAACAATGCACCAGATAGAACGTGCATATAATAGAACCAAGCTCTCGTGTGATCTTGCCCTTCTCCAATAAAATCGGCTGGAATGGGTCTTTTTGTGGCAAATGGCACAGATCCTGAGTCAAACCATGTATCCAAAACATCTGGTACACGTTTCATTTTTCCATCGCACTTGCAATCAAAAATAACCTCGTCAACAACATCTTTGTGTAAGTCTGTTACTTTTATCCCGCTAACTTTTTCAAGTTCCGCAGCTGATGCAAACACAAGTTCTTTTTTGCAATCGCTACATCTCCACACCGGAATAGTATTCGCCCAAAAACGTTGTCGAGAGATAGACCAGTCGCGAGCACCTTCTAGCCATTGACCAAACCTCCCTTCCTTTATATGTTCGGGAGACCAATGTATTTTTTTTGCTGTCTTTAACAATTTTGGTTTTATTTTTTCAACTGCAACAAACCACGAACTGGTTGCATAATTTAATAACGCAGTGTCGCACCTCCAACAATGTGGATAAGAGTGTTCATATTTTTCGTAGCTAAATAAAAGTTCTTTTTCTTCTAAATATTTTACGATTGCTAAATCTGCCTCACGAATTTCTTCTGGTTTCTCTTTGGCTCTTGGTTTTAAATCAAGTCCTGCAAATTCTCCAGTTTCTTGGCTAAATATACCATCCATTTTTACGTGCTGAACAAAAGGCAAATTTTCTTTTTTACCGAGCATCATATCATCTGCACCAAAGGCAGGAGCAATATGAACAATTCCAGTGCCGTCCTCTGTATTTACAAAATCCGCCGCATAGACTTTCCAACCATTCTCTACATTTTTCAAGTTTACGTCTTTCGCATAATTATCAAACAATGGCTCATATTTTGATTCAACTAAATTTTTCCCTTTTAATGTCTCGATAATCTCATAAGGTTTTTCTTTTATGACCCCCTCAAGACGGTTTTTAGCCAAGATAAGAATTTCTTGACCAACCTTAACTTTTGCATATTCGATATCAGATCCCACAGCAAGCGCAACATTCCCCAGTAAAGTCCAAGGGGTTGTAGTCCATGCCAAAAAATAAACGTTTGGCTCGTTAATAACTTTAAATTTTAAAGTGGCCGATAAATCTTTAATATCCTTATACCCTTCTGCAACTTCACCCTGACTTAATGTTGTCTCGCACCGCGGACAAATATGCATAGACCTATAATCTTCATAGATGAGTCCTTTCTTATATAATTCTTTGAATGCCCACCACTCCGCCTGCATGTAATCAAAATCCATGGTTTTATAAGGGTGTACCATATCTACCCATCGGCCAAATCTTGGTATCACTCTCTCCCACTCATGTATAAAAGTAAAAATTTGCGCACGACACAAATCATTAAATTTTTTCACACCCATCGCAACAATTTCTTTTTTTGATTTTGTACCGAGTTCTTTTTCAACAATATTTTCAATTGGCAAGCCATGACAGTCCCAACCCCATTGTCTTTCAACATAAAAACCCTGCATGGTTTTGTAGCGAGGAATGGCATCTTTAATCACGCTTTGAAGCAAATGGCCATAATGTGGAGTCCCCGTAGCGAACGGCGGGCCGTCATAAAACACAAAAGCTTTACCTTTTTTGGTTTGCTCCAAAGATTTATCAAAAATCTTTTTGTTCTCCCAAAATTGTTGTATCTTTTTTTCTTCTTCTGAAAAATTATATGGCATTTTATAGGGTCTTATTATTATTTAGCTCTACAAGTTCTCCTTTTGTAATTCTCTTTTCTTTAAAAATTTCGGCTAACCTAGCTATACTCTCCGACATTAAATACCCATTTACTCTTGCTCTTAAAAGCAAAAGAGGGGCCTGGTGACTAACAATCAAAATGTTTTTGCCTCTGTATTTTTTGTTTATATTCTTAAAAAATTCAAACATCCTTTTTGTGACATCTTGATAATTTTCTCCTTTCGGCGGTTTATTTTTTATTCTATCTGAATGATTTGCAAAATGTCTTACAAATTCTTCTACTGATTTAGAATTAAATATTCCGAAGCCCAACTCTCTCAATCTTCTATCTACTTTTGGCTTTAAACCCAATCGTTTTCCAACAATTTCTGCTGTTTGTTCGGCCCTTAAAATGGGTGAACAAAAAATTATATCTATATTCTTTGTTTTTAGCTTTACGGCGGCATCTTTTATTTGCTCCTTCCCTTTTTTTGTTAAGGGGTTATAAAATTTTTCTGGCCAGCAAGAAACAATGTTTTTAACGTTACCTTGAGACTCACCATGCCTTAAAATATAGTATGTATTATTTAATTTTACCATCACATCTTTTCTAGCGTTTTAATCCCGAGCATCCACAAACCATTTTTCATAACAACAGTAAATGCTTCAGTTAGCGCAATCTTATAGGATGAATATTCGTCTGATTTATCTACAATTTTATTCTTTGCGTAATAATTATTAAATATCCCAGCCAGCTCCGTTAAATACAAAACTAAAAAGTGCGGCTCGTAATTTTTTTCTGCTTGCAAAACAATTTCTGGAAAATAACTCAATGATTTTTCCAGCTGAGAAATCTCCATCGGAACTTTTTTAAAACTTGGTTTTATTTTTTCGTTGGTAGCTTTTCTTAAAACAGATTCTGCTCTCGTATAAGAATATTGCAAATACGGGCCCGAATCGCCATCAAAAGAAATCGATTTATCAAAGTCGTAAATAATATCCGAACCAGCTGATTGTTTTAAAATAGAATATCGAATTGCGCCAATTGCAACGGCTTCTGTAATTTCTTTCTTTTCTTTTTCTGATAATTCTCTGTCTTTAATTTTTTGACTGACTAATTCTTCAACTTTTTTGATCAACGATTCACCGGTAATAACTTTTCCTGTACGTGACGACATTTTTCCTTCTGGTAATCTTAACATTCCATGGCTAATGTGAGCCGTCTTTTGTGCAAGATTTGGATTAACCTGGTTCATTGCGCAAAGCATAACTTTGAAGTAGTCGCTTTGCTCATTTGCTGTCACCACAACAGATTTGTCGTATTTATATTTTTTGTATTTTATTAAAGCGTTGGCAAGATCTTTTGCTTCATAAGTTGGTATACCCTCGGAATTTATAAAAACTCTTGTGTGCAAACCAAATTTTTCACCCTTAAAAATTATTGCTCCATTATCTCCTTTTTCAAAAACCTTCTCCATATTATCTTCGACGATTTTCTTTCCCACTGGCACAGCCTCTGATTCAAAAATAAAATAATCAAATTCTGTATCAAGCTTTTTATAGATTTGGTCAAAGCGCTTTAAACTGTCTTTCTTTCCCTGGTCATAAAGCTTGTTTATGTTTTTGTCGCTTCTATTATATATAACTTTATTTAATGCAATAATTTCTTTTTTTGATTCTTCAGTTTCAAACGCATCTGAACCAAATGCATAAGCTGCGCCCCAACTTAAATCTGGATTATGCATTTTTCCCCAAATTGCCTTGGCAACATGAATTCCAACATCTCCCTGATAACAAACTCTTTTTACTTTAGCTCCTTGAAATTCAAAAATACGAGTTAATGATTCTCCAATTGCATTACTCATCAAGTGACCAATATGAAACTCTTTAAAAGGATTTGGATCTGTATAGTCAACAATTATTTTTTTATTTTTCAGTTCTATTCCCCTCCCATAGTTTTTATCAATACTCTTTAAATTATCAATAAAAATTTTATCTGCCACAAAAAAATTAATAAATCCCGGCCCTGCAACTTCTATTTTCAAAAATAACTTATTCTCGCTAATCTTATTCTTTATTTCTTCGGCAACTTCTCTTGGATTCTTTCCTAATTTTTTTGCTAGAATTAAAGCAACATTAGTTGAGTAGTCGCCGTGATTTTTATCACTGGGAATCTCAATAGAAAGGCCTTCAGGCCCTACTCCAAAATTTTTAACCGCTTTTTGAATTATCTGCTTAATTTCTTCTTTCATTGAATTGTTGTTCCTATAAATGATTTATTGTCTAAAAAGTTTTCGAGACGATCTAAATTTTTTCCATTAATCATTACCACCTTTAATTTAAATTTTTCAGCAAGTTTAGAAGCCCGAGGATCAAATGGTGCAGACAACCCAGGACTCCACTTGTCTCCGACTATATGCCCAAAGCTTTTCCAATCAATTTTTTCAAATGGTTTTGCATCTGTAAATTCTTTGGGGTTTTTGTCATAAACATAATCAACGTTGGTTAAGTTTATTATTGTTTTTACATTATGGTTTTTTGCAATTAAGACCGCGTCGTAATCCGTTGACCAGCCGGGTTTCCAACCAGCTCCTACAACAATATCTTTGTTAGTTTTTACTTTTAAGTTTGGGTTCGTGATAATTTTATCGTAAGAATGTTTATCAAACAATTGCTTTACAACTTCAGCATTTAGCATAGACACATGGATTCCCATCCAATCTCTCTCGACATTTTTGGCTCCAAACTCCAATAATGCTTTTTGATAGTGCCTGCAAATTTTTCCACCGCCAACTAAAATAAAAAATCTGTTCTTCTTTAAATATTTTTGCAAAGAATGTTTAAAACTTTTCAAAAACCCAACATCGATGGCTCCTGGAGCCACCAACGAACCACCTAAAGATATAACTATAGATTCCTTATTTTTTGTAGGCATATTATTTGTTTAATTTAACATATATCCGCCCAAAATTAAAGATTTTGAGCATAAAAAAGCCCCGAACAAACACATATGAAACGTGAATTTGCTCGGGACTCTATGTCGTGAGCCGAAGCTCAAGACCTAGTTCTCTGCTCCATAACCGTGCCGATGGCGTCGAAAATCTTGTTGTCGCTGATTTTGGCGATTTCAACAGCTGGCGCGTAGAGCAACAGGCCGCAATGCATCGCGGTCCATAACATGACTGCTTCATCTGCTAACTCCGGCAAGCCGGAGAAGGAAAGAACGAGGTCGTTGGCGAGGATTGCGCCACCCCACTTTTCCAACCCATCGCGACTCTGCCAACTGGTCTTGTGTCCGAGGCCAGTCCGAGTGGCGAGACGATCTGCCTTCTCGTTGGCCAAACGAAGGTATTTCTCAACCTTTTCAGCCAATACTTCTCCGACCTGAAAGGCAAGGAGAGTTCTGCCTTCGAGAGCTTTGACCACGCAGTACCCGCTGTCTTTATCTCGAGGAAAACTAGGCGTCTGTCTAACAAGTTCTACAAACCTATTAGTCCGTTCAATGATCTCCGCCGCAGCTTGAACAGAAATTTTCAAGGTAACCTCCTTTTATTTGTTGCTGTTACGGAAAGGGAAATCTACTCGTGAGAGAAAAGAACAATCTCTTCTCCATTCCAAACCACCTCTTCTTCCGGAATCTCGGGATTTCTCGCCCACCTGCGCTTCTTCTTTCCAGAAAGGATATGATCCATGAACTTTGCTTCCGGGTCGGACGAAGTGTCGCCCTTAAGCATCCATCCCCTGAGAACAAACCGGCACCATTCGCTAAGTAAGGGGTGGGCAAAATACTCCTGCTTGGCGGTTTCATCTGGCCAAGTAGTCATCTTCACCACCTTACCGTTTGAACAAGCAACCGCCCGCGCAGAATCAATGGCCGGACCAATTACCAAGGAAGTGTTGGGTATTCTCCCGAGTATTTCCTCCGCTTTAGAAACAATAAGTTCCGCGGCAAGGGGATTTCTCGGGTTTACGTCGTAAAGAACAATTTGCGTTATCAT
>Ga0247841_10013071_pt1 | contig 10696 bp, 12 predicted proteins | sample LaCruzMarch2015__2_FD_192410 | JGI IMG/M metagenome (GOLD analysis project Ga0247841, IMG submission 192410) | Freshwater microbial communities from meromictic Lake La Cruz, Castile-La Mancha, Spain - LaCruzMarch2015_18m | ecosystem: Environmental > Aquatic > Freshwater > Lake | place: Spain...
CAAGCGGATCAGCGAAGGGGAGAAAACGCTCTACTGGTGCGGAGAATAACCCGTGGATAAGTTGCTTAAAAAGATTCAATCGCTGAAGCTGGAATACAGGGACCACCCCCAGCCCGGACTGCTGGTGGTCATGCCCAACCCCTACCCGCACCGGGAATACGAGGTGCAGGTGACCTCGCCGGAGTTTACTGCGCTTTGCCCGGTCAACCCGGGACAGCCCGATTTCGCCACGCTGACGATTAAATACGTCCCTGATAAATCAATTATCGAATTCAAATCGCTGAAATTATATTTGACCAGCTTCAGGACGGTCTCAATATTTTACGAGGAGTCCACCAACCGTATACTCGAGGACCTGGTGAAAGTTGTGAAGCCGAGGACGATGGAGATTGTGTCCGAGTGGAACATCCGCGGCGGCATCTCAACCAAAATCACCTGTGCCTACCATAGAAAAAAACGCGCAAAAGGGGGCTGAATTATGGCTTACAAGATCGGTATCAACGGCTTCGGACGCATCGGCCGGCTGGTGTTCCGCGCTGTCAACCAGCATTACGGCGATAAGCTGGAAATCGCCGCCATCAATGACCTGACGGACGCCAGGACCAATGCCCACCTGCTTAAATATGACAGTACCTACGGGATATACCCGGGCAAGGTGGAGGCCTCCGCCGACGCCATAATTGTGGACGGCGAGAAGACCAGGGTCATCGCGGAACGCGACCCCGCTAAAATACCCTGGAAGGACCTGGGCATCGAGATCGTGCTGGAATCGACCGGGTTGTTTACCGACGCCACTAAAGCCGCCGCACACCTGCAGGGCGGCGCCAGGAAGGTGATTATCTCGGCCCCCGCCAGCAACGAGGACATAACCATCGTGCTGGGCGTCAATGAAGATAAGTACGATGCTAAAAAACACAACATTATCTCCAACGCGTCCTGCACCACCAACTGCATAGCACCGGTGGTTAAAGTCCTGAATGATAACTTCGGCATCGCCAAAGGCCTGTTAACTACCGTCCACGCTTATACCAACGACCAGAGGTTGCTGGACATGTATCACAAGGACCTGCGCAGGGCCAGGTCGGCCGCCATGAATATAGTCCCGACTACGACGGGCGCCGCCAAGGCGGTGGCACTGGTAATACCGGAGATCAAAGGCAAGCTGCACGGCATTGCGCTGAGGGTCCCCGTGCCCACCGTATCACTGTGCGACCTGGTATGCGACCTGGATAAGGAGGTCACGGTCGAGCAGATAAATAGCGCCTTTAAAGGGGCCGCGGCAGGCAGGCTGAAGGGGATACTGGAATACTGCGATGAGCCCCTCGTGAGCAGCGATTTTAAGGGCAACCAGAACAGCTCGATCTTCGATTCCCTGCAGACAATGGTGCTGGGCGGTAATATGGCCAAGATAATCGCCTGGTACGATAACGAGTGGGGCTACAGCTGCCGCATGGCCGACCTCGCTTTAATGCTGTTTAATAAAGGGCTGTAATTTACACCGGTTATTCTACATATTCCTATGCAAGAAAAAGTATTAGGGGGTAACAACACCTGCGCGGCGCCGGCGGTTAATGCCGACCAAAGCTTCCAGAAACACTGGTTTTGCGCGGCCTTGTGCAAAGACGGCAAGGTGGTGATGCAGGATTCAGATACGCCTGCAAGCTTCCTGCAGATACTGAATGATTCCTTATTGGCCTGGGTCGACTACCGCACCGCCAACTTCGAAACTGATTTCCGCGTAGGCGCCGCCCAACTGGGGTTCAGCGGACAACTGGTTACTGCCCTGGCCGATGACCCGAGGACGTTGTACGAAGACTACGATACCGAAATGGCTATTAAGTTGCCCTCAATCCAGATCCGCATCAATGATCATATCGATGTGCAGTCATATCCCACCATCCTGCTATTGCGCAGGAACCTCATCCTGACCATCCACCCCATACTGGTCGACCGCCGCTTCACGCGCCTGAGGCGCTATTCAAATACCATCCTTTCCAAGATCCCCATGGATGTATCGGGTGAGGATAAGCTGACCATGCTACTGATACGCATCATCGACCAGAACAACGACCGTAATTTCGAGCACCTGCGTCAGATAGAGGAACGCGGCGACGATTTGAATAAAAGCCTCATGAATCCTGATACGCCGCGCGCAGAACTGGGCCCCCAGATATACAACATGAAGCACGCCCTGATTGAATACCTGAATGCCCTTTGGGAAACGGTCGACGTGTTGCATGACCTCCGCTACGGGGACGCCAACCTGCTGACCAACGAAGACAAATTGCTGGACAGGATGGGTTTCCTGGCCGAGGATGTCAGCCACCAGATCGGTTTGGCCGAGCATATGTCGGACGTCCTGGCCTCGGGTCTGGAGGTCCTGCAGACGATCTATAATAACCAGCTACAGGCCATGAATAACCGCATGGCCTACCTTATGACATACCTGACGGTGCTCGGTACCGCCGTCCTGGTGCCCAACACGCTGGCCACCATCTTCGGCAATTCGGCCTTCGGCATGGGACCGCAGGATATCGGGTGGTATATTACCATGCTGGTGGGTTCAACTATACTCGCCACGGTCCTGGCATTCTGGTGGGTTAAAAAATCGGGCTTCATCCCGAAGAAGATGGACTGAGACCGCAACAAGATTGCTTCGTCGCCTGCGGGTTCCTCGCAATGACGAATTAGGGGCGGCTTTCCGCAATCACGAATTAGGGGCGGCTCCTCGCAATCACGATTTAAGCATTGCTCCTTTTTTACTTCGTCATTGGCCCTTTTTACTTCGTCATTGCGAGCGGAGCGAAGCAATCTGTCCCGCTGTTGCTATCCCGATATACCCGTCAGCGACTCGCTTAGCTGCCATAACCTCTTAGCCGTCTCCTCATCGCATGCCCGCACGGAGGGCAGGCAGACAGTGCCGCCTGTCTTCACAGCAGCCCCTTTTAAGTGCTGCCCTGTCTGAAAGTACTTCCCGGTAACACCCGCCACCTCCCCGGACGCCGCAACGTACAGCGGCAGCACCGCCCCCTGCTCCGGGCCCTTCATGAGAAGCCTGAAAAAGGTAGCTATAATTTTACTGGAAGGCACCCAGATATTCGATGACACCGCGCCCGGGCATACGCTGTTGGCCGTTACCCCCGTCCCCTCCAACCTCCGCGCTAACTCATTGGTAAATATGACGTCAGCCAGCTTTGATTGGGCATAGGCGCGGTCCCTGTTGTATTGCTTTTCACCCTGCAGGTTCCCGAAATCCAGGCGCGCGTTCCTGTGCATGGACGAGGTCAGGTTGACTACCCTGGCGGGCGCGCCTTCTTTCAGGATGTCAACCAGCAAATTGGTTAGCATGAAATAAGCTATGTAGTTGACCGCGAAAGTCATCTCGATACCATCCACCGACAATTCGCGATTAGCCATGATTATGCCCGCGTTGTTGACCAGTATATGCAACCTGTCATGCTTTGAGCGGTAGTTCACGGCCAGTTCCCTGATCTCACGCTGGGAAGACAGGTCGGCCAGCATCAATTCAACCGACCGGTTGCCACTGCCCCGGCAAATATACTCATGCGCCGCTTGGCCCCGCAGCGGGTCACGGCAGACCAGGGTTACCCGGGCGCCCAGCCTGGCCAGCCCAAGGGCGGTCTGGCGCCCTATGCCGGAGCTGGCGCCGGTAACCATGCAGTATTTTCCTTTAATGTCCCAATCCATTTGATTTCCCCGCATATCCACCTCATCTACATTTATATCACACAAAACCAATCAGATAAACTTTTTACAACTTAATACGTTTATATATAATAGACACCGGGTAAACGGGAGCAACCTGGTGTTAATTGAAGAACAAGTAGTACAGAGAGCCGTAAATGGAGACCGTGAAGCATTTACGTATATTTATGATCTGCACTTCGATAAGATCTATAGATATATTTATGTCAAGGTGCACAGCCAGGCGGAAGCCGAGGATTTAACGCAGGACGTGTTTATTAAAGCATACGAGGCTATCAAATCCTACAAATGGCGTGACCTCCCATTCACGGCGTGGCTCTTCAGGATCGCTCATAACAGGGTCATCGACCATGTCAGGAAAACGTCTAAAGAAAAAAGGGCCCCCCTGGAGGAAGCCGGCGCCATCAGTTCCGGTGACCCGGTGCACATGACGGAACAGAATTTTGAGATTTATCAGCTTAAAGACGCACTGGAAAGGCTGCCCGACGCACAGCGCGAGGTAGCCACCATGCGCTTTATCTCGGAATTGTCGATAACTGAAGTCGCACTGGCGCTGGGCAAAAGCGAAGGCACTGTAAAAGCCCTTCAATTCAACGCCGTGGCTTCACTCAGAAAATTGCTTTACGGTAAATTCGATGTCGTATAAAATCGAGGAAGCTTTCAACGAGTGTTTTGAACGGTTATCCGCCGGCGAAAGCCTGGATAGCTGCTTAAGTGACTATCCGCAATATGCGGCTGAATTAGACCTGATGCTCAGGACTTCCTTTGATATCAAGCGCAGGGCCTACCCCATTCAGCCCAGGCCGGAATTTAAATACTGGTCAAGGGTCCGCTTGCAGGGCGTCCAGGATTATGTCAGCCGGCAACCGGTCCAGGTCAAGCCCGGCGCTTTTAACCTGCGCCGTAACCTGGCCATATCTATGGCTGCCCTGCTTGTCTTTGTCGTCGCTTCCAGCGGGACAGTGGCAGCGTCTTCCGAAGCTATGCCGGACGATCCACTATATGGTGTTAAGATAGCCGTCGAACAAGCGCAGGTAACCTTTGCCCTCTCAGATGTGGACAGGGCTGAGGTATATGCCCACCTGGCGGAGAAAAGAGCCGGTGAGATCGTTGCCATGGCCCGCCAGGGAAAAACTGATAAAGTGGTGACAACCACGGCAAAGATGGATTATCAGCTTGCTCAAGCTGAGCAATTTATAAGCAAATATGAGGAGTCCTATGCCGATACCACGGGTGGAGAATCGGCTGCTTCCACTACCCCGTCAACGGCCTTTTCTGCCCCCGCGCCAACCACCGTTATGCCCCCTGAAAAGAGCGCGGCCACAACCGTTGTACCCGGTGGCCAGCAGGGCAATGTCACGCTTCCCCCCAGACCGCTCCCGCCGGCAACCCGGTCAGCCATCAACATTAACCGGGCGAAAAATACCATGAATGCCAGCACCGCCAAAAGCCTTGCCGTATTACAGAACGCTCTGGAGAAAGCACCTGACTCGGCAAAACCGGCTTTACTGGAAGTAATACGGCGCACCAAGATAGCTAATGAACGTGCTCAACAGCAGCTTAACCTCAATAACAGCCAGCAGGCGCTGCCACCTGCCATCAAACCCAACATAGTGCCCGCAATACCTGCCGATAAGCCAAAATACATACCTCCCCGCAATAATAGCCTCAATCCCTCTGAACCGCGCCCCTTTAATAAGCCTAATCTTCCCAACGTGCTACCTCAAGGCGGCGTGAATAATCAAACCAATACTGTAAAAAATAGCGACGATAACAACGAAGCTGATAGTAGATACAACCAGACTCAGACTTCCCCGAATTTACGTCTACCCATCAAGGTAAATCCCGTTGTAAAATAGGTAACAAACCACGGAATATGGAGGGAGTAATGAAATATTCAATGAAACCGATTCTCTTAATAACCACCCTGGCCGCACTGCTTATCCCGATTGCCTGCAGCAGCCCGTCAGCTACCAGCAACCCGGCGCCGGCCGGACCGGCCGCGCCGGCCGCGCCACCTGCTTTCCTGTTGTCGAAGTCGATGTCGGCGGACAGCGCTTACGCGCCGGAGGCCAACGGTGCAGGCGGATCCGGTGAGGCGTCCGCCACGGACCGCAAAATAGTGCGGACCGGCTCGATTACCATGCAGGTTGGCGATATAAGCAAATCGCAGGCTGATATAACCGATATCGCCGGCCAAGCTAAAGGCTACGTGGTCTCCTCCAATCAGCGGGCAGACGACGAGGAACCCACGGGTTATATATCCATCAGGATTCCGGCCGGCAGTTTCAACGACGTCATGCAGAAACTGAGGGCACTGGCACTTAAAGTAACCTATGAAAAAACCAACAGCCAGGATGTCACCGAACAGTACATGGACCTGCAAGCGCAATTGAAAAATTACCAGGCCACCGAGGCCCAATATCTCGAATTGCTGAAAAAGGCCGATACCGTTAAGGATATACTCGAGGTTCAACGTGAATTATCCAACGTGCGGGGCAATATCGAGAGGGTGAAAGGCAGGATGCAGTACCTGGAGCGCACCTCCGACATGTCGCTGATCGAAATCACCCTGGCAAAATCCAGGCCCCTGGGTGAAAGTACCTGGGACGTTGCCGGGATATTCAAGTCGGCCGTCGACGGCTTAATAGTTTTGGGCCAAATCATCCTGGGCATCCTCATCTGGCTGCTGGTCTTCTCCCCGGTATGGATAATCGTGCTGGTGATAATTTTCCTGGTCAGGCGGAATAAAAAGGCACAGGCGAAATCCGCAATACCCAAGTAATAATCAAGCGGTTTGGTTATAATAAAGGGCAGCCATATGGCTGCCCTTTATTTATTTAGAAAGCGGCAAACATAGCGGAGATAATAATCGTGAAACCTATTGAATGGCTCGGTGACCGTCTAAGGATACTCGACCAGACGGAACTTCCGCTGGCTGAAAAATACCTGGAACTTACAGATTACCCTAAGGTGATCTCCGCAATCAGGGAACTGAAGGTCCGCGGTGCCCCGGCAATCGGCATAATTGCTGCTTATGGTATCTATTTGGGCGCGTTATCAATACATGACACCGACACCCGGACGTTTAGGGATAACCTCGAAAGCGTATTTGATGCCTTTGCCATAGCAAGGCCGACCGCAGTGAACCTGTTTCACGCCATCTCTATCATGCGCAAGGCGGCAAAACTGTCAACAAACGTTAGCGGGATTAAAACGTCACTGCTGGCAACGGCCGTAGCGTTTAACCGTGAAGAAGAAATGGCTATGGCCAAATTGAGCAAATCGGGAGCGGTTTTGCTCGCTGACGGCTTTACCGTCCTCACCCACTGCAATACCGGACAGCTTGCCACCGGTGTGCAATACGGTACGGCCCTCGGGGTAATAAAGGCGGCCGCCGAACAGGGCAAGAGGATCAGCGTCTATGCGGACGAAACCAGGCCGCTGCTGCAGGGAGCGCGGCTGACAACCTGGGAACTGCAAGCATTAAATATCCCGGTAACCCTGATCACCGACAGTATGGCCGGCTTCTTTATGGACAAACATGTAATCGACTGCGTGATAGCCGGCGCCGACCGCATAGCCCTGAACGGTGACACCGCCAATAAAATCGGCACCTATTCAATAGCAGTGCTGGCCAGGGAAAACAATATACCTTTTTATATCGCGGCCCCGTTAAGCAGCATCGATTTCACGATTAAATCAGGTCCGGAAATTATCATCGAAGAACGTGATGGGAAGGAAATTACGCAGCTGAGGGGAGTTCAAATCGCGCCCCCGGGTACCCGGGCGGCGAACCCGGCTTTCGATATCACACCCGCTAAATATATTAATGCTATCATTACTGACAAAGGTATAATCAGACCGCCGTTTCGGCGCAGCATTCTCAAATTACATAAGGAGGGTAACTAATGGATCAAGCCAGGGTAGGCATCATCGGAGGCAGCGGCCTTTACGAATTGGAGGGGATGTCTCATGTTAAAGAAGTCCGCATAAGCACACCATTTGGGGATCCCAGCGATGCAATTAAGCTGGGAGATATCGAGGGCGTGCATTCAGCCTTTCTCCCACGCCATGGCGTGGGCCACCGTATCAGCCCGTCTGAACTGCCTTCCAAAGCTAATATATATGCCCTTAAATCCCTCGGCGTGGAGTATATAATCGCCATATCTACGGTGGGCAGCCTGAAGGAAAAAATCAAGCCCATGGATATCGTCATTCCCAACCAGATCATCGACCGGACCTTCCTGAGGCCTGATACATTTTTTGGCAACGGCATCGTCGGGCACGTGGCATTTTCCGATCCATACTGCCCTGTACTTAGTGATGTGCTCTACGATGCGGTTCACAAGACAGGCACACGCGTACACGATGGCGGCATCTGCATGGTAATGGAAGGCCCCCAGTTTTCCACCAGGGCTGAATCTGAATTATACAGGTCATGGGGCGCCGATATTATCCTGATGACCGCCTTGCCTGAAGCGAAATTGGCCCGGGAAGCGGAGATCTGTTACACCATGATGGCAATTGTCACCGACTATGATTGCTGGAACGAATTGAGTGAACCTGTATCAATTGAAATGGTGGTATCAAACCTGAGGAAAAGCATGGTTGCTGCCAAGAAAGCATTGCGCCATGCGATTATAAACCTGCCGGTCAAAAGAGATTGTGCCTGCGGGCATGCTCTTGAAACCGCTATAATCACTGATCCCGGGGTGATCCCGGCTAAAGTGAAAAAAGATCTCAGTATTATCATAGGCAAATATATACAGTAATGAATGGATAAAGATGCAGTTGAATTTCAATTGTGCCCCCACGCTCATCGGCAGCCTGCCCTTCACCGACCCGGTTGCGGCGTCGGGTATGCTGAACAAATACCTTGTAGACCTGCCCGCCTGGCCTCAATTGCCCCGCAGGGCAAACCTGGAAAACATGTATATCCAGTACAGCGAGGGATTTCCCGGCATCGAGATCGACAAGGAAAAGATACGGTTTGAAAGGGCGGCGGATTTCGATAGTAAACTGGAACAGCTATATGCTGATTCATGCGAAGACAACCGTGACAGTTACCCGGTCAGCAAAGAGTACGCCGCCGGATTATATAGCTTTGCTTCGAGTCAACAATCAAAGGTACCCATAGCCAAAGGCCAGCTTATCGGGCCTGTAAGCTGGGGCTTATGTGTCACGGATCATTCGGGAAAAGGCATTATTTACGATGACACTCTGGCAGAAGCAATCGGCAGGTTCCTGAGATTAAAAGCATCCTGGCAGGAGAAGTTCCTGGGTTCCATCGCCAGGCGGACCGTGATATTTATCGATGAACCCTATCTCACTTCCCTTGGATCTGCTTTTATAGCGCTGCCCAATGAACGGATTTCGCAGCTAATGAGCGAAGTGTTAGCAGGGATATCCGGGATTAAAGGCGTCCATTGCTGCGGGGCAACCGACTGGCCGCTGCTCTTGAACTTGCCGATTGATATTATCAGCTTTGACGCCTATAACTATCTTGATTCAATCCTCTGCTACCAGTCCGATTTATGCTCTTTCGTCAGAAAGGGCAAGGCCATATCCTGGGGCATCATCCCCAATGACGAAGACCTTTTGAAAAAGGAATCAACCGCCACAATTTACGACCGCTTCGCTGAAGCGCTGGCGCCGCTGACCCGTGAAGGAATCCCCATAAGGGACCTGGTGCGGCAAAGCATAATAACCCCCACCTGCGGCCTGGCATCTCTCTCCCAAGACGCCGTCGAACATGTCCTGACCCTGTTAAACGGTGTTTCCGACCGGATACGCCGGAAATACGGCTCACAAAACAGGCTGGCTTGAAATCCTGAGCCACTTTAGCGATAATACTGTACACATCCTAATTAAAAGAAGTCTGTTAAGGATACGAAATGAATAAACGTAAAAAGATGGCTATAATCAAACACAGGCGCAAGAGGAAGAAGTTCGAAGAGCGCCGTAAGGCTTTAGCGGTGTTGGCCGGTAGTCAGCATCCGGTTGTCAAAGAGCCGGTCAAGAAAGAAAGGGAATTGCCCAAACCGGTTAAGGCTATCGCCGATATGTTGAAGCCCAAGGCCGCTACAGCGGCTAAAAAAGCACCACTCAAGAAAGAGAAGCCGGTAGCTGTAAAAAAGGTCGAGGTTGTTGAACAGGCGGATAAATCCAAGAAAGCTCCGGTGAAATCCAAAAAGGCTGATACCGCGGTCGCATCAAAAGCAGCTAAAAAGGCTGAGGCGCCCAAAAAGACCGCGGTCAAAAAAAAGAAGCCTGAATCCGCCAAAGAGAGTTGATGGGTCAAGCTTATCTGCTCACGGGCATGCCCGGCACAGGTAAAACCACCATTATCCGGCAGGCGATTACTCAGTCAAAGCGCAATGCCGGCGGTTTTTTCACGCAGGAGATCAGAAGCGTAGGCATACGTGAAGGCTTCCGCATTGTTACACTTGAGGGAAAAGAGGCGATACTTGCCCATATTGCCATAGACAGCCCGTTCCGTGTCGGAAAATACGGTATCGATATCAGCGTACTGGATACTATAGGAGTGGAAGCCATTTATAATGCCATAGCTCACAACGAAATCATTGTTATCGATGAGATCGGCAAAATGGAGCTTTTCTCGTCACGCTTTATCACAGCGGTCCAGGCTGCCATAAACAGCCCGAAAAAAGTGCTTGGAACTATAAGCTTAAAACCACATCCGCTGGCCGATACAATCCGGCAAAACAGGAACATCATGGTTGCTGAACTTACCAGGAGTAACCAGGAGTCCGTTTTGGCCCAGATGGTAGCCTGGCTTTCTTAGCTCGGTAATGGCAATCGACCTTCAACCAATTGGCGAAATAGATAATGAAGTGTTAGCGGGTATATCCGCCGGCCTCGTCAGCACTTTCGGTAGCCCTGTCAGGCTAAAAAAGGCTATCGGTATCCCTGAAGGGTCATATAGCCCGGCCAGGGATCAGTATGT
>Ga0247841_10013073_pt1 | contig 10693 bp, 12 predicted proteins | sample LaCruzMarch2015__2_FD_192410 | JGI IMG/M metagenome (GOLD analysis project Ga0247841, IMG submission 192410) | Freshwater microbial communities from meromictic Lake La Cruz, Castile-La Mancha, Spain - LaCruzMarch2015_18m | ecosystem: Environmental > Aquatic > Freshwater > Lake | place: Spain...
GGTCGGGCGAGGCGCGCCTCGTAAATGATGGTAAACCTATTTTTTAGGATGTCGGGGTCGGAATTGAATTTCACGGGCAAGAATTATCCTCGACGCAAAAGAAAGGAAATGCATGGTAAAAATAAATATAAAACCCGACATTCAAGAAATTGCAGTGTCGGATATCAAACCTTTTCAAGGTAGCCCCCGGGATATTACCGAAGAAGCGCTGTCCGGTTTACGCGCGAGCCTTGAAAAGTTTGGGTATATCGATCTTCTGATAGTTAACAGGCGCAACATGGAACTGGTAGCTGGGCATCAGCGGCTTAAAATTTTACAAGCAGCTGATGCTAAAACAGTAACGTGTATCATGGTTGATGTCGACGATATGATGCAGCAGGCTATGAACGTTACTTTGAATAATTCCGCGATCGCCGGTTATTTTACACAAGCTATCATTCCTATCCTCGAGCGATTGCGTCAGGAAATGCCTGAGGATTACACAAGCTTACGTCTTCAGGAGCTGCGAGAAGAGTGTAAGGAGCTCGAAATAGAGCTGCAGGGCAATACACTTCCGGATGATATCCCCGCTGCGCCCAAGGAGGCTGTCACAAGGCCTGGTGATCTGTGGATTTTAGGGGATCATCGGCTTCTATGCGGCAGCAGTACGAAAAGTGCAGACGTATGCAAACTTATGGACGGTAAGAAGGCGCAACTTTTGGCTACGGATCCGCCTTATATGGTGGATTATACTGGTGCGGATCGGCCAAACGGCGGCAAGGACTGGTCTAATTTATACCATGAAGTGGATATTCCCGATGCAGAACAATTCTACCGTGAGTTTTATTCGATCGCCCTTGAGCACATAGACAAAGATTCAGCGCTTTACCTTTGGCATGCCGATCGCAGGCTTGTGATGATCCATAAGATATGGGAAGAGCTGGGCCTTTTGATACATCAGCATATTGTTTGGGTCAAGCCCTGTGCGGTCCTTTCGTTCTCTGTTTATCCCTGGCGCCATGAGCCGTGTCTTTTTGGCTGGCAGAAAGGAAACAAGCCATTCTTCAGGCCTTCGCAAAAGACTATCGGAACAGTCTGGTTTACCACGTTGTTGCGTAACGGTGATCCGGAATCCCCGGAATATTATTGTGATATCTGGGAAGTTGACTGGGAAGGAAAAAAGCGCAATAGCGGATTAGAACATCCTACCGTTAAGCCTACGGAAATATTTGCGATACCTATGCGTGTACATACGAGGCCCGGAGATATTTGCTTTGAGCCGTTCAGTGGATCGGGATCGCAGATTATCGCAGCTGAGCGTATCGGGCGCAGGTGTTTTGCGATGGAATTGGAACCGGTGTTCTGTGATGTAGCTGTTCGTAGGTGGGGGGAGTTTACGGGGAAGAAAGCTGAATTAGTAAAAGGAGAGACAGATTGAGGTGTTACCCAAAAGAGGACGGGCAGTTATATCTTAAACCCGGAGATTACGGAAAAGACGAAGAGGGGAGATGGTGGGTACGGCCACCCATAGAAGGGCCTCATGCCGGAGTGATCATTGACCACTCTATTACTGAACACGAGGATGGAACCATAACCGTATCGCCCTCTATTTTAATTGACGGTATTTACCATGGGTATCTTAAGAAGGGCGACTGGTATCCATGTTAAGAAATTGGGCGGCCGGGCCCGCGCGTTAACCCAAACCACCACATGATTGGGCATGTGGTTTTAAGCCGCTTACGTAATATATTTTTAAGCGGCTATTTTTTAATTATCAACGGCCCTACTTGTGGATATGAGCGAGACTAAAAAAGAACAGAAGATTAAAATTGTTGAGATGGCAAAAAAACGCCGGCATATTCATTTGCTTGAGAAAATGCAGCGCGGAAAGTCCGAGACCCCCGCGCTTTCAAAATCAGAGATTAATGAGTTGGTGCAGCTTGAATCTGATCCGAATTCTCCTGGGGTGGTAGACAGCCAGGAGAAGGTCGCCAAGATCTTTGGCGTAGCCACGCGCACGGTTGAGCGCTGGGCAAAAGATGGTATGCCGGTTACTCCTGAGGGACTATATGACCTTATTGAGATCAGGGCGTGGCGGACAGTAAAGAATAACCGCAAGGATGGTAAAAAGGGAAATCGTAAAGATGACGCTGATGCGCGGTACCGGGAAGCAAAGGCCAGCCTTGCGGAGATTGCTTTGCGCGAAAAACTAGGAGAGTTAATCGCCAAGGACATTATTGAAAAAGAATTGATACAGATCAGCTCGGGGATCAAGCGCGCCCTGCTTGGACTGCCGAAACAGGTAGCGCCCCAGCTGGAGGGTTTAAGTGCGCGGCAGATCGACGCCCTGCTTACTACGCGAATAAAAGAAACCATACAGGCCATATCAGATGGTAAGGCCTTAATGCAAAGGATAAATGCCAAAAATCCAGGCAACATTAAAACTTTGGACGCCATCAGTCCGTGATTCTTGGAAGCTTCCAGACGAACTCACCGTTTCAGAATGGGCGGATCGTAACCGTAAGTTGGACCCTATGATTTCGGCTGAACCCGGGCAGTGGCGAACGGATCGCGCGCCATACTTACGGGGCATTATGGATGCTTTTGTTAACCCCTTGGTTGAGAAAATAACCATCATGGCATCTACGCAGGTGGGCAAGACAGAGTCGATGTATAACATGCTTGCGTATGCTATTGACCAGGATGCTGGACCAGCGTTAATTGTCATGCCGCGCGAGCCGGACGCAAAGACCGTATCTAAGCGCAGGATCCGGCCGATGATCGAACTCTCACCCACACTTAGCCGGCACGTCACCGCTGACCATGACGATATAACCAAGTTAGAAATTTCTCTCAAGCGCATGATTATCTATTTCGCGGGGGCCAATTCACCGGCCGCCCTTTCACAGAAGCCTGTGCGGTATCTCTTCCTTGACGAAACCGACAAATTCCCGAGGTTTTCAGGGGAAGAAGCCGACCCGATTAAATTAGCGACTGAGCGTACACGTACCTTCTGGAACCGTAAGATTGTGGCGTGTTCTACGCCCACCACGAAAGATGGATACATTCACCGCGAATTCGAGAAATCCGATCAGCGTTATTATTATGTACCCTGTCCGCATTGTGGTGGTTTTCAGATATTGAATAAAAATCAAATCAAGGTCCCTGAGACTGAGCGCGATCCGGAACATATTCAACAAGAGAGAATCGCTTGGTATGAGTGCCAGTATTGTAAAGGAAGAATTCTGGATGTTATGAAGCAAAAGATGCTTATGGAGGGGCACTGGATCCCCGCAGCGGTTAAGTTAGATCCTAAGGGCAGGCTTCCGGAGCGGATTGACTTTCCACAAACATCCCATGTAGGATTTCATCTTAACGCCATTTATTCACCCTGGCTTACTTTTTCAGAGATCATTGCTGAATGGTTCAGGTCGCACGATCGGGTTGAGCTTCTCATGAATTTTATTAACTCCTGGCTGGCCGAGATTTGGCAGGAAAAAGTTGAAGAAACAAAGCCGGAGAAACTTAAGCGACTGTGCCTTGAGTATGAGCGCGGCGTGGTCCCTGATGGGGCTATTGTGCTTACGGGAGGGGTAGACGTGCAGAAAGACCGATTCGTATGCACAATACGCGCGTGGGGGGTTTATCCGGAATCCTGGTTGATCCTAGATGAGATTGCATATACGTGGGAGGATGTCGTAAAGATTTTATTCTCAGCATATTATCCTTCAGCGGTATCTAACATCGAGCCCTTCCCCGTGCGCTTAACTTGCATCGATACCGGATACCGAACCAGTGAGGTGTATGATATCTGCCGTGAATTCCGGCATTGTGCCCGGGCAATCAAGGGAAAGGATCAACTTACCGGCGTACCATACAAGACCACCAATATCGATAAATATCCGGATACCGGCCGGCAGATCCAGGGCGGACTGCTTTTATGGTTGTTGGATACCACCTATTTCAAAGACAAAATCAGCCGCATGGTGCATACGGATCAAACAATGTGTAAGTGGCATTTGCATCGTAATCCTTCCGACGATTATATCAGGTGGTTTTGCGGGGAACACAAGGTATTAAAAAGGGACAAGAAAAGAGGTGAAGCTTACGAGGTATGGCAGCCGGTATCATCTCATGCGCAGACGCATTTCTGGGATGCCGAAGTATATGCCATGGCCGCGGCTGAAATGCTGCGGGTATTTTCCCTTCGAGAAGAAGACAAACCGAAGCCGGCAGCTGCTGTTCGCGAAGACGATCAGGATCAAAAAGAAGGTAAATGGTTAAAGAAGAGGAGCGGTTGGTTAAGCCATGGGTAACTGGATAAAGCGAGAAGATAACTGGCTGCATCGGCCGCCTCGGGCAAAATCTACGGTTGAGAATGAGCCACAGCCAAAGAAAGAGCCGGAAAAGAAAGAAGGCGAGCCGCAGAGGTACGGCGTTATTTACTATCCGTTACGATGCCCTCGATGCAAAAGTAAGGACATTAAGACTCATACTAGCTTACCGCCTATAAGATATCATAAGTGTAGAAAATGCGATTATAATTTTCGCAGTATCGAAGCAACTGAGGATCCGCCGCGCGCGAGAATTCCCGAATTAGTGTAAAAAAGTAGTTCCTATGGCATAGGAACGACCCCCTTTACAGAATTTATTAATCGTGTAATATAAAAGTGACTCAATAAATTTTAAATCCGGAGGCCGATCACCGACGGATCAGTAACTTAGCGGCAAGTAGGTGCCTACTCACTTATTTGCCGCTTATTTTTTATCAGGAGGAGAATATGGAAACTATCGTGGGTTTTGAAGAACTTACCATCGCTGCTTCAGTTAAGTCATTAACCAGCAGTATTTATGCGCCGACGGGAAATATCGCAACTCGAGCATTGATTACTGCAGAAGGCGGAGATTTTCGTTACAAGGTAGACGGAAATGATCCAACCGCATTAGAAGGTCATTTAGTAGAAGCCGGGGATGTTCTCGAGTTCGATGATTATACTTACATTGAAAATTTCAGAGCAATACGGACAGGGGCAACTTCCGGGAAAATTTCCGTAACTTATTTAGGATAATCGGGAGGTTTAATATGTTAAATATAAGGCACAAAAAACGAGAAATTTATTTTTTCCTACCGGGACTTTACCAACGCGATGCAAGGCCTAGCGTTAAGACTCCTTATTCGACCGCGGCAAACCGCTACACAATATTAACACAGACAAAACTTGCGGTGGATGTAAATAGCAAGATCTATGTTATATCTGCGCAATCAGAGATTGATCTTTCTGTGGCGGCCTCATGGGATACCGTTACCCCTACGGATTATACCGTAGCAGCCACGCGCGCAGGTATCAATTTTTATATTTATGCCTGCGAACCGGCAAGCGGAGCAGCGCCAAAGATTCTTATTTCAGCGGCATCTACTTATCCCAGCGGATACGATGCCAACACCAGCCGAAAGATCGGTGGATTCCATTGTCTTTGCGTTAATGTGGGGACAATCTCAGGACATACTTTAACCGGATTTGTTGCCGGAGATGTTTTACCGGCATCAATTTGGGATTTAAGCCATAAGCCTAAATGGTCGAATCCGGAAGGTATGGTTTTTTCGGACTTAGCAAATATCTGGGTAGATATTTACCTGGCAAGCGGAACCGGGGGATCAACCGCTTCAGTAAACGGCGGAACCATCAGTGATTCGCGCGATTGGTTAGATTTTACTGATGATGGAGCAGCAGTTAAAAAACGAATGTTGCGCGACAGGGAATTTCAAGTTATCGCGGCAGGCTGCAATGAGAAGACAAATATTACCGGTTCGACAGATCCCGTAACAACTGGCGGCCACATAGACACAGCATCCCGGCGCATGCTTTCAAACATTGGTTGCGAAGATTGCGCCGGTGTTGAGTATCAATGGCTCGATGAGCAGAGTTTCCGGTGTGATCCTGATGGATCTGTACAGGCAGCCGCATTAACCTTTAATGTAACTTACGCGGCAAGCCCCGGAGGCAATCCAGTTTATCTTAAATACGACAACAACATTCCGTATCTTTGCTGCAATATGGCAAGTGCTGCGGTTGATAAGTGGATCGGCCCTACGAATTATAAAGTTAAGATTACGCATGATGCCGGTGCAGATACTGGTTTGCCAGTATATTTTGATGATGATGGCACCGCACCTACGCGGTTAAAGGTAAATAATACCTTTTTCTCGAAAGATGTACTTATCCCGACAAACAACCCGGCATATTTTCTGCAAATATCACATTCTGCCACTGCCAGCACCGTAGGCACGGCATTAAATTATGATGATGGCGCAGATAATAGGCTCGAATCAGCCAATGCCGGTGGAGTTACCGCAGCGGCTGATCTGGCTCTTAATAGCCAGGCTTTTGCTGATTATACATTACCGGGAAACAAGGGAAGCCTTTATAGACAAGGAACGTATGGTGATGTGAAGCTGCTTGCCGGCCGTGCTTGGTCTAATGGGACGTCTTGCGGCTCGCGCAGTCGCGATGCGGATAACTACCGCTGGTATTCGCTTACGCGTTTCGGCTGCCGGTTTTGCGCGGAGCCCGTTTAAGCGAAGTAAACCGAACACGGAACACGTTCGGCGACGTTTTTTGAAAAGTACCACAGGCTAATGTGTCACCGGTGCCTTGGCTGCTTGCCGGCCGTAATTGGAATAATGGGACGAATTGCGGCTCGCGCAGTCGCAATGCGAATAACTACCGCTGGAATACGAATACGAATATCGGCTGCCGGTTTTGCGCGGATACAGGAAACAGATTTGCGGACTCAAACTCCTGGCTGGACACGTTGGCCTTGCTGATAAAAAGGCAAAATACACAACGGAGGGGATGGGTGGTTAGTAGCGCAAGCGAAAGTCACTTGGCCCAATTAAAAGGTACAAAATGAGAAGACATAACAACCTTTACGAAAAAATCGCTTCAATCGAAAACCTGCGCCTTGCTTTTAAAAACGCCAGCAAGGGTAAAAACTGGCAGCGTTCGGTGAAGGAGTTTCGTACTGATACCGAAGCAAAACTTCAGCTCATCAGGGAAAGCCTTTTAAACAAGACTTACCGGCCGTCTCCTTACAGGGTTAAGCAAATTTATATTCCCAAAACAAGGGATATTTATATAGCGCCATTCAACCCGGATAGGGTAATTCATCATGCGATCATGAATGTCTTAGAACCTATCTGGGAGAAGCTTTTTATTTACGATTCATACGCATGTATTAAGAACAAAGGCTTACACAGAGGCAGTAAACGCACAATGGATTTTGTCCGGCACAACAAATATTGCCTTAAGTGCGACATCTCAAAATTTTATCCGAGCATGAAGCACGATGTGCTTTTTAAGATCATCCAGCGAAAGATTAAATGTAAAGATACGCTGGCACTCTTAAAAGCTGTCATATACAGCGTCCCCGATGGCCACAACGTGCCGATTGGCAACTATACCAGCCAGTGGTTTGGCAACATGTATCTTAATGAGCTGGATCATCGCGCCAAGCATGTCTATAAAATTAAAAACTACCTTCGGTATTGTGATGACTTCGTGTTTTTTAATGATGACAAACGGCAATTGCGTTGGATCGCAGAAGATGTCAAAACTTATCTGGCCCAAGAATTGGGCCTGCGGATGAGCAAATGCGAACTTTTCCCGGTTGCCAACGGCGTAGATTTCCTTGGATACCGGCATTTTCCGAATTATGTATTGCTGCGGAAATCAACAGCTGTACGGATCAAGCGCAGATTAAGGATGCTACCAAGGTTATTTGAAGCAGGCCGCATCACCTTAGAGCAGTTTAGGTCATCTATTGCATCAAGCCTTGGATGGATGATGTGGGCGAACACGCACAACTTAAGCCTTAAGACACAGATTGAGAAGTTGATGGAGATTGCTAATGGAAAAAAGCTTGCCCAAGCGGTTTAGTGAGTTTGCGCGCGAGAACATGCCTTTAGAGGGCAGTAAGCTTAAGTTAGATGACGTGGTTAATCGCGAGATTACGGTAATTGATTACCGCGTTAAAGACAGCCATTACAAGAAAGAGAATTGCGAAAAGTGTTTGACATTGCAGTTTAAGATGGACGATAAAATTTACATGATGTTCACCGGATCGAATGTCTTACGCGATCAGATAGATAAATATAAGAGTGAGTTACCATTTATCACCGTGATAAAGAAGATAGACCGGTACTACACATTTACCTAACAGGAGGTAGCAAATGAGAAACTTCCCGAAGCATTTCAATATTAAGCAGGATGTGATTAATACCATTGTTGAATTTCCGGTTGAGACAAAAACTTTTTTGCAGCGGTGTATTGACGAAAGAATCGGCTGGATCACAACGAAAAAGCTTGAAACCGGCGAAGAAGGGATCGTTGATGCCACGCACCGCATACAGGAATTGAAAGATGACATCACGAAAGAAGTCACGGAAAGGTACCAGGAAGAATATAAAGAAGATCCTAACTGCCAGCTTTTTAGGCTTGGTTTTACAGTGGCCGAGGCACAGAATTTAATCGAGGACTAAATATGTCAGTTCCTACAAATCAAGAGATGCTGGATGCGGTAAAGACCGCAATATATAACCGCCTAAACGGCGGGGCAATACAGTCATACAGCATAAACGGCAGAAATATTCAATACGCGACGCTTGATGAGCTGCAGAAAATGCGGCGGGACCTGGAAGCGGCGATCGCAGGTGAATCCGGAGGAGCGCGTAATTTTGTATCTTTTTCTAATCCGGATTAATAAAGGAAAATCACATGAGAGAGGTAAAAAATACAGAAAACAAGAAGGGCTTCGCAGAGAGGCTCGATAGTTTAATCGGGATCTTCGCACCGGCCTGGGAATTACGGCGCCGGCTGGCGCGCCATGCCAATGAGTTCGCAGTGAAGAAATTCGGCCTGCGCGGAGGATACGCGGGGGCCAGTAAGGATCGGTTACGCAGCTCATGGCTTCCCGGTGGCGGATCTGCTGATGAGGATTTATTGCCTGATTTACCGGACCTACGTGAGCGCAGCCGGGACCTGGTGCGTAATGACGGTACAGCCGCGGGAATCGTTACCACGATGACTTCTAACGTTGTGGGGACCGGCATTATCCCGCAGAGCAACGTGGATATGGAAAGCCTTGGAATCGATGAAACAACGGCCGAAGATTTTCAGCGGAAGGCCGAGAGATGCTGGGAACGTTGGGTCCCGCATGCAGATGCCGGCAACCGGATGAGCTTCTGGGAAATACAAAACCTTATCGAAAGCCAAATCCTACAGAATGGCGAGGTAATCATTATTCCGGAAATGATAGATGAACCCGGACGTCCGTATTTCAGGGCATTGAACATTATTGAGTCAGACCGGCTTGAAACACCCAGCGATTTGCGGTCAAACAAGAATATCCGCAGCGGAGTCGAGATCGGCGCCCGCGGTGAACCGGTGGCGTACTGGATCAGAAAAACTCACCCCGGGGATATTACATACACAGAAAAACGGATGTCGACCTCTGAAAACTTTATCCGGTATGAAGCAAAAAACAAATATGGCCAGTGGAACGTTTGGCATAGATATTGGATCAAGCGCCCCGGGCAGACCCGCGGCGTGCCATTCTTCGCGCCGGTTATCAATAAATTTAAGGACTTAGCGGAGTACATGGAAGCCGAACTCGTTGCGCAGCGCGTAGCCGCGTGCTTCTCGTTGTTTATCAAAAAGACTAATCCCTACGATGCGGCAATCGGCAGGGCGGATTCTACCAGTGGCACCAAGCGGCTGGAAGAGATGGAACCGGGAATGGTCGAATACTTGGCACCCGGGGAAGATATCACCAGCTTCAATCCGCAGCGGCCAGGTGCGCAGTTCGATCCTTTTATTGAGAAGGTATTGCGTTTTATCGGCACTGGTCTCGCTTTGCCCTATGAGCTTGTATTTAAGGATTTTTCTAAGACTAATTATTCCAGCGCGCGCGCGGCGATACTGGAAGCGCGTAAATTTTTTAAGCAAGAGCAGGTGTGGCTTTCAGAAAAAATCTGCCAGCCGACATGGGAAATGTTGATGGACGAAGCATATCTGCGCGGGGATATCGAAGCAAAGGATTATTTCAAACAGCGCGAACACTGGACCCGGGCCCGCTGGATTGCTCCTGGCTGGGGTTATATCGATCCGGAAAAGGAGATTAATGCTTCAATTACCGCTATCGAGAATAATATTTCTTCGCTTGCGGATGAATGCGCATCGCACGGCCGTGATTATGAAGACATCATGAAGCAGAGAGCGAAAGAAGAAAAATTACGTAAAGAATTAGGGCTTGAGAAAGCGCAGCCAAAGGCGAAAGTTCCAGTAGGCGCTGGAGCCCCCGCCAAGGAAGAGGTTATTCCAGGGGCGCCTAATAAGGAGGACCCGAATGAAGAAAATTAATGAAGCGGCCTTTTTAAAGCCGTGGGCAATGAAAGAGGATGTGGTAATCGCGATGAAGGAGATCGTAGAGCGGCACCTTAAGGGTGAAAAGCTTTCCGATGTCGAGATCGCGCAAAAGACCGGCACCAAGAAGGATGCGCCCGCTTATGAGGTGGTCAACGGTACTGCGCGCATCCCAATATATGGCGTTATCTCCAAGCGGATGAGCTGGATCCAAAGGATATCCCAGCCGGGAACTTCTACGCTGGAAATCGAGGATATGCTGCAGGCATCCATGGAAGATCCCGAAGTGGAAC
>Ga0247841_10013075_pt1 | contig 10692 bp, 13 predicted proteins | sample LaCruzMarch2015__2_FD_192410 | JGI IMG/M metagenome (GOLD analysis project Ga0247841, IMG submission 192410) | Freshwater microbial communities from meromictic Lake La Cruz, Castile-La Mancha, Spain - LaCruzMarch2015_18m | ecosystem: Environmental > Aquatic > Freshwater > Lake | place: Spain...
ATCGAAAACATCAAAAAAAGAGTTGAAGTGTCAACTCATCATCACGGTTCGAAAGTCGTTGCAATAGTCGGTCACTTTGGTTGTGCTGGAAATCCCACGGAAAAAGAAGAACAGATCTCACATTTGAAGAAAGCAAAAGAAACGGTCGCATCTTTTAATTTAGATGCAGAAATTATTCTAATTTGGGTAGATGGGGATTGGAAAACTGTGGAGAAAATAGTTGGCTAGTGTGATTTTTAAAAATATAATGTATAATATAAATAATTAAGTAAATTTAATTAAAATCATATGAAGAAACAAGGTTTTACAATCATCGAGTTAATCGTAGTTATAGCTATCATAGCTGTACTAGCTGGTATAGTGATGGTTAACGTCACAAAATATATACAGCAAGCAAAAGACGCTGCTGTGTTAGCTGATTTGAAACAAGCAAAATCAGCTGCAACGGGTTATTATGTCGAAAACAGTTCTTACGCTGGTTTTTGTAATTCCGCTGAAATGAAAAAAGTTGGAGACGCTATCCATGGAACATATAATTTTAGCTGCTATGATTCTTCAGGAAGCTATATCTTAACAAAAAATAGCTTTATTTCTTATGCATATGCTATAGGTAGCTGTGCAACTGGCCAATATATAGCCCTTGTCACAAAATCAGCCGGTCAATACATGTGCACTAGCTCTGATGCTAATGCTGTTACTGGTAGCGGAGACGTTTTCTTAAATAGCACAATAAACTTACCTTCAGGTTGTGTCTGTAATTAACTAATACTCTAAAATAATGCAAAGGGAAAAAGGTTTTACAATCATCGAGTTAATAGTAGTTATAGCTATCATAGCCGTACTAGCTGGTATAGTGATGGTTAACGTCACACAGTATATAGCTAAGTCAAAAGATGCGGCAGTAAAATCTTCGATGGCGCAGATGATAACTTCTGCTACTGCGTTTTATAGTCAAAATGGTACCTATACAGGTTTTTGTAACGCTGGTACCGATTGTGCAATGATATTTAGCTATGTAACATCAAGAGCCAAAACTACGTATATAGGTTCGATGCAAATCCAAAGCGATAGTACGTCATGGTGTTTAAGTGAATATTTAAACGTGGGGTCAGGTACTTGGTGCGTAGATTTTGAAGGATTCAAGGGCCCGGGGGCCTGCATGCGTGGGACGGGTGCACCATATAGTACGGATCCGTATAAATGTAATCCAGATTAATTTTCTCTAGCTATTACAACTCCCCAGACGTTTTTTACTCCTGAATTCTTAATAACTTCAGCACATTCTTCCATGGTGGATCCTGTAGTGTAGACGTCATCAATTAAAAATATCTTTTTACCTGCTAATTCGGCAGGGTTTTTTATTACAAACGCATCTTTTAAATTTTCTCCTCGTTCTTTACCCGATAATTCCATTTGTGGTTTTGTTGATCTTGTTTTGATTAAATTATCTTTAACCATAGGAACGTTTAGAATTTTAGATAATTCTTTTGCTAATTCTTCAGATTGATTATACCCACGAATACGTATTTTCTTTTTATCTAAAGGAATTGGAATCAAAACAGAATTTTCCCAAATATCATTTGTATTTTTATTCGAAATTACAAAATGTTCTATTAAAATACTAGCTAACGTTTTAGCTAGATTTTTTAAATACGGTTGGTATTTAAAACTATGTATTAATTTTCTTGTAATTTGGTTTTCTTTGTACGGTAAAGCAAAATACAGACCAGATAAGCTTTTGTCCTTACATCTTTCGCATTTACCACCGAAAGGTAATATTTTTGGATTTCTATTGCACAAACAATATTGTAAATAGCATATATCTAAAACCGCCCTGCAGTCTTGGCATAAGTAGCTTCCCTCCTTATTGCAATTTATACAAAAGGCGGGGAAGAATAAATCTAGGAAGAATTGTTTTAATATATATAAGTTATCCACATCCATTTACCTTGATTTTAATATATAATAAAACAAGGCTAATAAAAAGTTGGGCATTTTTTGTATGTTTAATCCCTTTCAAGATTATTTAAAAATGTTTCTTCCAAAAAAAATGATTGGGGTTGATATTGGAACGTCCTCGATTAAGATAGCTGAGCTATCTAGGTGGGGACAAGGAAAAACATTAGAGAACTACGGAGAGATAAAATCGTCTTCGTTGTATAAAGAACCTTTCAGAAATGTTGATAGGGGAAGTTATCTACTCTCTGATTATTTTGTATCAAGAGCCGTATCAGCAATATTGGACGAAGCTAGAATAAAAACAAAAGCTGCGGTATTTTCAATTCCCGACTTTTCTACTTTTTGTGTATATTTTGACCTACCTCCAATGTCAGCTAAAGAAATTAAACAAGCTGTGCAATACAGCGCCCCGCAATACATTCCTCTACCTATAACAGAAACAACATTAGATTGGAAATTAGTTGGAGGAACGCCAGGAGATAAAAATTCAAGATTGAAAATATTCTTAGTAGCTATACCAAATCAAGTAATTTCACAATATCAAAACGTGGCTCGTATGGCCGGACTCGATTTGTACGCAGTGGAGGCAGAAGCTATGGCTATAAGTAGAGCTTTAGTAAAAAGTAATAAGAGCTGTGTTTGTTTGATAGATATCGGAGTACAAAGCACGACTATTAATATAATAGACAAAGGAAATTTAAAAAAGAGTTATAGCTTTGATTTTGCAGGATCGCAATTAACATATGCAGTATCTTCGATATTAGGAATAGGGAATATTGAAGCCGAAGAGGTAAAAAATAAAGAAGGATTGATATCTAATAAAAAAGATATAGCAAAAACTCTTTATCTTCTTATCGACCCGTTATTGCTAGAAACAAAGAAAGTGTTAGCTGATTTTTATCAACAAGAATCAAAAGAAGTCGACGAAATATTGCTTACGGGCGGAACTTCTTTAATGCCAGGATTAAAAGAATATTTTTCAGAAATATTGAAAAAGAAAACAGAAATACCAGATTGTTTTTCAGAAATATTGTATCCTCCGATACTAGAACCGACGTTAGAAAAAATGGGGCCGAGCTTTTCAGTGGCTGTAGGATTAGCCTTAGGAGGATTGGAATCTTAAGTAATTTGAGAGCATTGGTTTGTTATTGTATAATTAAGATATAAAGCACCAAGTAAGAGTAGTTAAAATTATGGACTTTAGTGTAATCTCACAAATAACAAATAAAAGATCTTGGTGGGTTGATGTAATTTTTTACTTCTCTGTATCTTTGCTTATAGCCACCGTACTTTGTTGGCTAATTTTCGTTACTAAAATATCAATGCAAAAGAAAGAAATCAGCGACGTAGAAGCATCTTTAGAAACAGTGGGTACTCAAGCTCAAAGGGATCAAGAACAAGAAGTCCTTTTATTCCAAAGCAGAATAGCAGATTTCTCCGATCTATTTAAAAATCATGAGTTTGCTTCAGAGGTTTTCGTTTTCATGCAAGAGCAAACATTACCGAATATATGGTTTTCAAGATTCGATATGAGAACAAAAGAAGCTTCAGCTAGTTTAACTGGTGAAGCTGAAAATATGGAAGCTTTTTCTAGACAAGTCGCCAGCTTAGAAAGAAACAAAAGTGTGTTGAGTTTGAATTCTTTAAAATCGAGTCTTGGAGAAACAGCTAGAGTTTCATTTAATTTAAACATCGCCCTTGATCCAAAGATATTAAGCATGACCGAGTTATTAAATAGTATGCCGATGGTTAATACGGCCACTCCTTCCAACCAGCCCGTAGTTAACCCGCCACAATAGTATGCAAATACAAAGACCAATTATTACAGCTTTAATCGTGATGGTGACCATAGCTTTGATATACTTTTTGGTTATGCCAAAATTCAATGAATTTAATGCCTTGAGAGTGACAATAGGAGAAAAGAAGGCAGAATATTTAGTAAAAAACGAATACTACTCTGAAGTTAAAAAAGCATACGATGATTTATACGCTAGACCAGAAGCTATAAAAAAGATTGGAGATGCGCTGCCTACAGACGAAAGCTATGGAAAGCTCATATACTTTTTACAAAAAAAGACTACAGCAAGTGGTTTGATATTAAAAGATTTATCCTTGTCCAGGTCATCATCACAAACAGCTCCTAAAAACGCTAGTAATCAAAAGAAAACCGTGAAAGAGTTAGTCTTTTCATTAAGTCTAACTGGTAGCTACGCTTCATTAGGTAACTTTATGCACGCTTTAGAAAAATCTGGTCGTATTTTTGAAATCACAAGTATTTCTTTTTCTTCAGATAGCGGATCGAGACCTACTTCTTCGTCAACTTCAAGTTCAAGCGCGCAATCGCAAACACAATTTCAGAGTCAACAATTGTATTCATTCAGCGTAGAGGTAAAAACATTTTCGTATTAATTTATGGCAGTAGTATTTATATCACCAAAACAAAAACAAAAAATGTTTCTTATGGGGATTATAGGAGGATTTTTGGTACTTTTGTTGGTTATAGCGCTGGGTGTGTTTTTATCTAAGCCAGAAGAGACAGATGTTCAAGTCGCGTTTAATAAGCCAAAAGTAAACATTAATTTAGAGCTATTAGACAGCACTTCATTTAAAAACTTAGAACCCTTTACGGAAATAGACATACAGTATAGCTATAGAGCAACAACGGTAAAGGGGGTAGAAGTCCAAGGTAAAATATCAGCAACTTCTTTAGAGGAAGCAAAAAAGAAAATAGAAGATATGGAATTGACTCCTGTAGAAATAAAAGAAGTTAAAGTTGGAAGAGACAATCCGTTTGTTCCATATTATCAAGCCGCAACGGCGACACCTACAAAAACAACGACTACAAAATAATGAAACTTTTACAAGAATTATTCGGAAACGGAATCCTTTCGGAAGAAAAAAAGAATGAGCTTCGAAAGGAAATTGAAAAAACCGGCAAAACAGAAGAGCAGGTGATTTTAGATAACAACATTATCTCCGAAGAATCTCTTTTCGAACTAAAGAGCAGGCTTTTAGCAATGCCTTTGAAAAAAGTAAAAGCAGATGAGGTTCCTCTAGGAGTTTTAGAGTTAGTTCCAGAAGAAGCTGCTGTAAACTATAAAATGATTCCGTTGGCTAAAACAAACGACGTTGTTGAGATAGGAATGGTTTATCCAGAAGATATTGCAGCTCAAAACGCTTTAAGATTCTTAGCAAGTCAACAAGGATTCAAATACAAAGTTTTTTTAATATCATTTAAAAGTTTAGTTTCTCTTTTAAAACAAAGAAAGAGTATAAGCATTGAGACGAAAAGAGCGCTAGAAGAATTAGGTAAAGAAAAAGGAGAAGGCTTTTATGATATTGAAGATACAATAGAAGAAAAAGCTTCAGCTAAAATAATGGCAGAGGAAGCACCGATTATCAAAATGGTACTTGTGATTTTGAGACACGCTCTTGAGGGAAACGCTTCTGATATACACATAGAACCACAAAGAGATAAGTTAAATGTACGTTTTAGATTAGATGGTATGTTGCACTCGAGCTTGTTTTTACCAATAAAAGTGCACCCATCTATTGTAGCTAGAATTAAAATACTTTCTGGATTAAAGATAGATGAAAACAGAGTTCCTCAAGACGGAAGATTTTCAGCTAAGATAAATGATAAAGAGATTGATTTTAGAGTTGCAACATTTCCAACTCTTTATGGAGAAAAAGTTGAGCTTAGAGTGTTAGACCCATCTAAAGGATTAAAGTCTTTCGAAGAATTAGGTCTTGAAGGAAGAAACCTAGAAGTTGTTAAAGCAGCTATTAAAAAACCTTTCGGCTTAATATTATTTACAGGTCCTACAGGTTCTGGAAAAACAACAACCCAGTACGCAATTTTACGTATTTTAAATCAAGATAACGTGAACATTGTTACAGTTGAAGATCCTATCGAATATTCAATTGCGGGAATTAACCAATCTCAGGTAAAGCCGGAAATAGGATATTCGTTTGCTTCTGGATTAAGACAAATATTAAGACAAGATCCGAATATTATAATGGTGGGAGAGGTTAGAGATGAAGAAACAGCCAGCTTGGTTATAAACGCAGCTTTAACTGGTCACATTGTTTTGTCCACCATACACACCAACTCTTCTGTGGGAGTTATAGCCAGGCTTATGGATATGAAAGTAAGACCTTTCTTGATTCCTTCTACATTAAGAGTCGCTATTTCTCAAAGATTAATCAGAACATTATGTCCACATTGTAAAATAAAAACGAGACCTACTGAAAAAATAGCAAATTATCTTTTAGATAGAGTAAAAAGTATGCCAGCCTCAGCTAAAAAAGATATTAAGATAGTTGAGCCTTTATACATTTACACCGCAAAAGGATGCGAAGCGTGTAATTTAACGGGATACAAAGGAAGATCTGGTCTCTTTGAAGTTTTACAAATGACTGATGAATTAGAAGATTTAATATTAAAAGATCCATCAGAAAATGCCATTTTCAAAGAAGCTCAAAAACAGGGAATGCTTACCATGGAACAGGAAGGAATTATTAAAGTTCTGAGAGGAGATACGACGATCGAAGAATTAATAAGAGCTACCGAAGAAAGAGGATAAAAATATGAAGAAAATATTGCTAGCCATACAAGATCGTTTCTTAATAGGGATATACGCAAATCAGTTAAGAAAAAATGGATATAGCATAAGCATTGCTTCTGACGGAGATGTTGTTGTTAATAAAGTTAAAATCATTATTCCAGACTTGGTTGTTATAGACACGCTTTTACCTAAATTGGGAGGATTAAATGTTTTAAAGTCAATTAGAGAAGATTTACAAACAAAAGATTTAAAAGTAGCAATGCTCTCTAATCTTTTAGAAAAAGAAGAAATGAATCAGTGGGCTAGCTTTGGAGCTTTGGAATATTTTGCAAAAGCAGAACATACGGCTCAAGAAATAGCGGATGGTATTAAACAAATTCTTAGTTAAATATATATGGATTATCTACAATACTTTAAAAAACTTTTAGAGATAACAATCAAAGAACAGGCATCTGATCTTGATATTTCTGTTGGTCACGTTCCAAATATTCGTATAACAGGACAATTAGTTCCTCTAGGACAAGAGAATGTAATAACAGAAAAAGATGCAGAGGGTTTAGCTTTTTCAATAATGTCTGAGGACCAAAAGAAGAGGTTCTTACAAGAAAGAGAAATTGATTTTTCATATGATTTTGAAGGAAAAGGAAGATTTAGAGTAAACGTATATTTCCAACGTAATAACATTAGCTTGGCTATGCGTTTTATTCCTTCAAAGATTAGAACGATTGAAGAATTGAATCTTCCACCAGTTTTACATCAATTTACCGATAGGCCACAAGGATTAGTTTTAATGACAGGAGCTTCTAGCCAAGGAAAATCAACCACATTAGCTGCTATGCTAGAGGAGATAAACCAGACGAGATCAGTTCACGTGATTACAATCGAAGACCCCATAGAATACACATATCCTGTAGCTCGCGCGATTGTTGACCAGAGAGAGGTTTCTTTAGACACTATGAGCTTCGCTAACGCCCTAAGAGCCACGTTTCGTCAGAACCCAGACGTTATCATGGTTGGAGAAATGAGGGATCTTGAAACAATATCTACAACAATTACAGCCGCTGAAACAGGACACTTAGTTTTCGCTACGCTACATACTAATTCTGCATCTCAAACAATACATAGAATTGTAGACGTCTTTTCAGCTGAACAGCAAAATCAGATAAGATTTCAATTAGCAGGTTCTTTATTAGGCATTATCTCTCAAAGATTAATTCCTAGAATAAAAGGAGGGTTTATTCCTTGTTGCGAAGTTATGATTTGTAATAACGCAGTATCTACTTTGATAAGAGAAAACAAGACACACGAAATACCGGCTGTGATTGAAACATCAGCTAGAGAAGGAATGATCTCTTTAGATAGAGCGTTAGTTGATTTAGTAAGAAAAAAAGAAATATCTTTAAAGAATGCTGTTGATTACTCAATAAACCCGATGGAGGTAAAAAATCTTTTACGTTAATCTATGAAATATATATATCAGGCCAGAACCAAAGAGGGGAAGATGGAAACGGGTACAGTAGAGGCCTCTTCAAAAGAGGCCGCTGCGGTTTTATTACAAAAATATGGAATATTCGTTACCTCTCTAAAAGATGAGATGCCCCGCGCTTTGAATATTAAAGGATTTACCTTTTTGAATAAGATTTCTGGAAAAGACCTTGCAATATTTTCAAGACAATTGGCGGTTATGTTACAATCTCGTGTTCCTGTTACTCAAAGCTTGAAAGGTTTAGCTGTGCAGGCTAAGAACGAAAACTTTAGAGAAAAGATATTGAAGATTTCTCAATTAGTTGAAGAAGGAAATTCTTTATCAGATGCATTTGGTGCTTATCCTGAGATCTTCGGTATTTTTTATGTTAGCTTGATAAAGACTGGTGAAGCTTCTGGAAAGATATCAGAAACATTGTATTATCTTTCAGATCACTTAGAAAGAGAGAGTGATATTGTATCTCAGATAAGGTCAGCTATGATTTATCCAGCTTTCGTGATAGTGGTTCTTTTTGCGGTTATGATTATAATTATGTTAGTAGTTATGCCTAAAGTGGTTGATTTGTTAAAGGAGACAGCGTCTAATCCTCCACCGTTTACCATGATGATGATAAACTTTTATGGATTTTTAATGAAATTCGGTTGGATAATAGCGCTTGCATTCTTCGCTCTAGTCGTATTCGTTATTTACTACTTTGCATCTAAGGATGGTAAAAAAAGATGGGATAGGATTATATTAAAAGTCCCATTCCTTAACAGCTTTTTCAAAAAGATATTCTTGATTAGATTCGCTGAAAACATTTCTACCCTAATTTCTTCTGGTTTATCCATAAACAATGCATTAAAGATTACAAAAGATACAGTTGAAAATGAAGTTTACAAGGAAATCATATCAGAAACAGAAAAAGGTGTTTCAGAGGGAGAAAAGATGAGCTCAGTTCTTGTTAGATATCCCGAATATGCTCCACCGTTTGTGGTACAAATGATACAAGTAGGAGAGGATACGGGAAAATTAGACAGAAATTTAATGGAAATTGTTAATTTCTATCAAAAAGAAGTTAAAAGAGCAGTTGATACATTTACAGCCCTTTTAGAGCCAATTTTAATAATATTCTTAGGGGTTATAGTGGCTTTGTTAGCTGTTTCCGTATTACAGCCACTATACGGAGCTTTGGGAACGATATAGTTTTCCACAGGTTGGTTGTTGATTATTGGTCGTATAAAGAGATAAAATATATAAAGATACACGAATGAAAATAAATAAAGGGTTTACGTTAATAGAATTGCTTGTAGTGATAGCTATTATTGCTATTCTGTACGCTATAGTAACGTTTGGAATTACTGAGTATATAAATAGAGGAAAAGATGCTACAATAAAAAGTAATCTCTCTATTTTAATCCCAGCAGGAGAAGTATATTACAACCATAACGGAGTAGATGGATACAAAGGATTTTGTCATATTACAACCGTACAAGAAGCTTTTTATCAAATACCGATATCGGGAGGGATAACAAGTTGCTTTGCTGATTGGGATGACGGAAGTGGAAGAACTGATTGGGGTATTTGTTGCCAAGTTTCTAGCACGCCATATATTAAATGGGCAGCTTGTGCAAAACTATTCTCAACTACTAACAAAGCATTCTGTGTTGATAGCACGGGAGTTAAAAGAGAAATATCTGCTGATAACTGTGGGTATATGACAGAGTGCCCTATAAATTAACAAAAAACATATAAATATATTAAAGGTCGAAGTAATGAAAGAAAAAAAGATTTAGCAAATTAATATATAATTAATAAACAATAAACAATGAATACAAAAAAAGGTTTTACAATCATCGAATTAATCGTCGTCATCGCTATCATAGCCGTATTGGCTGGTATAGTGATGGTGAACGTAACGCAGTACATCGCAAAAGGAAAGGATGCAGCTATTAAAGGAAACTTAAGCACCCTATTAACAAATGGTGCAGTATGGGCAGAAACAAGCAACGATTATACAAACTTCGTCGCTAGCACAACAGTTGGTTGTGGTGCTGGTAGTCCAGTTGTCACAGCAGTTACCGCGGCTAGCAGCTCATTATTCTGTTCAGCAACAGCTACCACAGGTGCAAAATGGGTAGGTTGCGCTGTTTTAAAGTCTGATTCTACAAATGCTTTCTGTGTTGATTCATCTGGTGCTAAAACCACAGTTGTCGCTACAGATTGTACATCCGCTAACGTAACAGGTAAAGACGCCTGCTCTGGATTATAAAAAGGAATAAATATAAAACAGCCCTATTTTATGGGCTGTTTTTTTGTTTGTTCTTTCTTGGTTATTAATTTGGTGGTATAATGTAATAAATAGTAAATAATAATTAGAATATGAACAAGCAAAAAGGTTTTACAATCGTTGAATTAATCGTTGTCATCGCTATCATCGCCATCTTAGCGGCTATAGTTATGACTAACGTTACAGGATTCCTGAACAAAGGAAAAGACGCAGCTGCTAAAGGTAACATGCAAACCATATTTACCAACGGGTTAATATATTACGATGGAAATGGTAATAGCTTTGAAGACTTTGACGCAACTACTAGTAAGGGGTATACAGCTCCTGCGGCTAAAATAGCTTTAGACTATAGTTCCACCTCTACTCCTGCGCAATATGTAAAGACTGTTGCATCAGACGGTTCTGCTTTT
>Ga0247841_10013078_pt1 | contig 10690 bp, 13 predicted proteins | sample LaCruzMarch2015__2_FD_192410 | JGI IMG/M metagenome (GOLD analysis project Ga0247841, IMG submission 192410) | Freshwater microbial communities from meromictic Lake La Cruz, Castile-La Mancha, Spain - LaCruzMarch2015_18m | ecosystem: Environmental > Aquatic > Freshwater > Lake | place: Spain...
TACCAGCATAGCGGTAATGCAAACTGCTGCTATATGTACAGTATGCTTTAAAATCATATGGTGGGCCCTCCTGTAGAAAGGCAAATGCGCAGGTTAGAATTTTTCCCTGGATAAAATCCTGTTTAACCAGTAGTGGTGCGATAAAAACGGCGCCGGCTGCAATACTATGATGATTACCGTCAGGATTAAGAGCACGACGTCGTAATACATGGACTGGGTGGGAGTCAGTCCGCCTAACCATTGCTCCCAGACACCAAAGCAGGTGCAATCCGGGTATTTATCCAATCCCTGTGAAATCATGTACGAGTTATTAGCCATGAAGCCCAGCACAAGCGGCAGGAAGAGTATGGCTATTAATCGCGGCCATATTCCGATAATCAATCCCAGCCCTATCATTATCTCGGCGATGGGCAGAATCCAGGGTATTAAAACCGTCCCTATGAAGCGGGCGAACTCGGGAGTCATGAGAGAGTCGGGGATAAAGCGGTCGAGGAACTCAGTTTGGCCCGGTATTGTACCGAGGTCAGCCAGCTTGCCGCCGCCGGCAAAAAGCAGAGTCAGTCCTATGAGCATGCAGGCCACGATGCTGATGATGCCGCGCACCGTCGGCTTTTTTTCATATCCATAATCCAAAGTCATATATAAATCCGTTAATTCCATAATATGCGGGACGGGTCTTGACTAAAAGGGAATTATAATCTACACTAATGCCAGTATGCAAACCCTGGTTAATGGTGAGTCTTAAACTGGCAGCCTCTTAAATTGGGAGACCATAATGCCGGGACTAAGACTCCCGTCGTATGTTTTCGAGAGGTCCTGAGCCGAGCAGACCCGTCAAAACCCATGGGGCATATTGATTTTCAACAAGGAGGCATCAATGGCCCTAACGGAAAAGACCCTTACCTGTGCCGAGTGCGGCAAATCTTTCGTCTTCACTATAGGCGAGCAAGAATTCTACCAGTCGAAAGGACTTCAGAACGAGCCCAAGCGCTGCCCTGATTGCAGGACCAACCGGAAACAGTCCCGCTCAGGCGGTTCAGGCAGACCCAGAGAGATGTTCAAAGCTACCTGTGCAACGTGTGGAACAGAGTGTGAAGTACCCTTTGAGCCGAGACAGGAACGTCCGGTTTATTGCAGCGCCTGTTACGCAGCCTCAAAGCCGGAACGTTAAATATATTTAAATCTCCCGCAGTCTCCCGCGGGAGCATTTACAATCCAAAAGTCCCCGGGCGGTGGACGGGGTTTATATGAGTGTGGGCGTCTGCAGGCTGAAGATACATGTTCCCGGGAGCAGGTCTCTCAAGGACAAGCGTAGCGTTGTGAAATCGCTCATAGCGCGCCTGCGCCAACAGTTCAATTTGTCCGTCGCTGAGGTTGACGATCAGGAGTTATGGCAGATAGCCACCATCAGCGTGGCCTGCGTCTCCCAGCATGACAACCGTGTGGATGAGGTTATCAGCGCTGCTATCAGCCTGATAGAGCGGGAGTTTCCAACCATTGAGATAATTGAGAAAGAGATAGATATATTCAGTTAAACTCCAATTTCTAATCTCTAAATCCTAAACAAATTCCAAACTCAAATGTTCCAACCTATTGTTGTTGATTTTGATATTTGTAATTGTTTAGAGTTTAGTATTTAGGATTTAAAATTTCTATAATTATCCCATGGATACCAACGCCTTTCTGGACTATCTGAAAAACGACCCTGAATACAAAAGCCAGATAGTACACGTCCAGTATATACCACCCCGGAACGCCAGTCCGGGCTGGCTCGACCGTCCCCTTCAAACTGCCCTTCAGCAAAGGCTTGACGCGCTTGAAATGGATACACTTTATGTTCATCAGGCCGAAGCCATCAATACCGTAAGGCAGGGGAGCAATGTTATGGTAGCCACACCCAGCGCCAGCGGCAAGACGCTCTGCTATAACATACCGGTATTGGACAAGGTGCTTGAAGAGCCCTATTCCCGTGCCCTGTACCTCTTCCCCACCAAGGCCCTGGCGCAGGACCAGTTGCGCGGCCTGAAAGAACTGGCAGGCACGGCTATTAATTTGCCCTGGGTGTGTGTGACCTATGATGGCGACACGCCATCCGAGGACCGTGCCGGCATGCGCAAGCGCGCACGCATTGTGCTCACCAATCCCGACATGCTGCACCTGGGCATAATGCCCAATCACAAATCCTGGGACCGGTTTTTCCGGCGGCTCAAATACGTGGTGCTGGACGAAGCGCACATTTACCGCGGCGTTTTCGGCTCGCACGTGGCCTGCGTACTGCGCCGGTTGAGGCGTATCTGCGCCCACTACGGGAGCAGTCCGCAGTTCATCCTCTGTTCGGCCACCATCGCCAACCCGGGGGAGCATGCCGAAAGGCTGGCCGGGTTGCCCTTCAAAGTTGTTGATAGGGACGGCGCGCCTTACGGAGGCAAGGCCTTCGCCTTCTGGAACCCGCCCATCATCGATGAGGCCCGCAGTGCGCGGCGCAGCGCCAACTCCGAGGCCACCTACCTCTTCACGGAATTAATCCGGCAAAACGTCCGCACGCTTACCTTCGCCTCCACCCGCAGGCTGACCGAGCTTATCTATGTTTACAGCCGCGACCTGCTGGGTGGCACACTGGGTGAGAAAATCAAACCCTACCGCGCCGGCTACCTGGCAGCGGACCGGCGGGAGATCGAACGCCGGCTGTTTTCGGGCGAGCTGCTGGGTGCGGTAGCCACCAGTGCCCTTGAACTGGGTATCGATATTGGCGACCTCGATGCTACGGTGTTGACCGGATACCCGGCCAGCATTGCCAGTACCTGGCAGCAGGCCGGGCGCAGCGGGCGGCGCAGGGAGAAGTCGCTCAGCTTCCTGGTGGCTCAGAACAACCCGCTCGACCAGTACTTCATGAACAACCCCGACTTTTTTTTCGGTAAGGCCTTCGAGAACGCCCTCATCAACTGGGAAAACAGTAACATCCTGCACCCGCACCTGCTCTGCGCAGCGTGGGAAAAGGAATTGAGCGAAGCTGACGAAAGGTATTTTGGCCGGGGGCTGTTCCCGGCCATTGTTGAATTGCAGGAAGAGGGCAGGCTGAGGAAGGTGGGCGGCCGCTGGCACATCGCCCCGCAGCTTTCTCACCCGGCGCAGGGCATAAGTATCAGGAGCGCCTCCAGCCGCCGTTACCAGTTACTGGACGCGTCCAGGGGATATGAGCTAATTGAAACCATCGAGGAGGAGCATGCTTTCTGGCAGGTGCACCCGGGCGCCATCTACCTCCACCAGGGTGATGCCTATTTCGTGAAGGAATTGGACATCGAAAAGCACATCGCCATAATTGAGCCGGCCACCGTGCCCTATTATACGCAGACCATGGAACTCACTGATATCAAGGTCCTGCACAAAATGCGGGAAAAGGAGACGAATGGAGTGAAGGTTTGCCTGGGGATGGTGGACGTGACCAACCAGGTCGATGGCTTCCGCAAGAAAAAACACTACACGGATGAGGTGGTAGGCGAGGAACTGCTCGACCTGCCTCCCATGCGCTTCATTACCCAGTCGCTGTGGTTTGGCCTGCCGGATAAGGCAGTAGGTGTGATTGAAAAGGGCAAGCTTGATTTCCATGGCGGACTGCATGCTGCCGAGCATGCCGCCATCGCCATCCTGCCCCTCTTTGCCATGTGCGACCGCAACGATATCGGCGGCGTATCCACACCCTTCCATATAGATACAGGAAAGCCGCAGATTTTTATCTACGACGGTTACCCGGGCGGGATTGGTATTGCCGAAAAAGGCTATGAAATTATCGAGGGACTTTGGGCGGCCACGCTCAAGGCCATCGAGGAATGTCCCTGCCATGACGGCTGCCCGGCCTGCATCCAGTCGCCCAAGTGCGGCAACAACAACGAACCACTGGATAAGAAGGCAGCGATTACGCTGCTCAGGGGCTTGCTGGGCATGTTACAATAACGGGAATTTTTCAAAAAGGAGAACCATGGAAACGCTCAATTACCTCAAACATGTGATACGCAAGGCGGCCAACTACACCTTCAGCCGCATGGCCTTTTACCTTACTCTCTTCAACTTCTTCATGCTGGCCTCGTGGATGTACGAGAATACATCGATAGGTGAATGGATGAAGAGCAATTCAATGCGGCCGGGCGATATGCTGGCCATCATCCTCTTTGCCATCTTCTTCATATCGGCCCTGGAGTACGTCATCATCGGGCGCGACAAGGAAGAGGAAGGATATTAGAAGGTGGCTGCTCGCAGAGGACGAGGCCCGGCTATCTCTAAATGAAGAATTACCTGCCTGACCAATGAAATCCGCCTTTGTATGCCTGCAAAATAGTGCAAAAGCGTGCAATAAAATGATAAAATAGTTAAATCGATATGAATGAAACCGAAGTTTCGTTTTACTGGTTTACCGTAACAGAAGCTGCCAGGTATTTGCGTGTATCAAGGCGCACAATCTATTCCTTGTGCGCGGAACAGGCGCTCGTTGGGTATAGGGCGGGGGAAGGGAAGCACCGCCGTTTTAAAAAGGAGGACCTGGATAAATTGCTGAAAAAGGAAAAAGCCGAAAATGACCTGGAAAAGATATATGCGCTGACATCTAAAAATGACCCGGTATTGGCGGAAGTGTGGGAAAATGAAATGGATAGCGCCTATGATCAGTTATAATCAGGGAGATGTTGTGCTGGTGAAATTCATATTTAGCGATGAATCCGGCGTGAAAAAAAGGCCTGGTTTGGTGATAAGTTCAGACCAATTTAATAACAAACGGAACGAACTAATAATTGTTGCTATTTCGGGACAAATAGAGAAGCTGCGGTTCGGAGATTATCTTGTCAATGACTATAAGGAAGCCGGCTTGCTGCATCCATCTGCCGTAACCGGTGTGATAAGGACCATTAAAAGCAGCATGGTGGATAAATTGCTCGGTAAATTTTCATCCGTAGACATGAAAGCATTTTATCGCCATATCAGCATCAACCTCAATATGCCCGTTGACTGACCGGTTTATTTGCCTAAATTCCTTTTACATATTTTTTCGAAGAGGTTTCCTCTTCCTCGGCAGCAACCGGTGGGTGGTTTTTGTTGCCAGATTACTATTTGTGCGATAATGAGCCGGCGTGAATAATTAGTAAAGGGTCTGTACATGGAAACATCGAACCGTTTTCTGCTTGTCTTCGGCATTATAATCGTGGCAATTGTGGTCATTGCGGTCACACTTGCCGTCACAGGCGGCAATGAGCAGGTCAAACTGCTCCCTGAGACCTCGCCGGAGGGTATTGTGCAGAGATTCCTGACGGCAGTCAAGGACCAGGACTATCTGAAAGCCTACAGTTATCTCGCCCCGCAATCCGAACAGATTAAGGGGGATTCTTACCAGAACTGGGTGAGTTCCACGCAGTCCTCCCGTGATATGTCGTCGTGGAAAGCCAGCATACTGAAATCCACAGTCAGGGATAATAATGCGACTGTGGAAGTGGCCATCGATGTATTCAGGCCCGAAGGGCCGCTGGCAAACCCGGTCAATACCAACCGGGTCACCTTTCTATTGCAAAAGGAAGGTGACAAGTGGCTGATCAATCAGCCGGTTGACATCTGGTGGCTGTACTGAAGTTAATAGCGGGAGGAGGCTAAATTTTGAGTACCGTCAGGCGTGTCTTTTTCTACATATTGACCCTGATCACACTTGGAATACTGACTGCCGGGTTGATTAACCTGTTATCGCTTTCCTTTGATACTATCATTGCCAGGTTTACCCTTGCGGAAATCGGCGATATTAAGCAGCAGTTGAGCCTGGGGATAGCTATGGTTGTAATCGGAGGGCCGTTGTGGTTCCTGTTCTGGGGCACAATTCAACGCCATGCCGCAGACGCCGCGGATGAATTGGGTTCGTCACTGCGGGCTTTCTTCCTCAACTTTGTGCTTATTGTCTCGGCGTTTGTAACCATCTTTACCTTTAGCGTGTTGCTGGCATGGTTGATGGGGGCATGCCGGGCTGACCAGTTTAGTCAGGGCAGCACGGCGGCGTTTATAGTATTCGCCGTGGTCTGGTATTACCACTGGCGGGTATCCGCAGGGGAAGGGCATGCCACACAGGTGGCCAATACGGTGCGCCGCTGGTATGTCTACATACTTTCGGCCGCCGCGTTGATCTGGCTCTCCGCGGGGCTTGTGCAACTGATTAACACGGCTTTTATTTCGCTTCCTATCTGGGAAGGCGTGTTGGTCAGGGGCAGTTTTTGGAATAGCGGGATCCGCAGCACGATTGCCTGGATACTGACCGGCGGGCTGGTCTGGGCATTCTACTGGTTCTATATGGCCCGTGCCGACAGCAAGTCTTCGCTGCGCCAGGTCTATTTTTACCTGTTGACCATCCTGGGCAGCGCCGTAGCAGGTTTGATTTCCCTTACAGTCACAGCATATAAGATCCTGTTCTGGTCGCTGGGTGGTGACCGGGATGTCGTGGGTTACTTCCAGTTCCTTGGCTGGTCTGTCCCTATCATACTGGTCGCGGCCTGCATCTGGTTTTATCACCTGCGGAAGGCTGAAGAGGAAGCGGACACGGAACACCAACATCAACTGTCAGCCCGCCGGGTACATCATTATCTTATGGCATTCCTGGGGTTGGGGACACTTATCGCCGGGCTGATCGTCCTGCTGGGAATACCCCTGGATTGGGTCATCAACTCTTTGAAGCTCGAAACCATAGTGATGGAACAGGGCTGGTGGAATAACCATCTCAGCCTGGGCATATCCATGTTAATAGTCTCAATTCCGCTGTGGCTGTATTACTGGTGGCAGATAAACGCTATGGCAGAGACGGGCGGCGTGGTAGAACGGCGCGCCAGATCGAGGCGCATTTACCTGTATGTAATCATAGGCGCTGCTGTGGTGATGCTGGCTGCAGACCTGGTTAATATAGTATACCAGTTGCTCAACGGCGTGTTGTCCGGCGATCTTGGGGTGGAAACGCTGCGTAATATGAGGTGGAGTTTGCAGACGGTCTTCATTGCCGTCCCTGTACTGATATATCATCTGCGTATAGCTAAGCAGGACCAACTGCTGGGCGCGGAGACCGGGGCAGTCCCCAAGAAAGTTACCGTGCTTCTCGGTGACAATAAATCTCCGGCCGTGTTATTGATTGAGCAGAAACTGGGATATAAAGTGCGCAGGTTACGCTATGCGGGGCAGCCGGTGCACAAGGTGCCGCAGTTATCTGACGTTGAAGCGGACAAGTTGGCCTCAGAGATACGTGCCGCCCCGGCGGAGAACGTAATGCTGGTGCTCTTCGAAGGCAACGTGATGGTTTTGCCATATGATGAGGGTTAGCGGAGGCGCGCGCCTTAGTGGCTCAATATTTTGCCTAAGAATTGCTTCGTCCGCTCGTGCTTCGGTGAGGTGAACAGGATGTCCGGCGGGGCTTCTTCGAGTATCTGACCCTCATCCATGAAAATGACGCGTCTGGCGGCGGCGCGGGTGAATCCCATCTCATGTGAGACCACGGCCATGGTCATGCCTTCCCGGGCCAGCGCCAGCATCACCTCCAGCACCTCCTTGATCATCTCGGGGTCGAGCGCGCTGGTGGGTTCATCGAAGAGCATGATCTTGGGGTTCATGGCCAGTGCGCGCGCGATGGCCACCCGCTGCTGCTGCCCGCCGGAAAGCTGCGCCGGTTTGTTATCGGCCTTTTCCGGAATACCGACCTTGTTGAGCAGGTCGATGGCGGTCTGCCGCGCCTCTTCCTTTGACCTGTTGCGTACCACGCGCTGGGCCAGCATGAGGTTGTCCAGGACGGTCAGGTGGCTGAAGAGGTTGAAGGACTGGAAGACCATGCCCACCTCGCGGCGCACGGCGTTGATATTCCTATTGCCATCCAGTGGGATGCCGTCCACGGTTATCCTGCCTTTTTCATAGGTTTCCAGACGGTTGATGCAGCGCAGCAGTGTGGATTTGCCGGAACCTGAGGGGCCGACGATCACTACCACCTCACCGGGGGCGATATCCAGGCTCACGCCGCGCAGGGCCGTTACCCTGCCGAAATATTTATGCACCTTTTCGATGCGGATGATGGGGTCTGCCAATTATTACCTCTCGAATCTCGTCTTCTTTTCTATCCAGTTCACGACGCGCGCCGAGAACAGTGTCATAACTAAGTAGAGGAGGGCCACCAGCAGCCAGACCTCGATGGGGTTAAAGTGCATGGAAGAGTACTCGCGGCCGCGCCGGGTGAGATCGGCCACCGCCACAACGCTGACCAATGAGGAATCCTTGAGCAGGGCGATGAACTCGTTGCCGATGGGGGGAAGGATGATGCGGAAGGCCTGCGGCAGCACTACATGGCGCATGGCCTGGAAGTAGGTCATGCCCAGGCTGCGCGCTGCCTCCATCTGGCCTTTTGGGATGCCCTGGATGCCGGCGCGGTATATCTCGCTCATGTAGGCGCCGTAGCAGAAGACCAGGCCGATAACGGCCAGCACAATGGGGTCAGCCTGGAAGCCCTCCAGCGCCGGGCTGCCGCTTGCCTTACCTATGTACTGGATAATAACAGGGACGGCGAAATACCATGCGATAAGCTGAACCAGCAGCGGAATACCGCGGACCAGCTCGACGTAGAGCGTTGAGATTGTGTAGATAACGCGGTTCGTGGAAAGGCGGCCCAGTCCGCCTATCATGCCGATACCCAGCATCAGCACGAATGAAATCAGTGTGACGGTCACCGTTATCACAATGCCGTCCTGCACGAATTGCAGGATATTCCAGAAGGGGTCGGGCCTGAAGATAAGCAGGAGGGACACAAAGCCGACCACCAAGGCTACCAGCCACCACCAGGCGTCCATGCGGGTAGAAGGTTCAGCCCCGGGGATACGGTCGAGCTCTTCCTCGGAAAGCTGCGGTTTATCAGGCGCGCTCATAAGTCGGCCCCTATTATACGCCTTAAAGGGTTTGGCGAGTTAAATGCCGGCCGTTAGCTACTGGCCGACCCATTTTTTAGACAGACTATCTATATATCCTTCGTCCTTAAGGGCTTTCAGCGCGGCGTTGACCTTCGGTACCAGGTAGGCGTTCTTCTTGCATATGGCTACGCCGAAATATTCATCGGTAAAGACGGATCCGACGGTCTTGAGTTTATCCCTGTTTTTATTGATGTATCCGGCGGCGACAGGGTTATCGGCAATGACCGCGTCGAGTTGGCCGTTGATGACGGCCTGGAATGCAAAGCCCACTTCGTCGAAGGTCTTGACCTTGGCCCCGGGGATCTTGCCCGCTTCGATGATGCCAGTGGTGCCTATCTGCCCTCCCACCGTCTTACCGGCCAGGCCGTCCTTGTCCTTGATCGTTGTATTTTCTTTGCTGACTGTGACGATCTGCCCGGCCGCGTAGTAGGGGTCGGAGAAAAGGATGGTCTTCTTGCGTTCCTCGGTGATGGTGATGGATGATACCGCCATGTCGTACTGGCACTGCGACACGCCGGCCAGCACGGAATCGAAGCCTACATTGACCAACTCGATATCCAGTCCGGCTTTAGCCGCGATGGCCTTCATCAGTTCAGGGCCGAAGCCGTCCAGCTCCTTGGTCTGCTCGTTGACTATTTCGAAAGGCGGCCAGGTGGCATCGCAGGCCACGGTCAGTTTGGATACGGGCGCCGGGTTGCAGGCAGGAAATATGCATGCGGCAAGCAATACTGCGGTGATAATGAAAACAGCCGTTCGGTTCATAACGTAAGTCCCTCCCGAATTCGAGTGAATTATACCCCATCCGCCCCCGATTTTCTATCGACTGTCGCCCCTGTTACCGCTGGCTTCCTGCCGGTTTGAGCCATTGGGCGAGGACCTTAATTAGAAAAATGTTCGAAATGTCAATAGCCAAAAGGCTCATAATTATGAAACGTTAGGCTTGACATTTTGAGCCGGAAGGAGAATACTTGACAGTGAATAGTACTAAGGTACTAAGGCCAATGGGCCGGGAAATGAAAGTGAAGACCAGAAATGGGGATATATGCAGACTAAAATGAAATTATTTCTTGCCGGCGAGCTTCTGTCTATTATAATGATTATTGCCCTGCTGGCCGGTCCGGCAATTTTAAAAGCAAACAGCAATCAGACTGATTCCGCATCGGTTGAGTTAACCGAGGTGTACAGGAAAGCCCTTACCGCGCCGCTCGAAAAGGCTGTGAGTGAGGTCCAAGACCCGGAGATAGCCGCGTTCTCGCAGAAATTAATACAGGCTTATGGATTAGAGAATCCCGCTTCCCAAAGTAATGTGGATGATGCGTCCGGATTGGCCAATCTTCTGCCCGACGTAGCAAAAATTCACAGGACAGCTATGGACATGCCTTTGATAGAAGCTGGCAAACAGCTAAAGGACAAGGAACTGTCGGATTTCTATCAGAGCTTCATATCGAGTATCGGCGTCGGGAAATAGTCCGCGTTGCTTTCCGAGTTTAATCCAGGTAACCAGTATCCTTGATTGCCCATTCCCGCCGGAAATCGGGTTCCACTTCAATGCCGTTTTGCTCCGCGTAGCTGCGCAGGCGGAAGTGGTCGTAAAATAGGGTGGTGAGCACGCGCATACGGCGGTGTTCCTCGGGGAAGGTGTAGTTGTGAGTATCCAGGATTATTTTGACTATATCCGGCCTGTGAGGTATGTTGAAGGTGCCGCCCTCCGGGTGGTTGAGGTGGATGGCGATCAGGTT
>Ga0247841_10013079_pt1 | contig 10689 bp, 10 predicted proteins | sample LaCruzMarch2015__2_FD_192410 | JGI IMG/M metagenome (GOLD analysis project Ga0247841, IMG submission 192410) | Freshwater microbial communities from meromictic Lake La Cruz, Castile-La Mancha, Spain - LaCruzMarch2015_18m | ecosystem: Environmental > Aquatic > Freshwater > Lake | place: Spain...
TCCAATAATTCGACGAGTGAGAAAATGAGCATGTGCGTGGATCCAAAAATATTTTAGTATAGGTTACCTCATTATCAATTATTATTGGCTAATAGTAAAGCATCACACATTTGGCCTCATGAGCCAATCGTTGATTACAGACGAATGCTATACCTCTCCAGCAAAGGAAACGACTGGCAGACCAACTTAGCTCTTGCTATCGACCATGTACTTGATGCGGTTGCACAGCATATCGAAGCGTGCGAGAGCATCGTTTACCACGTCGCAAAGGGGAACAGCGAAAAAGATGCAGTCAAAAAGCGACGTCAGTTTTGCCACGCGATTGAGCCCTATCGCGGCCATGTAAATAAGATCGTCAACTACATCAAGCACCGCCATTGCCCGTTACGAATATTGCATTTTCACACCATTGGTTTCTTCACACCAGGTTACTTCTTAGAGGGACCGATTAATGAAGAGATGATCGGCCCGAATCCGGACATCCACAGTGGGGCAAATGTCGCGATATCCCTGAACCGCGACATCCCGTATCATATTATCCACATGTTCTTCCTCGCTCGCGCATTGCATTCCGCATTGAACAAACAGATTGAGCAGAGTTCGTTTACCCAGCCTCCTAAACCGCAGAGAAACCATTTAGTTAGCAGAGTATTAAAGACAGCATCGCTGTTACCGCTGCAATTTTTCCCGGATGAACTCTCGAAACCTGTTCCGCTTGTAAAATATACACAGGACACAGTGAATCCCGAGATCGGCAAGGTATTATTGGAGTTTCCTAGTCGTCGCGTCAAAGTTCAGAGCTTACCTCACCCAGCTGAGATTAGCTGCTCTGTCGATTTCTCAGAGCACTCGAGAAAGTACAAACTCCCCTACTTCGGAAATGACACGAGAGGTTAGGCCGCAGCCGTAGCCTGGATGGAGCCCAGCGGAATCCAGGTTACCGCTGCAATATTGATATATAATTTTTCTGCGAGGATGCCCCCCGGATCTCGCTGCGGTCCATCCGGGCCATGCAGAGGCCGCAGCGAAGACTGGCCCAGCCTCGAGGCGTGGGAACGAAATGAAGCGAGAAGATAACTGCCACATCCCCGGAGACCACATGGATACCGAGACCGAACGTACCGCACGTCTGTTCCTGAAGCTGGTCAGTGACCACTATGATTTGGCCGGAGCGCTGCTGTTCGGCAGCCGGGCCAGGCACGATGGGGATAGCGACAGCGACGCGGACATTGCGGTGCTGCTGCGTGGGGTGCCGGGTGCTCGGGCCGATGCAGCGGTGGCAATGGCCGGGATTGCCTTCGACGTGATGCTGGAAACCGGTGTGCTGATCGATCCGATTCCGCTTTGGGAAGAGGAATGGAACCACCCGGAGCGCTTCAGCAATCCGGCGTTGATTGCGAATATCCGTCGTGACGGAGTGGCGCTGTGAGCCCTGACGAGTATCTGGCCAAGGCGCGGCGGGCGCTCGCGTCCGCCCGCTTGCTGCTGGCCGACGGCGATCTGGATGGCGCCTGTAACCGCGCCTATTACGCGATGTTCGACGCGGCCCAGGCTGCGCTGCTGCGTGCCGAGCCGGGGCGCAACCCGGCAGCCACCAAGACCCACAGTGGTCTGATCGCTGCGTTCGGACGCTATCTGGTCAAACCCGGACTCCTGCCGAGCGACCTAGGACGGGCACTGAACCAGGTCGAGCGCGTTCGACTGCTTGCCGATTACACGGGCGAGGTGAACGACGAATTGAAGGTGCGTTGGGCGATTGATCAAGCAATCGCATTTGTGGAAGCGATAGAACGGGGCGTTCCCTCTGAGGCGGGGCGGCCTTGATTATAGCTCCGGCCACGCGCCCTTGCGGCGACCCGTCGCGGCCTGGGGGCCGCTCCTACGGCGTAGGAGCGGCCCGCAGGCCGCGCCGGATGTCACCATTGAGGTGGCCCGAGTTATAATCAAGACCGGCGGGGCGATCCGGGCGCGCGCGGGGCACCTGAGCGCGGGGAATACGCGGCTCCCCGCCGGGCTGAACGCCGACAACGGGAACGGTCGACTGCCCGGTGAACACGCAGGTTGGGCTGAGGAACGAACCCAAACATCCCCGACGCGGCGCTTGAGTGCGCCCCTTACCCGATCCTACGATCGTCAATAGCAGTGATGCGACGTGCGGAAACCAGCAATGCCTTAATCGCCCTCACGACTCCCAGCCATGGCCAAGCAAAAAAGAAAACTGACGACCGCCGAAAAGGCAGCAAAGAAGCGCAGAAGGGAGCAATATATGTGCGTTTTCCTGAATGGCAAGCAGAAAATGGTTCGCCGACCACAGATGATCGACGGCTTGCCGGAGGAGGAATTCGTCCTGCGCAACGCCGACCCCATCTGGTTACATGAGAACGGTATGTGGGAGTATCTCGACGGCGGGGCTTGAAGACTGAGGGGCGACAGCCGGGCCTTGAACGTCGTTCCGGCCAGCATCGGCAGGTATGAGTTCATACGGGGGCGGTCCCAAACCGCACAGCGAGCGCGAAGCCAAGATCAGGATTAACAAGATTTACAAGATGTTATTTGTTTTGAATCTTGTAAATCTTGTTAATCCTGTCAAGAAGAATTTCGGAACCGGCTCAGGGTCGCGGCCGGAACCATGATCAAGGCCGACAGCCGCGATTATGGCCTCGTCGACTGACTCTCAGCGCGCGAAGCGCCTGACACAGGCGTGGCACGGCGTAGCGGTGTCATGAGTACGGTGGAGCTTGGCCCGACTGGTGCGATAAGGAGGACTCCTGATTGCGCATAGTCTCGTTCCTGTTTTATTAATAAAAAGCGGAGAACTGAGGATGATCTGGAAGCTCTTCTACTATTTCGACTACGGCGATAGCTGGACCTTTGAGATTTCGCGTACGCGCAAGGCACCCTTCGCGGCGGTTCCCGGCATCAAATATCCCGTACTGATCGAGAAGATCGGAAAAAATCCGAAGCAGTATCCATAAGCCGAGGAACTATGCCATGGCAAAGTTGGGCAGTAAGGCGCGGCCGCTCATGCTGCGCGTCCAATCGGAGGATCGGGCCTATTTCGTGGCCGCGACCTGTGCGAAGCACGGCTGGGAGTACATCATGGAGATCGCGCCGGACGAACGGGAGGATCTCGGTGACCTGGATCAGGTGGTGACTCCCGTTGCGCCGGTCAGATCGGCCAAGGTCGAGCGCAATGGCCCCTGCCCCTGCGGCAGCGGCAAGAAATACAAGAAGTGCTGCGGTTCCGCCACGGCAGTGACAGGACCCGGGGAACCGAAGCTGTCGGCGGTGATCTGGGACTACGCGGAGCCCCTGACCAACGCGGTGACCAGCGCTGCGGATACCAGGAAGGCCGCCCAAATGGCGATCCTCTGCTGGAACGCGGCCGTGCTTCCGGGAGTCGAGCAGCGGGTACATGCCGAGGATTCAATGCGCAAGCTCGCGAATGGTGATCCGACGATGGAGCAGGAACTCTTGGCGATCTTCGAGATGATGACCAAACGCAAGCAGCGCTATTTCAGGGACGATGACCGAGTGATCGCGGAGTATTCGATCACCGACCGCGAGGACGGACTACACCTGATGGTCAAGTCGACGCACATCAAACCCGATGACCGATTGCCCCAACTTCCTGCCCAGGGTTAGCGTGCGGCCGCGATGCCGCGCCGCGGCAAACTCCGACGCCGCGTTTCTTGGGCGGCCCGTCGCGGCTGAAGCCGCTCCCACAGCGTCGCTGCACGACTTGACCGACGCACCGCCCCAGCACAACCCGTTTGCCGACATCGCCACCCCGGAAGCCCTCACCCTCTGGCTCGACGACCTGGCCCTCGGGCGCCTGGCCCCGCCCCTGATCGCGCGCGGTCTCTGGGGCCAAACGCTGCTGGATGCCGACCCGGGGCTGCTCGGCACCATCGCCGGGGAGTCGCTGGCGAAGCTGCAGCGCTGGCTCGCCCCCTTGCGGCGCCTGCGCCTGGCCCTGGCGCCGGCACTCACCCAGGCCGAGTTAGACAGCGAGGCCGAGCACTGCCGCGCCCTGGGCCGCGACTGGCGGGCGCAACCCTGGCTCGCCGAGCTGGTCGCCGCCTGGTTCCGACCCATAGCCCACGAGGCCGGGATGCTCGGGCCGCTCCTCGAACGGGCGCACGCGGTCGGGGTGCTATGGCAACTGCGCGACGCGGCCGAGGTGCTGATCAAGATCCCGGCGACCATCCTGGCCCGGGACCTGCTGGACCACGGCGGTCCGCCCGAGATCCAACAGGAAATCCGCGGCACCTTCTTCCATACCGGCCTGTCCATGGGCACCTGGATGGGTCTGGCCCGGGAACTGTCCCGGCCGGTGATGCAGGGCGCGGGCAGCGGGCTCCTCGCCCCCGGGCTGGCCAGGCTCTTCTGGAAGACGCCCAAGAAGGCCAGCCCCTACCATGCAGGCACTGAACCATCTGGTGACCCTGCGCAACGACCTGCTCGGCCACGGCGCCACCCGTTTCGGCGCAAGCGAGGTCACCGACACACTGCGCCACTATCTGATCGGCGGTCTCGATGCCAGGTTACGCAAGGCACTCAATCTGCCCGAGGTCACCACCCTGGCCGAGGGCCTGGACTATGCCCACGCGCTGAACCCCTGGGCCCATCTGACCCTGGAGGTCGATGGCCCCGGCGGCAGGCGCCCGTTGATCGGCGCCGACGGACAGGAGGCCCACCACCGCGGCGCCGCCCCCGGGGCGGAACACACCCAGGACCCGGCCCCGCTCCTACTGGTCAACTGGGCCGGGGACCCGGGCGACGGAACGGGCGAGCGGCGGGTGCTCCCGCTCGGCCCCTACCTGACCGCCCGCGTCTGCGCACTCTGCAACTACCGCGATGTCTTTCTCTTCAACGGCTGGGACCGCGACCGCGGCCGTTTCGACCTGCTCGACTACCAGCTCGGCCACCGCATGCGCCAGCCCTGGCATTGTGCCCCGGTCCTGCACCTGGCCTCCATGGAGCAGTGCGATGCCCCGGCACCCGGATTCGGCGCCGACGGGCGCGATCGAGCGTACCTGACAAACGCCAGCATCGTCGCCCTGCTGGACGAGACTGCGCTGGACCGGCGTTTGGAGCGCGAGGGGCGCTGGGAGGCGGGGCTGCGCATCGACCTGCCGCTCTCGGGGTTTTCGGGAGGAGTCCAAGCCTTCAGCCTTGGATCGGCCAGCCAAGGCTGAAGCCGTGGACTCAAAATGATCATCGTTCCGGCCTTAGGGTGGACAAGCGATAGCGCGGTCCACCGAAGCCCGCGCCGCCTCTCCCTCGCATTCGACCCCTAATGTTCGGTCGGTGTCGTGCGTAGGGCCTTGATCACCTCGCGGGAGAGCCCGGTCAGATCGGCAATGGCCGCGTCGTCCAGGGCGGTGCGCTCAAGGAGTGCCGCGGCCATTTCACGGCGCGCCTGCGCAAGGCCCTCCTTGTGCCCCTCGTTGTGCCCCTCGTTGTGCCCCTCCTTGCGCCCCTCCTTGCGGCCCCGCTCGAGGATCTCCGCGTTCCACTGTTCAACCCGTTGTTGCAACATGACATGCACCTTTTGAAAATCATTGATGTCCGGTAAACGGATACCGGGGCGCTTCTTGCGGATGAAACTGCGGTAGATCCAGCGGCCGAAGGCGCGCTTGAGGCTGTCCAGGGCGCCGGTGTCCAGGAGCGCCACCAATCGGGCGTAGACCGCGAGCCAGGTCGGCTCGTCGCGCGCCTTTTCCAACTGGAACAGGGCCGCGACCAGGTTCTGGACCTTGGCCGGGTAGGTCTCCCCGCCCACGATCGCCCCTTCGTCGAGCAGCAGGTAGGACCAGTGGGGGCGATAGTGTGCCAGCCCGCCCGGGGCCGGGTCGATCAGCGCGGACAGTTCCGTCGGCGCCGTCCAGCGCAACTCGCCGTTGTAGAGGACCACCGGCAGCACCGCTGCCCTTGACCGTCTCCAGCGAGGCGAGATCCAGGGACGCGACCCAGTCCTCCCGCACGAAACCGGTCAGCAGGTCGCGGACCATCTCGGCGTGGGAGAAGAGTTGCTTGTAGCTGTGGTCGTGGTGGCGCCCGGCGGCCGGGGCGCGCCGTTTGCGGGGACCGCGGGGGTGGCGGGGTCGGGGCATGGCTGGTGGCTGGCGCGCGCTGTGGGTCGGCACGGGTGCTCCGCATCATTGGGTTCCATTGTAGCTGGGTCGGGTCCGCTGGGCGGACCTTCGCCGGTTGGGTTTGCGCGGGGTTCGGTCCGCACAGCGGACCCTACCGGGCTCGAACCGCATCAGCCGCATGGACAGACTGAGCGTCCGACTGGGGCAGCGCAAAACGGGGACCCCGCCGCGCCGCCCCACGGTGGCGACCCCAGCGCCGCATGAGTGCGCGAGGCCAGGCGGTCGGCGCAGACGAAAAAGGCCTCCACGGGCGTTCGGGTTAGCGCAGCGCAGCCCGATATCTCAGGGACCTGCCGTGCGGTGACGCCCAGCACGGCTAACCCGACCACACCCAGGCCCAGTCGCGCATTCGTCAACCCGAGGCCCAGCATGACCGCTACCCTGCTCGTCGGTACCGCCGCCGCCATCCTCGTGCTGAGCCTGCTGCTGCTGGCCGCCCGCCCCCGCTGGTGGCTGTCGCTGCCCGCGCTGCTCCTGAGCGTGCTGGGCCTGCTGGTGATGGTCGCCGAGGGACCCCATGCCGCGGCTGAGATCTGGGGCGAGCGGCTGGAAGGCGTAGTGGCGGCCACCCAGTCCACCGTGCTGGTCGAGTCGGCACGCGCCGGCGGCGCGCGCAGCAGTCATATGGCGGTGCGTCATCGCTTCGGGGCCATCGTCTGCTACCGCGCCCCGGAGGCGCCGGGGTTGGGGGCAGGCGCCCCGCTCGACCCGGCGATCCTGGCTGCGATCGGTGAGGCCGCATCGGCGACCGACCAGCGCTGCCGCCAGGCGCCCGGCAGCGGCCTCCTGCGGCAGACGCAGGTGCGGCTCGATGAGGCGTCGTTCGACGCGGCGCAGCCCGGCCGCCTGGTGATGCTGCGGCGGCTGCGGCCGTTCGGGCTGTTTGAATGGACCTGGCCGGTCGACGCCCCCCTGCTGCCGATGCTTCCCCGCCCGCGGCTCGGCGGCGACGGGCCGCGGGTCACGGTGCCGGCCGTGGTCACGGGCATCACCATCGACCCGCGCGGCCGTGGCCTGCTGAGCCGCCGGGCCTATGACTATGCGGTGCCGGTCGCCTATGTCCGGCTGCGTTACTCGCCGCCCGGACACCCCGCGGGCCTGGAGGGCGTGGACGCGGTGGACGCGCCATCGGTGGGCGCACTGGCGGTGGGCAGCCCGGCGGTCGTCACGGTCGCGGCGCAGGTACCGCGCCAGCCGCGGCTGCTGGGCGTGGAGCGGACCTATTGGTGGCGCAACGTCCTGGTGGAGGGGTTGACGCTCGTCGGGCTGATCGCGGCCGCCCTGATCATCGTCGGGGTGCGGATGCGTCGGCGTCGGAGGGTTTCGCCGTCGGGTTCGCGGTGAGGCCGTAGGGTCCGCTGTGCGGACCTGGGCGGACCTGGGCGGACCTTCGCCGGTCGGGTTTGCGCGGGGTTCGGTCCGCGCAGCGGACCCTACGGGGTCGCGCAGCGGTGCGGGCGGCGGCGCTTCATTCCGCGATCCGGCCGTTGCTCACGTCAAGGCGCCGGCCCGGTAGGGTCCGCTGTGCGGACCTTCGCCGGTTGGGTTTACGCGGGGTTCGGTCCGCACAGCGGACCCTACCGGGACGCAGCGGATTGGAGACGCACCGCGCCTTCAAAGCGCTCCGGGTCCACCGGCAGGTCGTCGGCGATGGGGGTGTCCTTGGGCATCTCCACCTGGCCGCCGGGGTACACCTTGAGGCGGGCGCAGAACAGGTTGGCGCCATGGAGGATGCATGCCTCCAGGGCGAAGGCGTCGCCGTCGGTGCCGGTGTGGCGGATCGGGTGGAGGGCGGAGGCGACCCGCTGGACCAGGGCCGGGTCGGCGTCCGCGCGCCAGGCGAGCTGGTCGGCGGATTCGATGACCTGGAAACGGCCGGCCTCTGCCCGCAGCAGGGAGCAGAAGAGGCGCGCATAGTCGATGGCCGACGCGGGGCCGGGGAGTGCGAGCCCGACGGCCTGGTTGAAGGCGTGGATGGCCGCGCTCTCGCCCGTGATCAGCAGTGCGCCGGCGTCCGCGACCAGGAAGGCGAGCGCGCCGTCCTGGCCCGCGCAGCGCACCTGGGCCTCGCCGAGTTGCCAGCCGGGATAGCAGGAGAGCGCCAGGGTGCGCAGGGCCCTGACCCCGTCGGCGAGGATCGCGGCCTGGGTCGGCTCGGCCCGCGGACGCAGCAGGGAGGCCAGGGCGTCCAGCAGGGGCGCGGCCGCGGCCCCGGTCCTGGCCCGCCAGGGTCCGGCGCAGGGCGGGGCCGGGGACCAGTCCGGGGTCGCGGTCGCGGGCCGGGCGGCGGACCAGGCGCGGGGCGGGCGGTCCAGGCCCTGGGCGGCCCAGAGCCAGGGGCGGGGAGCGGCGAGCAGGGCCTCGTAGTAGACCTGGGTCTGCTCCTGCCAGGTCGCCCAGTCCGCCGGGAAACGCTCGCCGAGGGTGGCGCGCAGGCCGTCCCAGAGCGCGATGGCGCGCCCGTAGTCGCCGAGCGCGGCGTCCTGGTCGCCCTTGCTGTCGTGGGCGTTGCCGCAACCCATGTAGGCATTGGCCAGTTGGTTCAGCCAGGGGGCGGGAAAGGCGTCGCCGAGTGCCACGCGCAGGTCTTCCTGGAGCGCGATGGCGCGCCCGTAGTCGCCGAGTGCCGCGTCCTGGTCGCCCTTGCTGTCGTGGGCGATGCCGCGGTTCATGTAGGACCCGGCCAGACCGTTCAGCCAGGGGGCGGGAAAGGCGTCGCCGAGTGCCACGCGCAGGTCCTCCTGGAGCGCGATGGCACGCCCGTGGTCGGCGAGTGCCGCGTCCTGGTCGCCCTTGTTGCCGTGGGCGTTGCCGCGGCCCATGTAGGACTTGGCCAGCTCGTTCAGCCAGGGGGCGGGAAAGGCGTCGCCGAGGGTCGCGCGCAGGTTCTCCTGGAGCGCGATGGCGCGCCCGTAGTCGCTGAGTGCCGCGTCCCAGTCGCCCTTGCCCCAGTGGGCGCTGCCGCGGTTCATGTAGGACTTGGCCAGTTCGTTCAGCCGGGGGGCGGGAAAGGCGTCGCCGCGGGCCGCACGCTGGTCCTCTTGGAGCGCGATGGCACGCCCGTAGTCACCGAGTGCCGCGTCCTGGTCGCCCTTTCCGGAATGGGCGATGCCGCGGTTCATGTAGGCATTGGCCAGTTCGCTCAGCCAGGGGGCGGGACAGGCGTTGCCGAGTGCCGCGCGCAGGTCGTTGAGACACTCTCTGGAGCGCTCGGAGTCGGCCAAGACCGCATCCCAATCCCCCCGATAAAAGAGGACGACGCTGCGACCGCGGTAGGCGCCAGCCAAGTCCCTGGCCCAGTCGGCGGGGAAGGCCGGGCCGAGGCGTTCGCGCAGGGCCTCGAGGATCGCCACCGACTCGCCGCTGTCGCGCAGCCCGGCCGCCAGGTCCATCGCCTCCGCCTGGGCACTACCGCGCCGGGCCAGCCAGACCGCCCGCAGCCGCTCCAGCCCATCCGGGTCGGCCGGCTTGGGCGCCCCGTCCCAGAGCCGATCCAGCACCCGCAAGCGCTCGCGCGGCGGCAACTGCAAGAGTCGGTCGCCGCCCCCGAGCAGGTCGGCGAGCCAGGCGGCGAAGCGCGGGTCCTCCGGCGGGGTGTCGAGCAGCGGGTCGGCGCCGAGCGGGACCAGGGCCTCGCGCAGGTCGCCCAGGCGGGCGGGGGCGATGCGGCGGTCCAGGTACCAGCGCCCGAGCCGTTCGTGGACCGGCCGCCAGCGGGGGGTGCCGTCGCTGGACTGGCGCAGCAGGAAGCCGCCCAGCCGCGCCAGGGCCTCGGCGGCGTCCTGGGCGTCGAGGCCGGTCGGGGTCGGTTCCGGGATCGGGTCCGGGGTCGGTTCCGGGATCAGGTCCCGGTCCGGCCGGGGGTGTCCGGCGGCGGGCGCGGCATCGGCCAGGGCGTCCAGGTGCGGGTACAGGAGGCGCAGCCCGCGCGCCACCTGGGCGGCGGACAGCGGTTGGCCGACCAGGGCGAGCACGGTCAGGGCCGCCGCCGGGAGCCAGGTGGGCCGGTGGCCGGCGAGTGCCTGATCGAGCCGATCGCGATAGCTGTCCGGAAAAAGATCCTCGGGGGCGGCAGCGGCCTGCTGGGCCACCGCGGCCCAGTTGCCGCGCCACATCTCCCAGGTCTGTTTCAGCCACTGGCCCCAGGGTTGGAGGAAGACCGGCAGACGTTGGCTGCGCGCCAGCAGGATTTGCAGCAGGTCCGCCGGGATGGCGGGCGCCGGCGCGTCGCCCCAGGCGGTGGCGAGCAGGGCGCGGGCGCAGTCGTCCTCCAGGGTGGCGGCGGGCAGCGGTGTCCAGGGGCGGGCGCCCGCGGCCGTGGCGGTGGCGATGACGAAGGGGATGTCCTGGGTAGAGGCCACCAGGCGCAGGTTGGCGGGCAGCGGCTCGGGCAGTCCGTCGAGCAGCTCATTGGCATCGACGGCTTGGTTGAGCCCGTCCAGCAGCAGCCAGACCGGGGCCGGGTCCTGCGCCGCGCGCGCGGCCAGGCAGTCGGCGAGGTCGCGGCGGGCGTCCTCCCGGCCGCGCA
>Ga0247841_10013080_pt1 | contig 10688 bp, 7 predicted proteins | sample LaCruzMarch2015__2_FD_192410 | JGI IMG/M metagenome (GOLD analysis project Ga0247841, IMG submission 192410) | Freshwater microbial communities from meromictic Lake La Cruz, Castile-La Mancha, Spain - LaCruzMarch2015_18m | ecosystem: Environmental > Aquatic > Freshwater > Lake | place: Spain...
CCAAATATCGGGCGTACCTACGGCACGCGCATGTTTTCTTGGGCTCCCTGACCCGGCAATAGAATTGCCGGGCTACTATCGTACGTCCCCACGGGACGAAGATCCGAGATCTTATGTTAACGCCTATAGGCTTTGCCGGGGGTCATTTAACTTACCAAGACTCTGTTGGCTATTTTTTTGTGATTCCACATAGGTAACACGTCGGCCTTGATAAGGATAACATGTGGACAAGTGTACATGGGTCGTGAATCAACCCTCTGCGACTCGACAACCGACCGTTTCTCCGTGAGCCTCTACAACCAACGCAATGAGTGTGCTATGTTCGAGGCTTTGAGCGCAAGTTGGAATCCTAGATCACTGAAAGTGAGGGTGTATGACGGAATTCAGGAATGTGACGGTAATCAAAAAAGCTAATATTTACTTTGAGGGCAAGGTCACGAGTCGCACGGTGCTTTTTTCGGACGGCTCCAAGAAGACACTCGGCATCATGCTCCCTGGCGAATACGAATTCGGCACGGCAGACAAGGAGATCATGGAGATCCTCGTAGGTGATCTGGAGGTATTGTTGCCTGGAGAGCCCGGATGGAGAACGGTAGTGACCGGAGAAGCATTCGAAGTCCCTGCTCAATCCAGGTTCGGTCTGCGGGTCAAGAGCCTTACCGACTATTGTTGTTCCTATATCAAATAGGGCAGAACCGTTCACCAGAAGGATGCCTGCCGCCTCCTTCCTCGCGCATGGCAGTCTCACACCTGAAGGGGAAGCGCCTCCTAAGGGGAAAAATAGGTCCGAGGCGAAGGAGCGACCAGCCTCGGACTTTAACGAAGAGGTCCAATGAAAGCAACGAGATGAGGAGAATCCGCAAGGGAATCGCCCATCTAAGTCATGTACAATCCTCCGTTCACATTAATAGTCTGACCTGTCATATAGCCATTTCCAGCAAGTAGGATCACTGCGTCTGCCACTTCCTCGACAGTCCCGAAGCGACCAAGCGGTATACGCTCCGGGCTAGCCTTTAGGTCCTTGGTAACCATGTCCGTCATGATGAGCGCGGGCGCAATGGCATTGACGGTGATCCCTTCCTTGGTCAATACAGCCGCATAATAATGGGTCAACCCCAGAATTCCGGCTTTCGACGCGGCATAATGTGGTCCAACTATTCCTCCCAATTGTGCTGCAACGGAAGAAAGATTGACGATACGTCCCCATCGTTGCTTTCGCATAACGGGCAGCACTGCCTGAGTGACGAGGAATTGAGATTTCAAATTGACGGTAAGGACTTCGTCCCAACTCTGCTCAGTGATTTCTTCAATGTGTTCGGACCTAGCAATCCCGGCGTTATTCACTAGTATGCCTATTGGTCCGAGTTCCTTCTGCACGATTTCTACCATCCGGGAGACTTCCTGAGCAATGCTGACATCGGCTCCAATAGCCACGCTGCGCAGTCCCAGGGCCTCGATCCGTGCTTGAACTTCTTCAGCTTCTCTCCTCCGTGCTCGATAGTTCACTCCAACGTGGACACCATTCTCGGCCAAAGCAAGTGCTATGGCTCGTCCAATTCCCCGATCAGCGCCAGTTACCAAAGCTACTTTGCCAGCCAGTTCGGAATTCATGTTCAAGCCTCTCCGTTGTTTGTTTTTTTACAGATTCTTTTGATCTTAAGGCAATTTCGAGTCTCTGCCTAGATATATCCAGACATTAACTCTCGGAAAAGCGCTCGACCGAAAAACTTCGTGGTGGGATTGGGAAGAGGAAATTCCTGTGTTTGATACCAGCGTCTTTATCATTCCACGGGAGCGAGTCAAGAACCGGGAAAACCGGCTTGTGGTCCTGAATCGGATTGCCAAGTCCGTCATTGAGGAGATGCGGGGAATTCACCCTGAGTACGTCTTCACCTACAAGGGGCAACACATCCACAAGATGTACGGAGCCGCTTGGAGGAAAGCGCGGGCGAGAGCGGGACTCCCGCAAGTACGCGTACACGACCTGAAGCACACCTTCGGGAGAAGATTGCGGTCCACTGGGGTTTCGTACGAGGATAGACAGGACCTCTTGGGGCACAAATCGGGGAGAATCACAACACATTACTCGCAAGCGGAATTGGGAAATTTGATTGCCGCTGCAAACGTTGTTTGTGATGGTGAGTCCCGCAAAAGTCCCGCACTGGTAATCCTGAAAAGAAAATCCGCCTAACGCCGGTCAGGCAACTAGGCGAATTCTCTTATGATTTCTGGTGCGCCCTAAGAGATTCGAACTCCCGACCTTCTGATCCGTAGTCAGACGCTCTATCCAACTGAGCTAAGGGCGCCCGGTTAAAAGCCTTTTCGAGGCGGCAAAAGCGAGGCCTTGTCTTCCCTGTCAAACGACTTGTCCGGCTTTCCGCGAGAAAACTAATGATCGAAAATAGAACTTTTAACGGTGTTTGTCAACGGCGGAGCGCAGAAGAGACTTCAGCGTTCAGTTACGGGCGCACACTCCTGCAACCCAAAACAGGACGGCCGAGAATAACCTTTTACTCTAGCGCAGAGTCTAACTCACCAATATCCGGACGATCTGCCACGGCCACCAGCGGATTCCGCGCCAAAAGCATCGCGTAGGACTTCCACCAGCGGCGGCTCGTCCAGCGTCACCAGGACCACGTCGAACCTGGTTGGCGGACCCTTCTTGAACCGTTGGCCGGAAATGTATACCTGCGCGGCCCTTATGATCCGGGTCTGCTTGCTGCGATTCACCGAATAGACCGGGTTCAAGGCCTGAGATGAGTGTCGGGAACGCACCTCCACAAACACGAGGTCGCCCCGGTGAGCGGCTATGATGTCTACTTCCCCCAGTTTGCACACGAAGTTGCGTTCAACAATCCGGTATCCGAGCCCGGACAGGTGCTCTACAGCGATCTGCTCGGCTCGATCACCTCTTTGTCGAGTAGTAGGTTGGGCGGCCGGTTTATCGTCAGACATGGTGAGTCCTGAACAGGCAATTTTATCCTGCCAAGCATTGAATTTGAGGCCTATTCCCTGCCTGACCTGCCCTCTCCCCTAACCCCTCCCGCCAGGGGAGGGGAATCCGGATTTATCTCCCCCGGGATCCCGCGTTCCGCGCGGGACGGGGGGAGATAAAGAGGGGGGGGCGGGAGACTGACAATAATTCAAATTCAGCGTGCAGCACTCTCACAGCTCTGTAGCCGACGTCAGTGGCCGCCGTTCAACATTCTCTCGTGCAAACGTCTTGCCTGGAGAGCAAAGGCCTCCAGACGGGCCTCTATTATTTGCGGAAACGCATTTCCGTCGGTCTCTATGGCAAGATACGGCAGTTTTTCATCGTGCCGCTTCAACAGCGAGGCGGCGGTTCCCGCGTCATGGCCGTTGGTCTGCCTCAAGAGGCTCAACTTCTCGCCTGCGGTGAACTGCTCCGACAGGATGGATTCCGCCACCCTGGTCGGCATGCAGCCGAACGGCCCTATGGAAATTATCCCGCAGGCCGGATGAAGAATCTCGTGCAGAGCGGCCCCTACCGTAAGAATTGCTTCTCCGGTCAGCATGGGGGAGATGAACTTCTCCCCTGCAGTGATCAGGTCTTGAATGTTCAAGGTTTCGTGGAAAAAGAGGCCCGACGGAGCAAACAGGTTGCGGATCTTGTGATCGAAGTGCCGCTTCACGAAATACCGTATCCAGAATGGAATGTCCGGTTTGTCTCCTTCGATACGGTTCTTGATCAGCCAGTCGACATACTTGATCCATTCGCTCGTCTGGGAAGTTCGGACGATGAACCCCTTATCCGCCATCTTCTCGACGAGTCTCTGCAAGGAGATAGGATCGTTGCGTACGTAGATCTCACCGACCAGAGAGATCTTCGGTATTTCATCGTAGCGCATTCTCAGCGGAATCCGAGATAACTCAGCGGCGGTTTTCACGATCTGTTTCCGGATCCATCGCCAGGGCTTATGAACCACGTCCACCAGAGCTTCCCACTCTCGGGAGAAAACATCGAACGCTGACCCCCGGTCTTGCGCGGCAGCCATGAGAGTAGACCAAATCTCGTACATCACGTCGCCGATCACGATGGATCGCCAGGCAGGCAGGGTAAATCTGTCGCCAAGTCCCATGTACCCGTTGCCGGCGTTCAATGTGAGCACCGCGGCATCCTTGATACGGTACCGCTCGATGAGACGCCGGGAAAAAACGTTGTACTGCCCGAAGCGGCAAGGGCCGCCGGCCCCCGGCATGAAATAGGCCGTTACCTCGCCCGCGGGACGGTCGTGCCAGAGATACTTGAGCATAGACCCCACCGTGGTTTGCAGGGGTAAACACTCCTTACAGGTGGAATTTCCGCGGCCGATTTTCAGGACCTCCTCATCCGCGGGCGGCAAGCCGTGGGCCCTGATTCCCACCTTTTGGAAGGTGCGCACAAGGGCCTCGTGAGCGAAGCGGCCCATAGCCGGAATGACGATCCTGACGTTTGGATCGTTCAAGGGAAGCTTTCGTCCGTCCGCGGTGACCAGCACCGGTTTTCCGTCCACAACCGCTGCTACGGCAGCCCTGAAATCCTTCTTGACAGCGTGGATCTCTTTCCTGGTCTCCAGCTCGCGGTAGTGCCGGACGATGTCCAGGAAAGCCTCGATACGGGTCTCCAGTCCTGCGTCCGCCGTGTGGCTGTCCAGCTCGAGGGTGAGCGAGGGTTTCTTGCCCATCTCATCCCGGAAATACCCCACCACGAAGGAATCGGGACCGCAGGAGAAGTTGCTGATATAGGTCCCGAAAAGCTGCGGGTGCTCTTTCACGAGACGAGATGCCTTAAGGATGATTCGTCCCATGGACCAGTACATTGTCGGTTCGTCGTCCATGGGCTGGTCCTCGAAGGGCAGCATGTCAAAAGGCACGATCCGGTAGCCTCGTGAAGCGAACTTGGCAGGGATCCCTTTGTGGGCTTCAGGCACAAAGGCGTTGTACGGGCGTCCGAAGAGGACCACCGCAACGGAGTCCGGGTCTTCCTCCAGTTCTCGCAGGAGGGTGCGGCCTCTTTCCCGAATTTCGTTCCGAAAGGCCTGTTGTGCCTCCATTCCCGCAGCAAAGGCGCCTTGGCCCTTCTCCTGGGACGCTCCCAACTCCGAGGCCACTTCCACGAATTCGCGGATCTTCGGTTCGAATCCGCGACTGAGGTCTAGATAAGGCGTCAGCAATTTCTTTGACCTGACTCCTTCAAAGGTGCTTGCCAGATAGAAGGGCTCCCCTTGAACGAACACACACGTGCAGGTATTGGCGTTCGCTTCGTCGGTCGGGACGCCCCGAATGTGAGGCAGGAAAAGGACATCCACGTTTTTCTTGAGCAGGTCGAGCATGAAGCCATGAGCTATTTCAACAGGAAAGCAAAACGCGGCCGCCTGCTGGTCCACGCCGACCGGATCAACATGATCGGGCAGAGCGAGACGGTATCCCAACTCTTTGAAAAAGGCGTTAAAGAACGGGAAGTACGTGTTGACGAGAAAAGATCGATTCATGCCGATGACCGGTCGAGGGTCCGACGGGTCCTCTGCCGCGAGGTCCCTGAACACGGCTCTGTTGCGGTAGGCCACCAAGTCGAGGGCGCCCTTGTCGAATTCCAGGTGGCGGATCAGGTTCACGTACCGGTTGCAGGCCCCACCGAACGGATACGTCTTTCCTTCCAGCTCGATTCTGGCTATTTCGCATCTAAGGTCGCACTTTTCCTTGCCGCCGCCGCAAATAAACGGATCTTTGTAAACCACTTTCCGGTCTGCGAGTCGATCCAGGTCAAACCGGGACTCGTCGAGAAGACCAAGCTGGATGCGCCGCTCAACTTCGAGGGCCACCCCGAAAGCACCCATGAGGCCGGGTTCGGGCGGGACCACGATCTCCTTGCCCGTCAGGGCCGCCATTGCCGCGGGAATTGCTGCGTTGTAGCAGACCCCGCCCTGCATGAAGACCTTCTTGCCTACGGGACGATTTCCCTTCACGCGGTTGGAATAGTTCATACAAATGGAGTACACGAGACCGGCCACGATATCGTTGACAGGAATGCCTTCCTGGGCTGCGTTCTTGATGTCCGACCCGATGAAAGCAGCGCACTGGTCATTGAAATTGGGGGGATTACCTGCGGTGTAAGCGACGTCGCCGATTTCGGTGACTTTCACCCCCAGGCTTTCTTTAGCCGACTCTTCCAGGAACGATCCCGTGCCTGCGCTGCATGCCTCATTCATCGCATAGTCGCTGGGGACGCTGTTGGTGATGTACGTGTACTTGGCATCCTGCCCGCCGATTTCAAAGATGGTATCCACTTCCGGATCGAAATGTACCGCGGCAGCTGCGTGCGCGATGATCTCGTTGATCACGCCGTCGGTCATTGCGTGAAGGGCCGCGATCTGTCTGCCGGAGCCTGTAACGCCCAGCCCGATGATCTCGATGGGAGCCGCGATCTGATCGCTCAAGCTTCTGTACACCCGCCGTGAAGCGCCCACAGGGTCCCCGTCGGTGCGAAGGTAATCCGCTGCAAGGATCGCCTTGTCCCGACATCGCATGATCACGCCTTTGGTGGTGGTGGAACCCACATCAAGTCCGAGGATGGTCACGTCACCGGCTTGAGGCGTTCCCCGTGGCCGTTCCTTGAAGTGCACCATCCGGCGAAACTCACTAAGTGGCCTAAGGTAACCGAATGCCGTGCCTTTCTTCTGGAAGACCTCTGCAGGGCCGGTATAGGGAAGGGTGGGGTTATCCAGGGCCCACAAAGCCGCACCCAGGGCCTCGAAATAGGGTGCTTCCTCCGGGATGAACAGGTCCTCGATTTCGCGGGAAAGGTAGTGGATCATAGTCCTGTTTCGGGACGAGCCGCCTACCAGCATGACGGATTTCTTGGGGAGCTTTCTCAATAGCTCCACGACCTTGCCGGCCATCATCTGGGCGAGTCCGGCCACCACCTGTCCTTTGGGGATGCCTTTGTTCAGGGCGTGGGTGCAGTCGCTCTTGCAGAAGACCGAGCACCGTCCGGAGACCTTGTGAGGGTGTTCCGAGATGCCAAGAAGGGCCACGTCATCGAGGTCCAGGTTCATTCTGCCGATCTGTTGCAGGAAAAATTCCCCGGTGCCGGACGCGCATTTGTTACCCGTCTGAATGCCTTGGATCTTGCCTTCCTCATCCAGGTGATAGACGAGAAAGGTTTCCCCGCCTGCGCTCACCACGATTCGGTGATGACTATCCCGCTCCCGGCGCAAGTGTTCCACGGCCCGCTCGACTGCTTCCGGTTCGGAAAGTGTCGTCAGTCTGACAAAATGCCGGAATTTCCTGCCCGTTACGGCGAGGGGCAGTTCGCGGACGTCGGGGATCTGTTCCAAGCACTCGATTAAGGTCTTTCGCGGGTTTCCTTCGTGGGTAACGGTCGAGGCGCTCAGCACTTCCACATCTTCCGCGCTCCGTCGCAGCCGCACCATGCTGAGCGTAGACGCTCCCAAACACACACCCAGGACTTCCATCAATAAGCCTTCCTTTCAAAGGGGCGATCAACGTTGCAATAATTCAGCCTACACATATAATCAAAGGCACAAGAGCAGGCAAGTTAATCATAGATTAGAAAATGCAGTCCGTCCAGGACCGCTTGCCACCGGGTAGTGAGTCGGTGACCATTGCTGCTCCTGTACGCGACAAAGGCGCTCATTCCGTCACCCCGTTGAAAAACGGGGTCCAGTCCTGCATTTCGCGGGATTATCCTGGATTCCGGCTTCCGCCGGAATGACGGTACGGAAGAGTCCATCGCATCCGAGAGTTCAGACTGACCCGCCACCCACTGAGGCACGGCACAAATCATAGGAGTCGCAATACAATGCCGACCAAAACGAGTTTCGCCGGTTTTCCTCCGGAATGCGTGCGCTTTTACAATGACCTCGCTGCGAATAACAACAGGGAGTGGTTCGCGGAGCACAAGGCAGAATTCGAGACGTTCGTGATGGCCCCGGCGCGGGACTTCGTGTTCGAGATGGGCGGACTGCTCAAAAAGCTGTCACCGGGCATCGTGGCGGATCCGCGGCCCGACAAATCCATTTTTCGCTACTACCGGGACACCCGTTTCAGCAAAGACAAGGCCCCGTTCAAAACTCATCTCGGGATCTTCTTCTGGGAAGGGAACCGGCCGAAAATGGAATGCCCCGGCTATTATTTTCACCTGGAACCACCGAACCTTTTTCTCGCAGCAGGAATGCACTGTTTCTCAAAGCCGCTGCTCGGAGAGTATCGTGATTCCGTGGTAGATCCCCGGTACGGAGCGCAACTCATGGCCGCGGTGGAAAGTATCCAGGCGCACCCCGGCTACGAGGTGGGCGGCACACATTACAAGAAAACACCCCGAGGATACGATCCCGGACACGAGAATGCAAAGCTGCTGCTTCACAACGGGCTGTGGTCGGAGGTTTCCGAGGCCATCCCTTCCGAGTTCTACACGCGGGACGTGTTGAGTCACTGCTTCGAGCGATTCAAGAATATGGCGCCTATTTTCGAGTGGCTGAAAGAGATGATCGGCAGAGTGAAGGACTGACGGCAGCAGATTTTTGAGTCGGTGATATTGGCGCTGGCTTGAGCAATTAGTCTGAGGACAGCCCCTTAAGCGCCCGAGCCTCTCTTGGTCTTCTTGATAAGTCTTTCGACCACTCTATCCGCAAGGTTGTCCAAGAACCTTTCCGACAGAATCTCTGCGACCCTCTGAGCGATCTTTTCCGCGACTACTTCCTGGGAGCCTACCGACACTGTTTCTACCAGTAGGCTAACGGTTTCCTCATCCGGGCCTCCAGCAGCGGCCACAAACTTTTGATCCGGTTGTTCGTAGGTAACTCGTTCAAAAGCCCTGCCGGCCGAGCTTTTGCCGTTTTTGGCGACCAGAGGAGATGTGAGCGGTCGAGGTTCGGATTTCTCTGCAACGCTCTTGGCCCTTAGGTCCTGCTCGGATTCGCGCGAAAGAAACTCTTCGATTTCCTTCGCATCTATTTCTGCGGCCTCGTCGGCGCCCCTCTCCGAAGGCGTTGTCGGGTTCGCAGCAGCGGCAAAGCTGTCTTCTCCCAGGGTAAGTTTCTCGAAGTCCGCTAGGTCATATCGGAAATCGGTATTAATGAATTTAACGTTACAATTCACTGCCCTGCTGGGTCTCTTGGAATTGAGCGTCCCCGGAAGCCTGAGGAGTGAATCGATCTTCACATCGGACGTACACTGAAAATACGAGTTCACTTTTGCCAGCTGGCGCTCAAATTGCTCCCCGTCCGTGATCTCCACAACCTCCTTGAATAGCCAGTACAAATGCATGCCCCATCCGGATTCGACGATGATCGACGGTGGGAGTGGAAAACTCCTTACTGCTTTGGCGGCATGGGACTGGTTGTTGAAATACAACGCCCGACCCGAATAGCCGTCTGAGCTGAGATCGAGTCCAGCCCAAATGGCGCTGGCATAACGGACGTGCCGGGCTTCCGGCTTCATTGCTTCCCGCGGGCAGACGCCAAAAAAGACGTTCTCACTTTCCCGATATTGTTGCCTGGCGAGCACCTCGACATTGGGGAAATAGCGAAAGCTGCTATTCCGGTCAAGATTTCTAAGGCACTTGACCATGATGAAGCCGTCGCGCGTCTGAAAATAGTCCCCGAACAGAGCTTCCAGGAAATCCTTACGGGTGAATCCGATAACCATTTGGAATTACTCTGGGAAGAAAGAGAGATCCGATGGACCGCATTGTAATAAGGGAGTGCAGGAATGTCAACAATTTAAGCCCGTTTGCGGTTATGCATTCAGGCTCGTGGGCCAGTCTCGCGAAACGCGAAATACCGGCCTGCCATCGGTTATACCGAAAGCACCTCTCGAAGCAGGGCCAGTTCCAATTGAACGACCCGGTCAAGGGAGTAGTTCTCCACAATAAAATCACGGGCCTTTTTTCCAAGTTCCGAACACAGATCCGGCCGCGCGGGTAGTTCCGTCAACGCTGCTCGCAGCCCTTCCTTGTCCGCCGAGCATAGATAACCGGTGTCGAGATGCCGTACAAGTCCGCGTATGCCCGGCGAGTCGGCCCCAATAACCGGGGTGGCGCAGGACATGGCTTCCAGGAGCGCCTTGGGATGGCCCTCGTACAGGGAGGGGAGCACGAAGCACCCGACTTGGTTGAGATGAAGGGGCAAGTCTGAATTGGGGACGTTTCCTTCCCAGGTCACTCTCCCGTCCAGATCTTTGAAGCGCGACTGAAGATGAGGACGAAGTCTGCCTTCTCCGATCAGGACGAGCTTCAGGTCCAGAGGCTCCAGAGCTTCGAGCAGCGCTTCAAGGTTTTTTTCAGGGGCGATGCGGCCGACGAAGAGTACGGTTTTAGGGTCCTTTGCAGCCTCAAGAGGACGAAACAGGTCAGTGTCCACGTAATTGGGGATGACCGTGACAGTGGAGGCCGCGGCCGGGATCCGCCGTATGACATTGGCCTTCATTGCCGGAGTTGTCACTACCACGCGATCCGCGGCGCTGAAGACCAGTTCTTCAACACGTCCGGCCTCAATCGCTGCGAGAGAGTCCTCGCCATGGTCGCGGGCAGCGTTGAATGACCACAAGTATCCACATCGTGCCACAAGGGGCTTACCATAGCGTTGGGCCGCTTTCAGGGCGATGTCAGCCCCGTAGCTCTGGTTTGTCTTGATCACGTGGCACTTGTCCAAATAGCGGCCATGCAA
>Ga0247841_10013082_pt1 | contig 10688 bp, 5 predicted proteins | sample LaCruzMarch2015__2_FD_192410 | JGI IMG/M metagenome (GOLD analysis project Ga0247841, IMG submission 192410) | Freshwater microbial communities from meromictic Lake La Cruz, Castile-La Mancha, Spain - LaCruzMarch2015_18m | ecosystem: Environmental > Aquatic > Freshwater > Lake | place: Spain...
TTTACCATGCGTTCCTGGTTCACGGTGCGGGCACGGATCATCATCCCGTTTTTACCATGCACCAGCACATCGGCATTGGCTTCACGAAAAGTGGAAATCACTTCGCCTGCATTTCCGTTGCCTGCCAATTTACGTAAATCATCCTCCCCCAACCTGTTAAAATTATCATAATACATCAGCATCGAGGTAAATACCTGCGAAAACAATTCAATATCCTGTTCTTCACCATGGATACGTATAATGGAATCGCGGGCAATAATTTTAAGTTTTGGGAACAATTCGCGTAACACGCTGATATTGCGATCGTTTATACCTAATATTTCGAGAGGGTCATACGATTCGAGCGAGAAAGTGCTTTCGGTCATGTACTGAAGTCAGTTGAAGATTTTCAATTGTTATCAGACAAAATTACTGCTATTTCCTTAAAGTACGCTGATATTTTTTACTTTTGGGGCGGGAAGAAAAAGTAAGGATTGATGATTGAAAATTGTGAGACAAATGATAACGATTAGAATTTGAAGGTTGGAATATAATCTGGAAGCCGGAAGTTGAAGATTCAAGTTCCAAAACCCAAATTCCAAGTTCCAAGATCCTACATCGAACATTTGACATCCAACATCCGACATCCTTACCCCAAACCCAAACCGCCAAACCCCAATCCCGGAAAAAATGCCAATCATTACATTACTAAGCGACTGGGGACATACCGACCACTATGTGGCTTCGGTAAAGGGCATGTTGCTGAAACGGATCCCTGATGCTATAATTGTTGATATTTCGCACGATATCAGGCATTTCGATATAAAACATGCATCATTCGTCATGCGTAATGCCTGGCGTGATTTTCCTGAAGGGACCATTCATATCATTGGGGTTGATTCCATCGAATCAGACCAGCATCCACATGTTGTCGTAAAATCGGAAGGCCATTATTTTATCGGTGCCGATACAGGGTTGCTTTCGATCATCCTGGAAAAAAAACCTGAAAAGATCATTTCGCTGGACATAAACCAGGATTCGGGCTACTTTACTTTTCCTGCCCGCGACAGGTTTGTAAAAGTAGCTGCCCTTATTGCTGAAGGTATAAACATTGACGAACTAGGCGAACCGACCGAAGCCCTCAACCTCAAAATATTGCCGGAAGCGGTCTTTGAAAAAGAGATCATTTTTGGGAAAGTTATGCACATTGACAATTACGAAAATGTATTTACAAACATAAGCGATCGGTTCGTAAGAGAAAAAATGGGTAAAAACCAATTTTATGTTCTCTTCAGGAAAAATGTGATTCAGATGGTCAAAGCCTACGGCGATGTGCGCGAAGGAGAGGTTTGTGCATTGTTTGCCTCGAATGGTTTTCTCCAGATAGCTGTCAACCGGGGCAAAGCCGCTACCCTTTTTCGTTTTGAAGTTGACAACGAAGTGCTTGTGGTACAAGGAAATCCTTAGTACCCGATCAACTATCTGAAAGCCACTTATAAAACCAGGAAAAAGCAATCTGGATGTAAACGGTCTGTTTGATCAGGTTCTTACAGGAATCAGAAAAAGTACCAGAACGTGGTACACCTCTGCTATCAGATCTAACTATTTTTTCGCACCAATTCATTATAGAATGTGGTAAGTTTCAGCATCAGCTTGTCATTGTCATGTTCTTCTGCTATGAGTTGCCTTGCGTTTCTTCCTAAAGTATCGCGCAAAGCCTGGTTGTTGTACAGCCTTACAATGGCATCAACAAAAGCATTCTCATCCCGGGCAATGAGCAGATGCTTTCCATCAACATAATTGATCCCCTGCGCTCCGATAGAAGTAGTGATGATTGCTTTGCCGGCTGCCATCGCTTCAACTATTTTTATCCGTATCCCACTACCCGAAAACAAAGGGACAACCATGATTGAAAATTTTTCCATGTATTCCCACACATCGGGTACTGCACCATCCACCGTGATATTTTTCTTATTCAGAACAGTGAGCCAGGGGTTCATATACCGCCCGGCCAGGTGCAGTTGGAGGTCAGGAAGTTTGATGCTGACTTTGGGCCATACCTTCCCGATAAACCAACGGATGCCCTCTTCGTTAGGAAACCAGTTCATGGTGCCAATGTGAAAAAGAGATGGTTCCTTTGGCTGGGTAAGATTTTTAGGGAGGGTTTCGAGGTTTATCCCAAAGGGGATAGAAATGATGTTGGTATTATGACGGAGTTTTTCAAAATTCCTTGAATCAACATCGGTGATGGCAACAATCCCGTCAATTTTTTTCAGGACATTTAATTCAAAATGCCTTAAAGTCCTGTACAAATAAATATGATAGAGTTTCTTAAAAGGATTTTTACAGTTATTGGCAACCCGCTGCCAAATCTGATGTTCGATGTTGTGCGCACGCAGTACGACAGGAGCTTTTGAGTATTTGCGTATCACATTCAGATAGGTAGCAGAATATAACATCTCCAGTTGGATCAGATCAAATGTTTCGTGCTGCAATATCCCGGTAAGTTTTTTAGCGAAAGCTCTGGTATGGAAACGGGCTACATGATACGACCGGAAGAGTATCAGGCTCAATAAAGCACCCATCACTGACAAGGATAAATCAATATTTACAAATTCAATTTGGGTTTTCTCTTTGAATTCAGCCGGGATGGTTGTTTGGTCAACAGGAAATTTATTCGTGGAAACAGCAAGCACTTTCACCGTATGCCCTGCCTGAAGCAAACCGTTGATCATGGCATACATGGCTATCGGCCCGCCTTCGCTTTTTGGCCATGGTGATTTATTGCAAATTACCAGTATTTTCATTTTCAGTTTGAGTTTATTTTACTACAGTACTAAAATAAATGTTGATTGAAGGTTAACGGAAATTTCAACAGGTAACATTCATCCCAATCATATTCCCTTAATCGAATTTGTTTCATTCTGCCTTGATCCTGTAATATTGAATTATGATTCAAAGTAGCCTCATTTTCTTATGATTCGTTTCGGGGACAGCTGATAGGAATTTTCACAAACCCGGGAAATTCAACCTAACCTCTTTTTTTTCTGAATTTATTTATAATATTCAAAATGAAGTGCTTATAATTATCAGCATCCATTATGGTCGAATCTGTAGTAGCTTTGTATGCAAGAAATATACCGATTGGCAGGAAAATCATGGTTGACATCCACATACCTTTCCAAGGTTCCATAACTGCCGACCGGACCGACTTTTCACCTGTAAACGAAATCACGTGGTACGCTACAAAAAGCAATACCGAAATTACCAATGGCATGCCCAGCCCGCCTTTCCGGATAATCGCCCCTAAAGGAGCACCTATCAGAAAAAGTGCAAAACATGCGAACGAAAGTGTAAACTTCCGATGCCACTCGATGTCGTAGCGTGCCTTGAGTTCAATCCTGTCTTTAATGCTCTGCCGGTTATATTCATAGGAACTTTTGGCATTTCGGGCCATACCAAGTGCATATTGCGCTATGTTTTTCTTATCCTGCATGGTTCGTTTTTCAAATAGCTTGACAGTTTTGTCCGGTTTGTATGCAGCAAATGAGCTGTCGTTAAGTTTGCTTTTTGTAAAACCCGAATAAAAACTCAGCAGTGAGTTGCGAAGTTCATCCACTCTTATGGTGATTTCGTGGCCTAATGAATCGGAGGCGTATGAAAGTTGCTTCACATTGAGCATGTAATAAGCACTTCTGAAAAAATCATCGTCCGAGCGTGTCATTTTAAACTGGGAGAGGTCGAATTTTATTACTTCGCTATTGAAACTTGTTCGTTGGAAAGGGATACGGCTTGCATCAACCCGGCTGTTGCTTTCTTCGAAATTTGTACCATTGTAAAGCGTGAGAAAAAGAAAGCTGCCATCGGCTGTCTGCTCCATGCGCCCCGAATCTGCCAGCGTAAGTTTGTTATTCCCCTGCAATTGCGAATGGTCGTAAATCATCACCTTACGGATTGTGGTGCCGTCAGGTTCTTTTTTGCCTATTTTAATGATATACCCCTCAAGGCCAGAATAAAAAATGCCCTCACGGATGTTCAAGGCAAGTTTTTTCTGACGCACATCGTACAGTGTTGACCTGAATTTGAGGTTAGCATAAGGAAAAATGATATTTGCATAGTAATAGGCGCCAACGCTGATGAGCAGCGAAAACAAGCCAAGAGGCATCATGATTTTGCGCAATGATATACCGGCAGCTTTCATGGCTACAAGTTCGTAACGCTCGCCAAGGTTGCCGAAAGTCATAAGCGAGGCCAACAGGATGGAAATCGGCAATGCCATCGGAACAAAGGTGAACGAGGCATAAAACATAAGTTGGAATATGATATTCCACTCAAGGCCTTTACCAACGAGTTCATCCACATAACGCCACAGGAATTGCATCAGCAAAACAAAAACCACGACGAAAAAGGTAGCTAAAGCCGGACCCGAATATGCCCGAAAAATCAGAAGATAGAGTTTCTTCACAAAAGGCGATTTTTGCAACCCGCAAAAGTACTATTAAATATTTCACAGCACACCGGTAAAGTTTACATTGGCAACTGTGAAGCCATTATTAAAGTTGGTTTGTCCCTGAATTCTTGCTGACAAGCCGGTCAACCGTATAATTCAGGTTGTTTTGCCCATAAAAACTACTTCCCGACAGACTTGCTTTGACCCATCCCAACCCTAAAAACCCGACTTTCTGTTTAACCCCATGTAACCACTGCAATCCTTTTCCTCCCGTCCATGCGTATTTTCAGGGGGTTATCGAACCTCACATGGCGGAAATGCGTAGTTTCGTTTACCAGCTTCTGTTTTTTCAACAGTTCATAATCAATAAAACTTGTGCCCATTTCGGGTTGGACCGAAAAATATCCCACGTTCATTGAAGTTACATTATGAAAAAAATGCGAGCCTGAAGAAGCATCCAGTGGGTAACCTTCGAAACTGGTTTCCACGATGGTTTTTGCATTGCTTATCTGTGGCCAGTTCACAGGAATACCTATCCACCGGTCACGCGTTCCCCAACGGCCAGGGCCTATCAGCACATACTTACGGTTTTCCTTCCTCATCAGGCTATTCAGTTTTTCGATTTCGGCAACCATTTCATTTGTTTTGCTCTTATCGAAAGTATCCTTGTCCACATAAATCACATCTGTGATATCCGGAACCAAGCCGTTACCCATGCCCTTATCGGAAAAAAGGACAATTTCATCACGCCTCACTTCATCCATATTCACCTGGTAATCAAGCTCAGCACCGATAAGTGGTTTGATTTGGAGTAGATAAAAAGTTGTTTTATAATCGGCATCGCGGTTCAGGTTTATGGCAAATTCAATTTCGACCGGTGTCCCCATCGCTTCTTTCACAATGTCAAGAACGGCTTCAATTGTTTTTGCCATTGGGCAATAATCGTATTTAAGCACATTGCTAAAGTTGATCACCCGGGGGCCGGCATGGGTCAGACCCGGGATCATCCGCTGGTTATCAGGGTCGTACACAGAAGCCAGGTGGCGCATGGTGCCATGGCATTCCGCAACATCAATATCCATTTCGCGTAGCCCGGCCATTTCGCCTTCGAGCAGGTTGACATCACTTTTTGCAAGGTCAACAGCCAGAAATTTCACCTGGGAGTTTTTGTACAAATCTTTTGGCGTCAGGATTTCAACATTAGGATATTTTGGCGAAAAGCGGTAAGCGCTCCCGCCATCAACCACAAATTTACCAAGCCCCAGGGCAGCTATTGCAAACCCTTCTTCAGGTTTCATATGTGCGAAAGGATAATAATTGTACGATTGCGCCACGCCGCTGATATGAGGGTAAAACACATCATTATACTGGTTGCCAACCACTTCCTGAATCACTATCGCCATTTTCTCCTCTTCCAGTTTATAGTTGATGGCTTCGATATACCCACGGGCTTCCGGCGAATACACCGACGCATATACAAGTTTTATGGCATCCATTACCTGTTTAAGCCTAACGTTGATGTCGGGGTGGTTGTTGGGCAACAGGTAGGTTTCGAAGATTCCGGCAAAAGGCTGGGCTAACGAATCCTCGAACAATCCTGACGATCGTATGGCAAGTGGTTTTTCGATCAACTTCAGGAGTACCCTCAAACGGCGGATCAGCGTATCAGTCAATGAGCTTGCTGTAAATAGCCTCCTTATTTCGTCATAATTATCAACATCCGTTATTTTTTCATGAATACGGTTGCGTTCAATGAAATACTCAAATTCATCTGTTCCTATGACTGATGTCCTGGGAGAGCGTATATTTATATCAGGGACAAGTTTGTTGAAATCGTAATTATAAATGAGCGTGTTGATAAATGCCAGCCCCCGGCCTTTGCCACCCAGCGAACCGGGAACAAGAGTTACAACGTTGTGTTCGTCAAGGATGGCCGACTCCTCAAAAGGCAACACTTTTCCTTTGTTTTGTTCGTTACGGAAACGCTGGATAACTTCGATGAGGTATGTCCTGAGTTCTGCGGGCGTTTTGAAATCGCTGACCTTGGCAGGATTGATGATTTTAGCCACCTGAATTTCACCGCGTGCCATGAGCCACAAAGAAAAATGATCCATGCGGGCATGATATATCAGCGATTCGTCAGGTATGGTACGAAGGTTATTTTCGAACTCACGCAACGACTTGGCGATGGCAATCTGTACCCCATCCTTATCGCGATAAATAAAATTGCCGAACCCCAGGTAGTGGGTGATAAAACTTTTAAAATCCTGCGAAAGGCTCTCAGAATTTTTGTCAATGAAAGTAGCCCGCAACTCATAGGCCCGTGCCGCATTTTCAGGCTCTGATGACTGGATGATTGCAGGAAGGTCTTTATGGGTCTGGCGCAAAAAGTGCAACAATTCAAAACCGGCCCCGGCAAATTCCTTCCCTTCCCGGTTAAAATTTACATCAGTGATTATACAAAGTAAAAAATCCTGATAATCGTTGATAATTTCGACTGCTTCTTCATAATTGGCAGCAAGCAGGATTTTAGGCCTTGCCCGTAATCGCAGGACTTTATATAATTCATCGGAGCTGACATCGTCAATAATCCGCCTTGTCTGATCCATCACAATTCCATATAAAAGCGGCAGGTATCTGGAATAATATTGAGGACTGTCCTCAACCAACAGCAATACTCGGACAAGTCCAACTCGCGTGTCGTTGTCAACATTAATTTTATCCTCGAGCAGTTTGATCATGGCAAAAAACACCTTGCTTTCGCCATTCCATACAAAAACCCTGTCAATGGCCCTTAGTCGCGTGCTTACCGAGCTAAAAAAAGCAACATCGGAGTTATTGTTGAGCAGTGCAAAAATCGGGATATATGGAAACTCTTTCCTTATTTGGTTCGAGATGCTTACCGGCAAACTTTTATCAACACCTACCATAAGTATGATCATGTCGAAATGCTTTGCATTGAGTTGTTCGATGGCTTCCTCAAGCGATGAAACCCCGGTAATACGTGGCACGGAAGTAAGGCTCAGTTGATGGTACTCACCTAGGACATATTCCGAAAACCGGCCCTCCTTTTCAATCGAGTAAGCATCATAAAGATTTGCGACCAACAGGATTTCTTTCACTTTGAAAGGTTGGAGGTCGTGGTAGATGTCGCGGTCGTAATTATTTTTGTTCAGAAACCGCTGAAGCAGTTGCTTGCTGTTAATTAAAGCATCACCGGGTTGGTTTTCAGCAGGTTTCGCCTTTTCGGAACTACGGGCCTTGCGGAGCAATTCTTTGGCTGCAATACTGTTGAGGTAGCCCGAAATTGAGGTAGCCAGGTTAGCAATCAAATGTCTTTCTTCTTTTAAAAATGGCCCCTCATCGAGATGCACAAAGTCGCGGAGGTAAAAAATGTCAATATATCCCGATGCCCCGTCAATGCAATCGAACGACTGTCGTTGTATCCACCGCGTTTCAGCAAAATTAGGCGAAAAATACTCCTTCCCCTTATACGCAATCCGGCAAACTGTGTATTCAGGGTATTGCCAGGCACCCGGGAAAAGTTTTGCCAATTGTTGAAGCGTTTCGTCCACAGGTTTGCCTTCGCGCAGTATATCGTTGGTCTGGTTAATGGCAGCAAGCTCTTTCAGGCGTTCTGTCCGCTCAAGGATCAGCTTTTTAATCTCCCTGGGGTCATTCAGTAATTCATCATCTATGTGCATGGGATAATATTTTTAGTCAGTACTTTTTTCAGCGTTTAACTGTTAAAACGTATTTCGGAGAGTTCAAATCACAGCGCAAAAATGAACAAATTTTTAACAGCAGGTAGCAGCGAAATTAAGGTACGATGAAAAATACTATCCATTAAATTTAACGAAGTATTATATAAAAGGACATTAATTTTCTAACTAGTTATAAACAAGCAAGTTAAATAATTGGATTTAAGTGTTATACCGAATTTTATAAGTGAAATACTTATTTTATTGAATAAAAATTCATACTATTGCAAATCAAATACTTACAATGTGAATGAAATCAAAATAAAAGTTTGCCAATCTTACCAATAGTAGTAATATTGCCCAAAATATTGAACCCAAAAACTAAATTTCTAATCATTATGACAAACAGTATCATCGACCAGAAGGTTGAACAATTCATGGCAAAAGTTATTGCCAAAAACCAGGGCGAAGTTGAATTTCATCAGGCTGTAAGAGAAGTTGTGCAGTCGCTTATGCCGTTCATTGAAGAGAATCCGAAGTACAAAGGAATTCTTGAACGTATGGTTGAACCCGAACGCGTTATCATGTTCCGTGTTCCCTGGCTCGACGACAAAGGCGAATTCCAGATCAACCGCGGTTTCCGTATCGAAATGAACAGTGCCATCGGCCCTTACAAAGGCGGCTTAAGGTTGCACCCAACCGTTAACCTTGGAATTTTAAAATTCCTTGCTTTTGAACAAGTATTGAAAAACAGCCTCACCACATTGCCTATGGGCGGTGGAAAAGGCGGATCCGATTTCGATCCGAAAGGCAAGAGCGATAACGAAGTAATGAAATTCACCCAGTCATTCATGACTGAATTGCAGCGCCATATCGGTCCTGACACCGATGTACCCGCTGGTGATATAGGTGTTGGCGGCCGTGAAATTGGTTTCATGTTCGGCCAGTACAAGCGCATCCGCAACGAATTCACCGGCGTTCTTACCGGTAAAGGCCTTGAGTGGGGTGGAAGTTTGATACGTCCTGAAGCCACCGGTTACGGTTGTACTTATTTTGCAGAAGAAATGCTGAAAACCCGTGGTGATTCCTTCCAGGGAAAAACTGTGGTTATTTCAGGTTCAGGAAACGTTGCCCAGTATGCCTGCCAGAAAGTTACCCAATTAGGCGGAAAAGTTGTAACCCTCAGCGATTCTAACGGATACATTTATGACCCGAATGGAATAGATGCTGACAAACTCGCCTATGTTATGGAGCTGAAAAACATCAAACGCGGACGCATCAGCGAATATGCCAAAAAATACAACTGCGAATTTGTTGAAGGGAAAACCCCATGGGGCGTCAAATGCGAAGTGGCATTGCCTTGCGCTACACAAAATGAATTGCTTGAAGCCGATGCAAAAATGTTGTTAGCCAATGGTTGTTTTGTAGTTTCTGAAGGTGCTAACATGCCATCAACCAATGAAGCTGCCGAATTATTTGTTGCTGCTAAAATCCTTTACGGACCGGGAAAAGCTGCCAATGCAGGCGGTGTTGCCACCTCAGGCCTCGAAATGAGCCAGAACAGCATGCGCCTCAACTGGACCCGCGAACGTGTTGACCAGGAACTTCACACCATCATGATCAACATCCACCGTACGTGCGAAAAATACGGCAAGGAAGCTGACGGTACCATCAACTATGTAAAAGGTGCCAATATCGGTGGTTTTGTAAAAGTTGCCGAAGCCATGCTCGCTCAGGGTTTGGTTTAGAAGTGTATCACAATATGCAAAAGAGGCTGTCTCAATGAGGCAGCCTCTTTTTTGTTCAGGCATTTTCAAGCTATTTTTGTTAAAAAAAACCTATTCTTCTAACGCAATCTGATCGTCACCAAAGCTAATGCCCAACCCCCTGGCGGTTTTCATCAGGGCAGTATCCATGGTAACAAGGTTGGGTTTTTGTATTGCATCAAGAAAGGGAACGCTTGTAATATAGGGATGCCGGTAAGAAACCATGCGCCCGAACTCACCTTTCAGCACCATCTCGAAGGCATTAACTCCGAATTGAGAAGCCAGCACCCTGTCGTAGGCAATGGGTACACCGCCTCGTTGCAAATGCCCTAACACGGTAACGCGTGTGTCGTGGTCGCAACCCGCATTTTTCAAATCATCCTGCAGTTTGAAGCCTATTCCCCCCAGCCTGACATGCTCGTAACCCACTTCCGAACTTTTATGACTGAATACAGTTCCATCCTTGGGTTTTGCGCCTTCGGCCACAACCAGTATGGCAAAACCTCGTCCCCTGTGGAAACGGGAATTGATTTTCGACATTATCTCATTAATATCATAGGGTATTTCCGGTATCAGACAAATCTCTGCTCCGCCTGCCACGGCAGCATTCAGGCAAATCCAGCCTGCATCGCGCCCCATCACTTCAAGGATAAAAACCCGGTTGTGGCTGGCAGCAGTGGTAACCAGTTTGTCCACTGCTTCGGTTGCAATTTCGATAGCTGTCTGAAACCCAAAGGTGGAATCGGTTGCCGAAAGGTCGTTGTCAATTGTTTTAGGAACGCCAATGATATT
>Ga0247841_10013083_pt1 | contig 10687 bp, 10 predicted proteins | sample LaCruzMarch2015__2_FD_192410 | JGI IMG/M metagenome (GOLD analysis project Ga0247841, IMG submission 192410) | Freshwater microbial communities from meromictic Lake La Cruz, Castile-La Mancha, Spain - LaCruzMarch2015_18m | ecosystem: Environmental > Aquatic > Freshwater > Lake | place: Spain...
GACCCGGGGGGATTTTCGTCCATTTTTGGTGGAGCTTTTTAGGCAGCCCAAAAAAGGTCCTTCGAACCCCCGGCCTCCTGATTTTTTGAAAACCCCTTTTTCGCTTTTCCGTAAACGCTTCGCTCTTTTTGCCGCGAAGCAAAAAGGCGCATCTTTTTCGCCAAGGCGAAAAAGCTTGTTGCGCCGAGCGTTTGTTCGGGAGCGAGCAAAAGGGTTTTTGCAAATCAGGCGCGCTACCACTGCGCCACAGGCCCATTGAGCACATTTCAGCCGTGAAGGCTTTTTATATGTAACCCTTGCTAGTTTTCCTCATGGGAATGCTCGACTTGATATCCAGCGCGCTTAAGCCAAAGCCGCACGCCGACAGGAAGGCAAAGTGCCCGAAATGCAAGGCGGACGTGGTGCTGGGCATGGAGCGCTGCCCGTCCTGCGGCACGCACATCGAGTCCATGTTCAGGATAGAATGCCCGAAATGCAAGACGGCAAACGACCTGAAGGCCGAAAAATGCTCGAAGTGCGCCTATCCGCTCACAGAGCAGCGCGCGCCAGCAGGCAAGGACCAGTACCGCTGCCCGCTTTGCGGATATGTGGCAGACTACTACATGATGTCCTGTCCGAGCTGCGGCGTGAAGTTTGTCTGATTCCTGAATTCAATTTTTTGATTGTATTGGAAAATCTATAAATTTCCAATACGGACAAATTTCTCTGGAAATTTGTCCAAGCAAGTTCATTATTTTGAATCGAGGCTTGGCTGTTCTGCAATATCAGTCGCGCCCCAAAAGCCAGTCCGATATCCCTTTTTTCCCTGAAATGAGCCTTGTGCTTGCTTTCCTGTGAAGCTTTGCAAACTCTGAAAGCGCCTTCATTTCCCTTTGCGGGGGCGTTTCATCCACGCACACATTTATTGCGTGCGGGCTTAGCCCCTTTTTTACGACAAAATCCACTTCGAAACCATTGGAATAATATTGCGGCGAAAAGCCCCTGCGGACAAGCTCGATGGCAACTGCATTTTCCGCGCGGCGCCCGAAATCAGGGGAAAACGACCTTGAGATTGCCTCCTGAAGGCCAGTGTCATATGCATAGTATTTGCGGGGCTTTTCCATTGCTTTTTTCATGGAATAGGAAAAATGCTGTGATTGGAATGCAAGGTATGCGTCCTCCAAATAGGAAAGATAGAGGCGTATGGTGTCGAACGAAAGGCCAGTCAGTGCCCGCATGCCATTGTATGAGAGCGGCTTTCCTGAATTGGAGAGTACATAAGCGGCAATAGTGCGAAGCGTTGCCAAGTCCCGCACCGCATAGCGGGCGGCTATGTCACGCGAAATCGTGCTTTCGAAATATTCCTCCAAGAGAAGGGCGCGCCGATCTGGATTCTTCTCAAGCACAACGGCAGGATACCCTCCAATATGCAGATAGTCGGGAAGTGAAGCGCCACGCACCGCCCTCTTATATTCGGAAAATGAGAATGGAAGCGTGAGGAAGCCAAGCCCTCTGCCTCCAAGAGAGGTGGCAAATTCCGAAGACAACAGCTTTGCGGAGGAGCCCGTTACAATCGGCTTGATTTCCTCCGCATCAACCTCGGATCGCACCCATTTCTCCCACCCAGGGATGTTTTGCGCTTCGTCAAGGAATACGTATTTTGGTGGTTTTTCAAACTCCTGCGTGTGCCTTTCCACAATGTCCGAAATGAGCCCAATCGACAACTGCCCGATAAACGCAGGTTCCTCGAAATTCAAATAGAGACATGAGTGTGCGCCGTGTTTTTTCGAAAGCGCAGAGATTAGCTGGTAGCACACCGTTGTCTTGCCTGCCCGCCGGGGGCCGTAAAAGTATGTCGCCTCTGGCCCGCCCATTAGTGACAGCGCCCTGGCAGCTACGTCTCGAGGTATCCCTATCTTGGGCTTATTGACCCAGAAGTTCTTCCTGCAGACAGCATGCCATATTGCATCGTCCATGGTTTGCATAGGGCTATTGCACTATATAAAGGTATACGCTGTGCCGTACCCCTTTATATGCCAGCTTTCTTCAGAAGCCTGAATTTGTAGCCATAGTGTATGAGCCCCTCGGGCGAGTCCTCGAGTATTTTGCGGAATATCATCTCCACGGAATCCCCGATTTTCACGTCCTTTTCGCCCACGCCCACGACCTGCGCGGTGAGGCGCGGCCCTTCTACAAGCTCCACGATGGCAAGCACGTACGGCACTTCCAATTCAAAGCCTGCGGGCCCTGATGTCACTTCGGTGAAGGAGTAGATTTTCCCCTTGCCGGAAAACTGCTTGAGGGTTATCTTGCCTTTTCTGCGGCACTTGGGGCAGAGCTTGCGCGTGGGGAAGTAGTTTGTCTTGCACGTCTCGCACGCGCTTCCGGTGAGGCGGTAGCGCTCAGGTATGCGCCTCCACGTTATTGCAAGGTTTTCAGATGGCATGGATATCTACCTCGATTATTGCTTAAATGTCATTTCCATTAAGCGTCATTACAGTTAAACGTCATTTTTCATTATGTGGACAACCGCAGTCGCGCCGCTTCCGCCCACGTTGTGCGTCATTCCCACTTTTGCGTCCTTCACCTGGCGCGCGCCGGCTGTTCCGCGCAGCTGCCACACCACTTCGACGGCCTGCTTTATGCCAGTGGCGCCCACGGGATGCCCGCAGCCTTTCAGCCCGCCGGACGTGTTGATGGATATCTCGGCATTGAGCGCGGTCTTTCCATCTGCAGAGGCAGGCCCGCCCTTTCCTTTGGGAAAAAAGCCAAGGTCCTCAATTGCCATTATCTCGGCGATGGTGAAGCAGTCGTGCACTTCCACGATGTCGATGTCGTCTGCCGTCATGCCCGCCGTTTCATACGCCTTTTTCGCAGCCACCTTGGTGGCATTGAGCGTTGTCATGGAAGCGCGCGAATGGAGCGCAAGGTAGTCTGACGCCTGCGTGGATGCCAAAATCTCGACGGGCTGCTCGCACACCTTCTTTGCCTTGTCAAGTGGCATGAGCACCACCACGGCTGCGCCGTCAGTGATGGGCGCGCAGTCGAAAAGCTTGAGGGGCGATGCCACGTACTTGCTTTTCATCACAGTGTCGATGGTTATCTCGCTTTGGAAGTGCGCGTACTTGTTCTTCGCGGCATTTGCATGGTTCTTCACAGCCACGGCAGCCATCTGCTCCTCTGTGGTGCCATACTCCAGCATGTGCCTGCGCGCGGTGAACGCATATATTGCAGGGAATGTCGCGCCCATGAAAAGCTCCCATTCCTGGTCGCCTGCCCCGCCAAGCGCAGAGGCGACTTCATCGCCCGGCGTGTCGGTCATTTTCTCCACGCCACCCACCACCACGCAATCATGTATGCCTGATGCAATTGCCATGTAGCCCTGGCGGAGAGCCACGCCTCCTGACGCGCACGCAGCCTCGCAGCGCGTGGAAGGCACGGGCGTAAGGCCCATATAGTCTGCAACCAGCGCGCCTATGTGCTCCTGGCCCACAAGCGAGCCTGGCGCCATGGTGCCCACATACATTGCGTCGATTTCGGAGCCTGAGAGCTTGGCGTCCTCTATTGCCCTGCCGCCCGCCTCGGTTAGCATGTCGCGGAATCCTCGCGTCCACTCCTCGCCGAACTTGCTCATCCCGACCCCTACAATTGCAACTTTTCTCATAGTATCAACCTGCCGCAATGATTTTCTCATTTCTCATAATTGCCATTCCATTTTTCATCAGGCGCTGCCCATCAATTTTTGCAGCTCGCCATATTTGCCATTTATTTCATCGGTCATTTTCTTGTACCTGAGATACACTGTTATTGAGAAAATTATCGAAAGGAATGAGGCTAGCTGTGCCAATTGCATGGAACCTTGCGGCTCGAGAGCGATGAATAGGGAAAAAACCGATACCAGGAGGGCGATCAGGGGAAGAAATTGGGCATAACCGCTGCGCTCATCCTTGATTTGCTCGATTTCGAGCTTTTTTAGCTCAATAAGCTTGTTTTGATTTGCCATAAGAATCACATGCATTTACATGCTCTTGAGCTTGCGCCTGTGCTTCACATATACGCCGTAGTCTATGTACTCCTTGTGCGCAATGTAGTCCGACAGCTGCCAGCCCACCTTCCTGTATGCCTCGCGCTTTGCCACAATGCCTTCAGTCACGCGGATGGCGAACGAGTCGCTTCCCGCGCCTGAGCCGAACGAGGTGAGAAGTATGCGCGCGCCGGGCTTTGCGATGTCAAGCACCCCTGCAAGCCCTATGGGCGAGGCGGCAGAATATGTGTTGCCTATCACAGGAGTGAAAAGCCCTGGCTTCACTTTCTCAATGTCAATGCCCATCTTCTTTGCAACTTCGAGCGGGAACTTGCCGTTTGGCTGGTGGAAGACGAAATAATCGTACTCCGCCGCCTTGGTGCCTGTCTTTTCGAAAAGCCCCTGCGTTGCGCCCATCACGTGGCGGAAGTACGCTGGCGCGCCTGTGAATCTGCCCCCGTGCGAGGGGAATTCCGCGTGCTCGCGGCGCCAGAAGTCAGGCGTGTCGGTTGTGAATGAATAGGTCGATTCGATCTCCGCGACAAACTCCTGCCTTTCCCTGCCTATGAGAAATGCCGCCGCGCCTGCCGCAGCAGAGTACTCCAGCGCGTCGCCAGGCCTTCCCTGCGAGGTGTCAGACCCGACTGCCAAGCCATAGCGTATCATGTTTGATGCCACCATGCCCATGCACATCTGGATGCCTGCCGTGCCTGCCTTGCAGGCAAACTCGATGTCCGCTGCGGTAAGCTCGGGCGTGGCGCCAAGCGCCTCTGCCACGATGGTTGCTGTCGGCTTTACAGCATACGGGTGCGATTCAGAGCCCACATAAACCGCGCCTATTGCCTGCGGGTCTATGCCGGACAGCAAAAGCGCATTCCTGCTCGCCTCCACGGCAAGCGTGGCTGCGTCCTCGTCCACGTCGGGCACGCTTTTCTCGAGTATGCCCAGCCCTTTTGATATGCGCTCGGGCTCCTCGCCCCACACGCGCGCTATCTCCCCGCTTTTTATGCGGAACTTTGGCACGCATGTGCCGTAGCCTACAATGCCGACCGATTGCACCATAATATTACCTCGCAAATGCCCGTTTTGTCAGATTTTATTAAGAACGTCCTTTATCTTCGCCAAGTCCATGTTGGTGGCGATCACCGGGATTTTCTCGCGCTCGGCTATCTTTATTGCCAGCGGGTCCACTTCCTTGAGCCCGTGGAGGACCACAAGGGAGGGCTTCATGGGCGTTACCCTTATCACCACCATGGGAGACCTGCCCGTGGAGACCTGCGTGAAGATGAATGCGCGCTCGCTCATTGTCCCGTAGAGCTTGGGGAACTGGGAATAGGGCATCTCCAGAATTATCTTCAGGCTCTCCATCAGGGTGTAGCCATAGAGCTTCTTGCTCTTCATGAGCTCCTCGTTTGCCACAACTGTTGCGTTTAGCATCTTCTGGAAGTCTATTGCGGAAATGGATGTGGCGAACTCGTGGAGCTCGAAATACTGCTCGCTCTTTTCCACGCCCTGCTGGAGCTTGGAAAGGATGGGCGAGCCGCGCTCGGTGTCTATCTCGATGATGGCGCCGACAAAGCGCTTTATCACGCCGCTTCCGGGCGACTTTCTCCTGTTGCCCTCGTAGTCGGAGATTGTGGAGGGGGAGATTTTCAGAAGCTCGGCAAGCTCCACCTGCGTTATGGCGAATATCTCGCGCCACTTCTTCATGGTGGAGCCGGGCGTTGCGCTAAGCGTGATTTCGCCTGCCATTTCGTTCCGGATCTTTTCCATTGGATTTGCCCCTTTTAACGTATTGACGACGAAGACGTGTTGCCGCTAAAACGCTTTTAAAGCTATCGAAGTTATGTACGTCTTTTGGCGATGCTCCTTTTCTCAGGTGCTTTTTTATTCTTTGTCAGGCTTGCTCCCTTCATGGTGCTTTCAGACAACGACATCCGCGCGGCAATCCGCTCGCGCAGGCTGGTTTTCGACCCGAAGCTTTCGCCAGATCAAATAGGCTCGGCATCAGTGGATCTCACGCTTGCAGGAAAGTTTTGGGTGTTCAAGAAAAAGTATGCAGGCTCGAAGAAGCCAGTGGACCTTGCGCGCGTGGGCTTTCAGGAGGCAACCGAAGCGCACAAGGAAAAGTCAATCACGCTTGCGCCCGGAGGCATGTGCCTGGGCATCACGCGCGAGAAAATATCCATGCCTGCAGACATGATAGGCACGCTTGAGGGCAGGAGCAGGTACGCGCGCATGGGCCTTGCAGTGCATGTGACATCCGCGCTTGTCATGCCTGGCTCGCAGAACCACCAGGTGCTGGAAATCGTGAATTTCGCGCCATTCCCAGTCACCATTTGCGAGGGCATGAGGATATCGCAGATAATTTTCGAGAGCCTTGACTCGCCCACTGGGAAGCCCTATGCGAAATTCGGGAAAGTTGCGGTGAAACAGTAAGTATAAAAACGGGCAATGGGGAATATTAACATGGCAATAAAAGTGAGCGTTCTTTTGCACAAGGCAAGCGAGGGGGGCTACTGGGTGGAAGTCCCGTCCATGCCAGAGTGCGTTTCGCAGGGGGAAACCCGCAGCGAGGCTTTGCATAACATACGTGAGGCGCTTCTTTTGCACCTTGAATCGCTTGGTTCCTATCGAGCGCAAAATGGCGCTCAGAAAGCCCAGGTTGCGACGGTGTTGCTGAGTGGCTAAGCTTCCTGTTGTGTCAGGGGAAAGGCTTGCATCCGCGCTTATCAAGTCGAAAGGCTATGTGGTGAGAAGCAGGAAAGGGAGCCATGTTAGTCTAGTCCACAGGTTCCTGCCGCCCGTCACCGTGCCAATGCACCGCGAACTGAAACGGGGGCTTTTGCGCCATATAATGAAGCAGACCGGAATCTCAGCAGACGACTTGTGACGCGCGCTTGGAAAATCATATCCTTTTCGCGTCCATTATGGCAAGCATTTCCCAAGAAGCGCAAGCTATATCCGCTTCGCATCCGTAATCGCAAGTATCTCGTCAAGGATGGCAAGCTCGCCCGGGGGAAGCGCGGCATCCGAAAGCAGCTCCTTGCCCTCGTCGCGCGTGATGTAAACATAATAGTCCGAGCCTTCGCACACGTTTTTCCCGCAGACCGCGCCCTCGATGGAAATGGCGAGCTGCTCGCCCGCGTGCGTCTCCTTCACGGGCTTGCCGTCCTTTTGTATCTCGCGCACCTCGCCCACGATTTCCCCTTTCCTGTCCATGAGCCGCGCGCCTTTTTTCAGCCTGCCCTCGATTATTTCCACGCCCAATATGGCTGGCTTTGAGGCGCGGAAAGTGCAGCCCGGAAGCGCGCGGAGCTTTGCAGGCAGGGGCAGCCGCTCGACCGCGTTTCCCGCCGCCTTCTTTTTCTCCTCGGCAAGCCAGGAGACGTAATCGTCGCAGAGCGAATAGATGACTTTGGAGGAGAACACCTTCACGCCCCTGCGCGCGGCCTCGTCGGCTGCGTCGTCCTGCACATCCACGTTGAAGGAGAGCACCACGCCCATGTGCGAGTCGGCCGCAGCCACAACCGATGCGTCGGACACGTCCTTTTTCGTAACCTTGCCGATGGATGCGCGCCTTATTTCCACGTGCTGGGAAGAGAGAAGCTTGCAAAGCGCCTCAAGCGACCCGAGCGTGTCGGCTTTCACGATCGCACCGTTAGTCTCCGACTCGAACAGGATGTTTTTGAGCATGTTATTCATTTCGGCAAGCTGGTCTGTCTGGGGGTTGCCGTCGTCCACCACGAGAGGCGAGCCTGAAAGCGCGCCTTCCACGCCGGGAGAATAGATCTTTATCCCGGCGGCGGCATGCACCTCGTCGACGTATTCATACTTGTCCCCGTCGCCGGTCGGGTGCAGGTTCGGCTTGAGGAGCCCGCGCACGCGCGCTTTTGCAGGCCCGTTCAGCGTTGCGAATATTATCTCGTCGTTTTTCCTAAGCGTGCCGTCGTATATTATCACGTCTATGGTGGTGCCAAGCCCCTTTTCCTCCTTCACCTCAAGTATACTCCCCTTGCCTATGCCGTTGACTTCGGTCTTGAGCGATGCCTCCAGGAATTTCTGGGAAAGCCCTGCAATGGAGAGGAGAAGCTCGGGAAGCCCTTCGCCTGTTTTCGCGGACACCGGGATGATCGCCACCTGCTTTGTGAAGTCTGTCACGCGGTCGAACCGCTCGCTTTCAATGCCCCGCTCGGAGAGCTTCCCGACAATGCCGTACAAAAGCTCGTCAAGCCTTGCCTGGGCGTGCTCGGGCTGGGAGCTGATGTTGGAAAGCACGCTGCATACGCCCTGCGCGTCCGTCCTGCTGCGCCAGCCGGATACCAGGTCCACCTTGTTCGCAGCCACGATGAATGGCGTCTTGAATTCGCGCAATATCCTTATGCTCTCTATTGTCTGGGGCTGGAAGCCCTGCATGATGTCCACCACAAGCACTGCGATGTCGGCTATGCTGCCGCCGCGCTCTCGCAGATGGGTGAAGCTTTCATGCCCCGGCGTGTCGATGAAAAGGAGCCCGGGAATGGTGAATGGCGGGAGCTTGCCCCCTGTCGCAGCCGCGCAGGAGTTCCTGATGTCCTCCAATGAGATTTCTGACGCGCCGATGTGCTGCGTGATGGCGCCTGCCTCCTTCTTCGCCACATTGGTGCTGCGTATGGAGTCGAGAAGGCTGGTGTTATGAAGCACCATGCGTTCTGCCACGAAATTTTTAGTGCCCGGCACCGAGAAATCATAGACAAACTCTGATGGCGACTCGATGATCTCCTTTTTCCTGATTTTTACAAATCTGATGCTTTCCTCGACATAAACCGCGTCGCAGACTTGCTGCTTGCTTGCGGCAATTACCTTTGCAAGAGTATTCCTGGAAAGATGGGCATACTGCGAGTATCTGCTTGCATAGGGTAAAATTTCATTGCTTAGACATGTTTTGCCCATGACTGCGCCAGCACTAAGTGGAACGATGTCAAAAATGCGGCTGGTTTCGCCTTTTTTCACAGCTTCGACCATCCTTTCGCGCTTGAAACGCGAATTCGAGCCTATTTTGTCAAGAAACATCTGCGTATATGGCTTGTTTGCTATTCTGATGTTCCAATAAATGCCCTTGCGGTAAACCGAGCTTAGAATCCCGAATGAGAGGAGCGCGGCTGCCACTCGCCGTACAATCTCGGCGCTTTTGCTCGTTATTTCGATTGAGTTGTTGAATGGGGAAACATAGCCGTCTGTGTCAAACCATCCGCGGATAAATGCCGCCAATATTTCACGGTTAAGACAGAAAAGGTCTGGAAGCGAAATGCTGGCGCTTTTGTCTTGAAACGGAATGGATAGGCACTCTGTGAGGAAACGTCCAAGCGTCAAGCTCCCATTCGACACGACCATCTGACAAGTATGCCCGCGCACGACTTTGGAACTGATGCCAAAAACATCTTTCAGGCAACTGCAGTATGCCATCTGAATATCTGCATCATTGTTGTGCAACTTGGCTATTTTTTTGTACATCGAACCGTCGCCCTGTATGCAGCCCACGGCATATGCCAGTTTTATGAAATCCTCAAGTGTCTTTGGGAGCAGCATCTTGCTGCTTGTATGCCCAGCCCTCCATTTGGGAGATGCATTCTTTATCGAATGGATGGCGTCATATGCGTATGACCTTGAAAATCCAAATAGGCGGCAGAGAGCCAAAAAATCGCGCAGGCGGAAACGCCTTTCCCCTCTGCATGAATATGGATTTGTTGAGAAAAAGCCATTTTTCCGCAATTCCATCAGGTTTGAATGTGACAGACGTTCAAAGAATTCTTTCCCGCCATAGTCATCTATGAAAACGACAAATGAATCAGTTTTTGCCAGCCTTTCAATTATTCTTTCCTTGAAAGCAGGAATGCCATGCTCGCAGTGCTGCGGAATTTTGGCAGGCACTAGCACAAAATCGGTTTCATTTATCTCTCCGGCAGGTTTCCAGCCCCTGAAACTTTCGTTGGCAATGTAAAAAGGGTGCTCAGGAGTCACCACCACTTCGTCTCCAGATGCAAGATTGATTCTGATCATGTTTTTTGGCGAGTTGCGTTTCCATGCGTGAGAGATCTTTTTTGCTATGATTTTCTCTCCATTGAAGCTGAAGATTTCCGGCCCATCCTTCAGCTCGACCACGGTACCGTCATCCATGTCAATCGCGCTTTCCGAGTTAAAATAAGATTCATAAAGTTCCTTTGCTGTTCTGAAAGTGCCATCCGCAAGATGCAGCAATGTATCTGGGGCAACGCATTTCCCATGGTCAACGTGGCCCATTACAACTACGATTGGCTGACGAATCGGCATTGCAAACACCAAACCTGCGCATCGCTATTTTTTCACCCATTCTGCCCTTTATACCTTCGCGTTCTCCCCTTTGTATTGCCCTTCATACCCCTTGTGCGCCGCGCTTTCCAATCGCACGAACACCAGCTGCATCACTTTCGCATCCTTGTAAAGCGTTATCCCGTGCGGATTGTGCACCACAAGCAATGACTCGCTCCTTCCGTGGTAGCCTGGGTCCCAGACAGCGCAGCGCACGTCCGCGCCGCAGCGCAGGAGAGAGGAACGAGGGAAGCCGAATGCGCACGCGTCGAGCGGCACTGTCACGTATTCGTTGTACATGATTTTGTAGCAGCCCTGCGAAAGATGGAGCTTTCCCTCTGCATCAAATGCAAGCGC
>Ga0247841_10013085_pt1 | contig 10686 bp, 14 predicted proteins | sample LaCruzMarch2015__2_FD_192410 | JGI IMG/M metagenome (GOLD analysis project Ga0247841, IMG submission 192410) | Freshwater microbial communities from meromictic Lake La Cruz, Castile-La Mancha, Spain - LaCruzMarch2015_18m | ecosystem: Environmental > Aquatic > Freshwater > Lake | place: Spain...
CACGCTTTCGCGAAAAATCCGGTAATGCCATCAATCACCCACATTATGCCTTTCCATACGGGCATGATTACCCAATCGTAAATAAACTGGCCGATGGCCGAAAATATGGATACCAGCCCTTCCCATAACCATTTTGCCGCAGATACAATCCCATTAATTATAGCCTTCCATGTGTTGATGAAGAACATGAATACAGGCTTTACCACATTTTCCCAAATGGCCTTGATAACAACGCCAATATTATAAAACACCGCCTTTGTGGCTTCCCAGATACCAAACAGCACCTGCCGGAATTTCTCGCTCTTGTCCCACAAAAGCTTTATCAGCCCTACCAATAGTGTAATGCCAAGTAATATCCAACCAATGCCGGGGATATTATAGATTGCTTTGCCTAAGCCCGCAACTGCGGCGGAAAAAACCTTGGTTGCAAATGCCGCAAGGATAGCAACCCCAATCCATGTACCGCCCGATGAAATCATTGCCCATTGCGCGGTAACTCCATTCCACATTTTTTTTGTTCTCGATGCTATGGCCTTACCGTAAGCAGTTTCGCCCACACATGCAATTGCATTGATGCCAGTTCCTGCAATGGTTAAAGTCTGTATTCCATAAAATGCAGCCTGTAGCCCTGGCAGTATATCCTTCGTCATGTTGAAAAAACTGATCTTCATGTCATCGAATTTCGCATTCATACGGCTCATCTTTTCGGAATAGCTCCCCATTACAATGGTTGCCTGTTCCTGGGCCGCGTTGGTGCCGGTTATGGCCATGGTGTATTTATCAATCTGGTCAATGCCAGATATTAGGGCAATACCGGCGTTTGCATTCTCCCTGCCGAATACCTGCGACATTAAAGCCGAATCATTCATTACCGGCTTTAAAAGCTTTAACCTATCGGTAAGCTTAAGGCTCTTATCTCCCAAAGCGTTTACGTCAACCCCGGCTGCTTTTAATGCAGATTGCGTTTTTTCCGGCATAAACCTACCTTCCGCAAGTATGCTTAGCGAGTTCCTCAAGGCAACGCCACCCTCGGCTCCTTTTCTCCCCGCTTTATCAAGGACCTGTATTGCCGCGTTAGCCTCCTCGAATGATACACCGGCCATTTTGGCGGCCATCCCCGATTGTTCTAAAGCTGCCTGTATTTGAGGCATTTCGGCACTTCCTTCCCTTGCGGCGGCTGACATAACATTCATCATGTCCGTCATGGTTTTGGTGGCCTTGGTTGGGTCATCGAGCGAAACCTGAAACTGGTTCATCGCCGTTGTTAGCACATTGGCGGCAGCTACACTGTCGCCTCCCATGGTTTTTGAAAGTATGCTTACATTCTTGCCCATGCCTTGCAAGGCTTCCGGCACATTTGCAATTTCGGGGCCTAACTTCGATAGTATAAGTTTGTAGCTCTCAAGTCCCTGTGCTGCACTGCCACCGAACACCTTGGCGTTGTCGCGTGCGTAATTGCCTATTTCCTTTAGCTTATCGCCTGTAACGTTCGTTATTGCCGATAGGTCAGCCAGCGAAGAATTATATTCAACGCCCGGCTGTATGGCGTTGGTTATGGATTGGTTTATCCTGCCAAACGCATCGCTTATGTTGTTGAGCGCAAACATACAATCGCCAAGCTTGCTAAGTTTTCCTCGAAGGACTTCCACTTTGCTTGTGGCCGCATTGGCGGATATACCGAGTTTTTCGAGTACGGCATTGCCATTAGTGTCAAACTTAAGCTTGTAATTTATGGTTTCGCTCATTTTTAATGTATCTTTGCCGTATCAAAATATACGTTATGGGTGCTATTGTTTATATACTTGTGCTTGCCGCCACGGTTTACCTGCTTTACCTGTGTGTGGTGTGGGTTGTGTTGATATTCAACTTTGTTATTGGTATATTTAAAGGCGGCGGCAGAGCCAACAGCGATGGGTGCTGCGAAAATTCGTGGGTTAAAGGATATAGGCAACGGAACGGTATTTAATCTTTTGTTCCAGCCTCTTTCTTCCTTATATCAACCAACTGGTTAAAGGCTTCGGCCCAGCGTTCATCTGTCAGCGTATCCGGGTCGAGGTGCAAATGGTAGCCCATCAAAGTATTGATATACCCTACCCAGTTTGCTTTCATTTCCCCAGATACGCTATCTATAAATTTACAAGTTCCGCCTCCTTTACCGTTACTATGTCGGCGAGCTTAGCCGATGCCCCAAAAAACAGTTCATCCTCTGTTTTAATTGCTTCGCTGCCACCAAGCCAGCAAGAATCTAAAAGCAGTTCGTTGCTTTTCATTGGGTTGGTTTGCGCCACGGTTGATGCGTAAGCGATATTTTTCCTGTCCGGCTTCTTCAAGTAGGCAATATGCCCGTCCACTATGATACCGAAAATCTTTCCGTGTTTTTTCTTCCAGCCATCTATCTGTTCAGGGGTGGCCTGCCCTATCAAAGTTGTTTCGTTGCTCATTTCAATATCGTTTTATAAAGGTTTAAATTCATTTAAAAAAGGCTGCCATTATCACGGCGTAAGTGCAATGGCAGCCCGAGGGTAGGCAGGAAGCGTATTTTTATGGTTTCTGGTTCTCTATGCGCAGGGCTATCCAGGGTAAAGTAATCTCCATTTGCTTATCGCCTTGCTTCATCTCCTTGCCGTCTTCGGTAAACTGAAGACCGCGGATCTTATCAATTATAAGCACATCGCCATTAGCCGGGTTGCCGTAGCACACGCTGGCATCTAAGCTCAGGCCAAGCACCGATCCGCCGCCCAACAGGCGCAGCGTTTCAAGTTCGCTTTGCAAGATGGTTATCTCTCCCTCATGGCTTATGTTCCCCTTCTGTATGCTCAGTGCCTGGTTACCCTTGCCAAACAGGGGCTCCTTTTCCTGTTTGGTGGTATATTTGATCCCGCGAAAGCCGGTAATCACACGGCCATTAAGTTCGAGGGTCAAATCGTTGTATTCGTACTGTCGTGAGTTGAATGTTGACATGGCTCTATGCGGTTACGGTTTTAAATCCTAACGAAACTTCAATATACCGGGCGTAGCCATAGGGCTTCACCTTCAGTGTTACGTTCACCACTCCGGTGGCCACGATGTTCTGGTCGGTGTTTATCCAGCAGCTCACCCCCGTGTCGTTTTGGTTGCCCGGGTCGTTGCCCAATTCTCCGGCAGCGGTCATGCTGTTGATAATAGCATTCTCCACCTTGCTCTCGATGCTCTTGGCGTATGCAACCGATATTTTACCGGCATCCGTAACGCTAACCTCATCCAGCATCTCGTTTACAAGCGTGGTGTAGGCTATGCGGTAGGCTTTGTCAACCGTGCGCCTTGCCGTAATATGGCAGTAGTCGTCGCCTGGTAGTGCGGCCAACAGGTCGTCAATAAAGAAATAGCCCGAGCGGCCCACATGGGTGCGCAACGTTATAAACCCTTTATTGTAAACCAGCGAAACATCGTTCGACTCCAGCTTTGTGGCCGCATGGTATGCCGTGGCAACGCCCAGTACTGCCCCGTCCTTCACCCTTCCTATATTACGCTGTACGGGTATGGCGGCAATTTTACCGGCTAACAGCCCAATGGCGCACCCATTGCCCGGTACGGTATCACCGATCATCACGCATACGCGGTTATTGGTCATTTCAAGCAAGTTGGTAAGCGCGGTGGCGATGCCCGAATAATATAGCCCTGCTATGGCCACAAAAACCGGTGCTTTCAGTGTGCCTTCTGCCCACAACGCGGTGGTTTGCGCCTGTGTAATGGCAGTGAGAACCTCAGCATCCAGCCCCGCTGTAATCACTGGCGTATAGCCACTGGCAGGGGTGCGGTGTACTATCAGGGTACGTATGCGCCCGTTGGCGGTCTGCAAAAATTCCTGCACCCCGTTGGCGGTTGCCAGGGTGAGCATGGTGGTCATGGTAACGGTTTCGGCAAATGCCTTCAGCCATACTTCCGCCCCGTTGGGGTTCTGGTTGTATAGCTCGGTCATAAGCTTCACCAATCCGGGGTTGTTAGCACTGGTAACGCCCAATGCGGCAAGGTCGGCAAATTTGCTTAACTTGTAGGTCGTGTTCAGCGCGAAGGTGCCGCTAACGGCAGCTCCCGTGGTCAGCACCCCTATAACGCCGTCCTCGCTGGCCGATACCTGCCCCAGCGCGCCGTTCAAAAATTGTATATATATTCTTGGTATCATTATGCCTCCTGTCTTTTAACCGGGGTTACTGTGCCCTCTTTCAAAAAAGTGGCGTGTACCCTGGCATGTTGCTCTTCTATAAAGCATGTGCCATCGCTGGTAAAGTAAATTTCATCGGCACTGTGCGTGCCGAATACCTCCCTGGCGCGTTCCTTGTCGTAGGCCTGCGCAGCGGTGGCAGTTTCCGGGGTTATTTCCGGTATGGTTTTCTTTTGTGTCATTTGCGTATAATTTTAGAGGTGAGAAATAAGCCGGTTATAAGCAGTATTAAGGACTCAATCCAAAACGCGGTTATCATTCTTTTCTGCCCCTTTGTCAGCTCGTTGATGTATTTTGTTTCCGTTACCTTGCGGTCGCGGTATTCAACTTCTTTTTTAAAGTGCTTTGAGTAGTGGTTAAACACTGCTAAACTGTCAGTTTTACACTTAGCCGTAAGCACATTATCCTTCACGCTTACCTGGGGGACACCGGCATTTTTGCCGCTTTTATACCCTTGCAGTTCTTTCATCACTACCTGCCCGTACTCATTGCATTCAAGCAAGGCTTTCAGCCACGAGCTGTCAGCCGGCAGGTATGAGATAGAGTCCTTCTCCTGTACGCTCTCACTGGTTGTAACCATTGAGCTATCGCTGGCAGAGTGCACAGGCGGGTACTTTTCAGCGCATCGTTTCTGGGTGCAGCACCCGCTAAGCACGACAAGGCAAATAAGAATCATGAATAAGTTTTTCATTTGATCTCCTCCTTTAGCTTTGCAAGCAATGATTCTTCAACATCAAGCCTCTCTAAGGCTTTTAGTACGTCCCTGATCGTTTTTTGCATTTTCTCTACCTTCGTGCTGAGCTGATCCAGCTTTTTTTTTAAATCGGTATTTTCATCGCTCCTGGTTATGATCTCCCTGATGAGCTCTTTATTTTGCCCCATAAGCGCATTAACGCTCTGTAGCATCTCGTTTACTGATGAGGTAACAAGCTCAACATTCCCCTTTTCCACCTCGGTAGTAGCCTTACGCCTGGCCTGTTTAAGCGTCATCAGCGTAAGAAGCATCCCCGTTCCGAAGACCAGGTTAATAACCGCAAGTATAATTTCAGCTTTTCCCATAAAATAGAGCGTGTTGCAATTTCAGTAGCATAGGGGCATTACTCCCTTTCGGTTTCACGCCCCTTTCTCGGGTCGGTTCTATTTTTAAGCCCTTGGCGAATACAATGCCGCTATTGCTTTGGTGCGCAGTGGCAAGGCCGCAAACCGCATCTGGAAGTTAATTACATCGCCCTTCTGATCCGGGTCTTTGTATTTGGCAAACATCTCTACCGTTCCCATCGCCTTCATTACTTCATCCTTCTGGAAAGCGAACGAGGAATACGTATCCGTGCTGGGGGCAGCCGCGGCACCATAGGCGCATTTCACACCGGTACTGGCAGTAAACACAGGTGTGGCACTGGTGCGGAACAGTTTAAAGCCGAACAACGTGTTACTGGCCATGGCCGCTTTGTACAATGCCAAATCTGCTTCTATCAGGTCAGCCTCATGGTTAGGGTTAAGCACCAATATGCGCCCCTCTTCAGGTATGTCGTTAAGGTTAAACCTTTTCATCAGGTCCAGTACGTTTGCAAAGGTCAGCTTCCTGTATCCGTTGGTGAGTGTCCCGCTGGCCGCTATTACCGGGGTCAGTGTGGCATCGCTTGCCGGTGCGAAGTTCCAGGCGGCCAATTTTATAGCCGTGCGCTGTAGCTCCATTTTATGCCCGTATATCACGCTGGCCATTTTATCATACATGGCTTCCATCTCTTCCACGTTGCGCACAATGGTGCTGGTGGTATCAAGGGTTTTTAAGGCTAACGTTTTTGCGGTGTCGGTTCGGCTGCTGGTTGCTATAGGGTAACTGGTGTTATCAATCAGCACGCTCGGGCTTGCCCCTGCCTCGGCAAGGTTTATGGTGTTAAAATCTACTAAAGCGGATAAGTCCCTGGCCTCGCTCAGGAAACTGCCACCCGGGTAAAATCCCTCTAACAGCATATCCGTCCATATTTCCTTTTGCACGCCGGCAAATAACATTCCGGGGGCTTTGTCCATGTACGAAAGTACCGTACCGGTTACTAAGCTTGCGCCCACTGCGGGCAGCGCGGCAATGCCACAGGCCGCCGAAAATAAAAGGGCAACAAGCATGTTGAACAGCACGTTACCAAAGTTCAGTCGTTTTTTCATTGTTTTTCTGTTTTGGTTTAAAATGAGTTGATAGGTTGATGGGCTGATGGGCTGGTGGTCTTGGCAAGGCAATCCGATATATGCAATCCCTAATCCCAAACCCTTAAGCCCTTACTTTAGTGTTTCGGCTGGTAATCAGCTTTCAGTTGGGCAAAAGCGGTCGGGTCGTTTTTTTGCATGGCGGTCAGGCCTTTGCCGTCTTCTTTAAGCCAGCGCATGTAATCCCAGCCTTCGCGGCCTTCGGCTGCTTTTCTCCCGCTGCGGGTTTTATCGCTGAAGGTCTCTTTGGCGGGCATAGCGGCAATAATGTCCTGGGCCTGTTTGTAATCGGAGGTAGCCAATTTCACAAAGCTCTCTTTTTTTTCAGCGGTTATGCGGCCTTCTTTCACCGCCGTATCCACAAGCTCTGCCGCCAGAGCTGCATAATGGTCGGTTAATGCTTTTTCGGCTTTTGCCTTTTCGGCAGCCAGTGTGGCATTTTTCGCGCTAAGCTCCATGATGGCAGCGTTTAGCTCGGATGTCTCCGGTTCTTTCGATACGCCAAGGGCTTTGGCCGACTCGGCTGATAAGGTAATTTTTTCCATGTTGGTTTTTTGGTTTATGATGCTTGCAATTGATAATTTAATCTCTTCCACATCCAGCAATGCTTTTCCGTCATGGCCATATAGCCGGAGCGATCCGGAGTTGCTTGGCACTGCCACCGGCGATGCCTCCAGCAGTTCCCAGTCGGTAAGTACCGGCACCATTCCTTTGCCTGGTATGTTCAGCATTTCGGCATTGTTAATCCGTATGCCCATGCTCACGCCTTTAATATAGCCGCGGTCAACCTTGCCCGATATTTTTACGGCATCAGGGTCTTGCATGTCAAATTCGGTGTCGGCTAACAAGCGGGTGTTTTCCACCCGTAGGTTATTCCATTTCCCAATTACGCGTGTCTCGGCATGTGAGTCTAACATCACCGGGTTAAGCCGGAAGCGTTCCAGGCGGCCTCCCGAATTCCTCAGCATAAGGCCGTGAGCCGTTAAAATTGTTTCATCGTTAAGGACAAAGGTTGGCATTGCATTTCAGTTTCAGGCCGCAAACATACTTCGCGCGACAGTCCGTTGCAAACAACCTTATAAGTGTTACATACAAGCCTTTAACCTTTGTAAAGAAATTATTTTTCAGGCCTTTTCAACTGCATTTTTGCACAAAAAAAGGATATGCCCAAAGTAAAACCGGGGGTTCAGGCACGTAATCCCGAAAAATACGAATACGCTTACCTCTTGTTTATGCAAGGCGTGGCTCAAAACGACATTTGCAAACGTGTCGAAGTTTCCGCGCCTACGCTGCAAAGCTGGAAGGAGTCGGGTGGATGGGCGCACAAACGCGCCACCAGGTCCATCAACATCGACGACCTCATGCAGAAAACCCTGCACAAAATATCCGACATCCTCGACAAGGAAGGCGACGACTTCTCCGCCGATTCCTTTGCCAAAGCCGTCAACCAGCTAAAATCACTTAAAAGCACACGCACCGTTGATGACGAAATTGCCACTTTCATGGCTTTTCAGGATTACCTTATTGCCGAACGTGCCGGGTATAAAGAAATTACCGACAGCTTTATCAAGGCTGTGGTAAGGCTTCAGGATTCATACATTTTAAAACGCAAAGTAAATGGAAAGTAACACGCTCACATTGGACGATGTATGGCGAAACCGTGTCAACATGATACTGTCGCCTCGCTTTACCCTCACAAATGCCAAGATGATCAAACTGATCAAGGCCACGGCTATTATCAAAAAGTAACATGGCAAAGCAGACGAGCGAAGCCCAGGACCGGTGGACCCGCCGCGTGGAATGGATCATGTCCAGCGAGTTTGTGCTGCCCGATACGCCCGAAGTGCGCGAAGAGCGAAAACTACGTGCCCGCCGCGAATACCGTTTTTTTGTCGAAACCTATTTCCCGCACATCGCTACTACCAAATGCGGTAAGTTCCATCTCGATGCGGCTGCTTACCTGTTAAAGCACAACGATACCCGTGCTTTGTTCGAGTGGGCGCGTGGACATGCCAAAAGCTCCCACCTAAGCCTGTTTATCCCGCTATGGCTCAAAATTCAAAAGCCTCGTGCCCTTTCGGTTATGGTGTTGGTCAGCAAAAGCGAGGATATGGCCATACGGCTGCTTTCCGACCTGCAGGCCGAGCTTCAGTATAACCAGGCGTTTATTGCCGACTTTGGCCCACAGGTAAAGTCAGGATCATGGGCCGAAGGCGAATTTCATACTGAGGACGGATGCCTCTTTGTGGCCTTAGGCCGGGGGCAAAGCCCCCGTGGGCTGAAGGATCGTGGCAAACGCCCCGACTATATTGTAATTGACGATATCGACGATGACGAACTAATCCGCAATCCCCGCCGTGTAGGCGATGCTCTTGAGTGGGCTCTGACTGCCCTTGCCGGGACAATGGCCATGGGGCGCGGGCGGTTCGTTATGGTCGGTAACCGTATTGGCAAGGATAGTATCCTGAGCCGTTTTGCCGAACGCCCCGGTGTTTTCCACACCACCGTTAATGCCCTGGATAAAAAGGGGATGCCCTCCTGGGGCGAAAACTATACGCCCGACGAAATTCGTAAAATGAGGGAGTTTATCGGCGAACGCCGCTTTCAGAAAGAATACATGAACAACCCCGTCAACGAGGGTGCCGTGTTCCAGAAAAAGCATATCCGTTACGGCCCCATCCTCGACCTCAAACTTTACAAAACCCTCGTTTGCTATACCGACCCTTCTTTCAAAAGTTCGGCCACCGCTGATTATAAAGCTACCATGTTGGTCGGAAAAACTAAGGAAGGGGCGTTTCATGTCATTCGCGCCTTTGCCGGTCAAACATCTGTTACCCAAATGGTGGCCTGGCATTACAGCATTATGGATTTCGTTTCAGGCCGTGTGCCCGTGCTTTATTACATGGAGGCCAATTTTATGCAGGACTTGCTCTTAGACGAGTTTAAAACCGTTGGCAACATCACCGGGCAGCAAATACCCATCCGTGGCGACCAGCGCGCCAAGCCCGATAAGTTCGCACGGGTCGAGGCCATGTCGCCGCTATTCGAGCGTGGGCTGGTTCTGCTCAACCAAAAGGAAAGGGATAGCCCCGGAATGATTACCCTCGAGGAACAACTGCTCATGTTCGAAAAAGGCAGCAAAAGCCACGACGATGCCCCCGATGCCCTCGAAGGCGCAATATGGCTCCTTAGCAAACGTACCCGTAGCTGCGATGCACCCTTTAAAATGGGCCGCCGCGAATCACGCCAATATTAATTTCCTTAATTAAGCCACCAATTATGAAAGCTCTTTTAAAATACAAGCCTATTGCCTGGCTTTATTCTTTTGCGCTCCTTATTGAAGCAGCGTTTAAATGGATTTTCAAAACCATTTCAAACCGGTTGTTAAAATTCCTCCTGGAAATGAAGGTTAGGGAAGCCCTGCGCTTGTCTAAGCTCGAAAACCGCCGGTATATCGTAACTGTATTTTTCGGCAAGCCGGTATGTGTGCCTAAGCAAAACCTTAAGGATATGCTCAACCGGCGCAAGTTCCGCAAAGGCGTTACCATCGCCCATATCGAAAAAAACGCCTATTTTATCACCAAATAATTGACTATTGACAGCACATTACCGCATTACCGCATTATCGCATTATCGCATTAACACATTAACCCATGTTTCTAACCTACCCCGAGCTTAAGTCTGTACTTTACGAGTACCAGTTAGACGAAATTACCGAAACCAGCCCCGATATTGCCGATATGGCCATCATGGCTGCTGTCGAAGAGGCAAAAAGCTACCTGAGCCCCACAGGCCAGAGCCGCTGGCGCGATGGCAGGCCGAGATATGATGTAGCGGCTATTTTCGGCGCATCCGGCACCGAACGCAACGGGCTTATACTTGAGCTGTGCAAAAGCATTGCCCTGTATTACGTGTGCCGCTTAGCCAATGTCGATATCATACAGGAACGGGTAAAAGAGCGGTACGACCGCGCCATCGACTTTCTCGAAAAAGTAGCAGGCGTGGGCAAGTATGCCGGGTCTCCTTCCATTGCCCCCGATCTGCCCGTGCTCACGGCTGAGCAAATTGCCACCGATACTACCCGGCAGGCTTTCCGTTACGGAAGCCGCGAAAAATTTAACCACGATATATAGCGGTCATTGGGCCTGCCGAAATGACACATTATCGCATTACCGCATTATCGCATTAGCACATTACCACATTACCACATTATCGCATTACCACATTAGCACATTATGAAAGCAAAGCAAACGTCAGCCCTTCCCGTTGTAGCCAAACGCACC
>Ga0247841_10013086_pt1 | contig 10686 bp, 11 predicted proteins | sample LaCruzMarch2015__2_FD_192410 | JGI IMG/M metagenome (GOLD analysis project Ga0247841, IMG submission 192410) | Freshwater microbial communities from meromictic Lake La Cruz, Castile-La Mancha, Spain - LaCruzMarch2015_18m | ecosystem: Environmental > Aquatic > Freshwater > Lake | place: Spain...
CGCCCGCTGCCACTCGCGACCAACACGGACCGGTCGAGCCTCCGCCGGCAGCACACGCGCGGGATGCAGCCGAGGGATTTGAGCATGCTGTACCTGCTGTCGGTGGTCAAGGCTGGCTAACAGCGGCTGGTGATTCAAGCATTGTTAACATCCTGCGAAGGACGTCGGTTATGTCTACTTTGGGCTCTGCTTCAGCCTTGGTTTTGATGGATCCATTTTCGTTTTTTGGAAAAATCTTATGAAGAAGATAGCTTCCTGCATCCGCTGTATTGTAAATATAGAACATTTCTACCGGATCCTTGCCGATTCGCAGAATAAATGCGCACGAGGCTCGTTCGCCATATGTATTAATGTAAGCAGGAGCAAGGGCGAAACTAGTGCAACCTTGAAGATAATGAGGGTGTACGCTCAGAGTAGTGCCAGTCTTTGCAGGCTTAAGGCCCATTCTGTATTCAGACGGCCATTCATCATATTGACTGAGTTTTTCTGTTGTTTCAACAAAATTGGTCTTAACATAATCTTTCACAGTGTTATCAGTTGAAAAATACACATCCTTAACAAGTTTCAATACTTTTTGAAATAGCTTCTTGTCTTCTTCTGTAACTGTTGATATCTCATCCGCCCCTGCTGCTGCCATTTCCCAACTCACCCCACGCGTTATATACTGCTCCCTTGCAAGAACCCAATCTTCGTCGCCTGCTTCACCATGATCTCCGTGTACGCGATGACCGTGTCTGCGTCCTCGGGCCTGAGCTTGAACGCCGTCGCGAACTGCTGCACGCGGTCGGCCTGGCCGGAGTGCTTTACGATAAAATCAGATATCTCGGCGCTGTGTTCTGCGAGCGAATGACTCGACACAATGCTCTGGTAGCACGGCTTCATGATCTCCAGCGCCATGAGCTCTCCGTCTTCTATGCCGAACTCGCACGCCAGGAACGTGAACGCGCGGTGCAGGGTGCCGTGAACGAAGGGCATGTGTGTTGGGGACGAAGAAAGAATGGAATTTATACAAAAAAACCGTTCTCATTGCTATACAATCGCGCGCTGTTTAGACACTGCCCATCACTTATGGCTATCGTGCAAAAGCCAGCAACGCACTCGGTGTCCGTGTCGTCGTCAAGCGGGCAGGTGTCGGTCCGAGGGTGTGTGCACACCGCGGCATCCCTGCACAAACCGCTTGCGTTTGCCGTGCTCGAAGCGCTCCGCGGGGAAATGCGTCGCCAAATTCGCGATCTCGTGCCGATGATGCCGCCACACACTCCACTACGAACAAAGGAGCTGGAATGTGTTCCGTTTATTATCACGTGCACGCGCGCACAGAAGACCTTTAACGACGCGCTCAAGCTGGCGGTGTGCCCCTTCTCCTTCGCCATTGAGTCGCAGCCCGCAGTGCACGGCACCATTGATCTGATGTTTGGAGAGGATTGCACGGCTGACTGCGTGCTGGAGTACATGGAGTGGCTGTGCGTGGAGCTACGACACCATATAGTGACGGCTGGACACGACTGAGCCAGTATATAAACGCCTATTCTCGCAAGCATGCGATCAACCAATCTCTGACTATACTCATCCTCCACTGCACATCAGCCACCGCAAGCAACCAATCGCCAAGCAAACACCATATGTCATCCGACCACGTCACCATCGAGGACGACGATCTCTTTGACTTCTCCGCGATCAGCCGCTCGCCGTCGCCCACCGGGGGATTTGCCGAGCAGGCTGTCGACGACGACGCGGAGTTCGAGCTGCCGCGGTCGATCCACGGCGAGATGACGAAAACGCTGCAGCACCGACTCAACACGTACTACGGGATCAACCGCCGCGTGAAGCTGACGAAGAAGCGCGTGCAGCCGCTGGAGACCCGGCGCGCGAAGCCGATCTACGCCCTGTTCCTCCAGCAGCAGAAGCGCAAGGCGCGGGGCCTGGTGAACGAGCTGTTCCAGCGCTGCCTGTGCGCGTACCACGAGCCCGACATGGAGCCGGTGTACGCCGTGGGGTGGGTCATGGACATGTTCCCGCTCGAGACGCAGTACGACATGCTGCGCAACTATCGCGAGGACCTGCTGGCACAGATGGGCGGCGACGAGAATATGGACGACATGTTCCAGGTCCACTTCGAGAAGCTGTCGTGCGACATGTTTCCGGATGAGATGGAGGCGACCGTGCGCGAGGTCGTTCGCGAGGCCACGCTGAAGGAGTTGGGGCATATATAAACGATTGATTATCTTTTGCATTATTACCACACAACACCACCCATACTATGACCAGCTCCCCGCGCGCAACCGGCGTCATCAAGCTGCAGGCCGTGCTCCTTCCGCCCAAGCGCGGTGGGTTCTTCCAGCGAACGCGCGCGAGCATTGTGGTGAACACGTGCTTCACGACCTTCACGCGCAGCGGCGAGAAAAAAAAACACACGGGGATGAGCTTTGTCCGCAAATGGCTGGCGACCCCGCCGCGGTTCTCGTCCCGCATGACCAAGGTAAAGCTGCACATCACGACCAATCTGCCGCTCATGAAGAGCATCGACATCAGCACGTTCTGGCTCCTGCCCCGCGCCGGGCACAAAGGCCGAACCGCGCGCTCGACGATACGGGTTAACTGTATTTAAACTGCATTGTTTTTTTGTATTGAGTAAATTGCAGAAATAGCAGCAGGTGTAAAGTCTTTTTTTTGTGACAACATGCTCCCGCTCTCCGCCCTAGCCCTTGCCGCGCTCGACGACGACGATCTCAGAGCCAACCGCGAGCAGGTCAGAGACGTGTTTTTGCCCGTGATCCAGCGCGCGCTGCCCAGCTGCACGAGCATCCCCGAATGGCTCGCGGACGAGAGTTTTCCCCTGTACAGCTACATGTCCAGAGTTTGCTTTGCGATGTCCCAGCTCGTGCGGCTCGACGTGTGCGAGCAGTTTCTCGCTGCCGGTGTGCACAAAAAATTCAAACAGCTCAGGAAGATGACGGAGAGACGAACGGAGAAGATGGACGACTCCTACATCAAGAGCGAAATCCGCTCCATGCGCATCTTCCACACGCTCGGGGGCCGCCGGCTTTTAGCCAAGATGGCCGACCCGTCCTTTTATGCGAAACTCACGCGCGTGGATACGTACGACAGCGGGTACGGCTTCTTAATGGACCCGTCGCACCTGGCGCACATGCGGGCTCTGGCGGACCTTGCGGCCACGAGCTTTGATTTCCAAACTATGTGTGACAAGTATTTCACGATTCGCGAGCAGGACATTGACCGTCACATGGACGTACTGCGCGTTGACATTGCGCCCAGCAAACGCCGGCGGTTGTTCTGATTGAACCGTATATAAATTGCGTTCTTCTGAGTGTATGATGTACTGGCAGTTGTAAACACCTCCAATGCTCGCGCTGCCCCCCAACGTGTACTCGCTGCTTGCATCGTTCTTACAGCACCGCGACGCCCGCGCGCTCTCGTTCACCTGCAAGCACCTGCACTGCGAAATCGCGCCCATTCTGCGCCACTACCATCTGCCGCACGATGTCGCCGTCGCCCTTGGCGAATCTATAGCCAAGAAGTACCGCTGGACGCTGCGAATTCAGCCCAACTCCCTCTTCTTCTCCGGCCGCAACGCGTACGACGTGATCAACGTGCTCCACGACAGCAGGGAAATCCGCTTCAACTGGTGGTACGGCAGCGTCCGGCACTGCTGCCTGAACAAAGTCATGGCTACCGTCGACGACGAGCTCAACGGCGAGCTGATCGTGATGAACCGACACGACTACACGCGGAGCACGACCCGCTACACCGACGGGCTGCTCGCGGCGCTGCGGGACGCGGACGTGCATGTGTGAAAAAACCGCAGACCACGTTCCTATATGAGCGCATGAGTGAAGAATGTATGATCGCATGCTGAAAACGTCCAGTTTCTGTGTGCACGCCATTTTGATCATCGGCGCGATCGTGCTCGTGACCCTCCACAACATCCGCTCGTGGCACGCGCTGCCGCGGAACGAACCGGGCAAGCAGCGACAGTTCCGCACCGTAGTGGCTGTCGCGAACGAATCGACGACGAAACCCGCGTTTGTCTTTCCCGCGCCGCCGGCCCCGCTCGCGTGCTTTGTGGTGACCTTTAAGCAGCCGAAAAACGCGGACCCCATGCAGACCATCGCGTACCGCAACACCGCGCGGATGTACAAGGCCCTCGACGGCATCATGCCCCTGATGGCGCTGACGGGGACCTCGCACGTCGACAGCGAAGCCATGTGGAAGGAGGCGGGGAACGAGCAGATAATTCGCGAGGTGCAGATGAACGAGTACGGCACGCCGTTTCTGAGAGCGCTGGTCGAGCAGGTGGAGCGCCGGTGCCCCGTGTCGACGCCGTTTGTCGCGTACGCGAACGCGGATATCATGTTCGACAGTGGGTTGGTCAAGACGCTGAGAACCCTGAGGGGCTGGGGCCAGGAGAAGGTGCTGGCCGTGGGACGGCGGCGGAACCACGAACTGAAGGGCGAATTGAGCATGGACGAGATCCACCATGTGCCGTCGGAGCTGTTCATAGACATCGCGCAGGACTACTTCATCATGAGCCGCGGCCTGTTCGGCGACTGGTCCACGCTGCCGAGCTACGTCATCGGGCGTCGGGCGTACGACAACGCGCTGGTGGACTGGGCGTTTCACAACGCGAACTTGGTGGACGCCACGGAGACGATCACGGCCCTGCACCAGACCACGGGCGACGGAAACTACGCGGGGCATGCCGCCACCAATCCCGATAAGGAGTACAACGTGAACCTGCCGGGGGCGAAGTACGACCACGGGGCCGTCGGGCATGCAAAATACCAGACGAAGGCGTGCAAGGCGGCGACACCGTGTGTGTTTGAAAAGGAAGGGGGCGTGATATGGCCGGAGGATATTGAGGACGACACCAAGGACATGATAGTGTACCGAAGTGCCAGAACAGGAGATGTCACAACGTTTGGCTCCCTGCCCGACATTGTGTTTGTGATGTTCGGAAACGAGGCATTCATGCCCATGCTGATGAACTTCCTGTGCAACACGGCAGCGTTTCCTCCTATGCACCAACACACGCTCATGCTGGTCACAAGCCAGGCAGCAGTGGACCAGCTTGTTGCCACCAAAATGGAAATCACGGTTGGACTGGTGAATGAGAACTCACTTGGTGCCATGCAGGCTGCTTTTGACTACGACACGGCGGAATATGTACAACTCATGTTGCTGAGGGGCAAAGTATTGGTATCACTGCTGAACCGAGGCAAGTCCATTATCTGGATGGAGGCAGACGCCCACTATGACAGCAATCTTCTGGACCAGCCTCAAATTACAGAGACCAAGACCGATCTAGTGTTCTTTTGGGATCATCTGGGCTGGGGCGGCGGGTTCATTCGGTTTGCCCCGACGCAAGGAGCCAAAAAGTTTTACGTTGAACTGGTCAAACGGATGCAATTCAGCGGACAGAACGACCAGGCCATACTCAACGAGCTGATTAGCTCAAACCACGCGTATGCCCGGAACCACTCTGAATTTGACAAGTGTCTCTTTAAGTCGGGCGCGGCCCTTAGACCTGATCACGAACACCACTTCTCGTCGGTGTGTGCGGGGGTCCGTCCAGTGGTTCAGCAGCACAACTGGATAATCGGAACCCATGCGAAGATCGACCTGGCCAAATCCCGCGGAGAATGGTTCTTGCAGGAAAAGGATTACAGCCAATGCAGGCAGCGCGATCTAAGGATTGTGGTTATGACCATGAACCGACCAAAATCGCTGGCAAGACTGCTTAAATCTTTGGACGCTGCAGAGTACACGCCCGATTACCCGCTGGTGGACCTTCAAGTCAACGTCGACGTGAAACAGGACCAAAGCGATGCCGACAAGGACACGGTGGAGCTGCTGAATTCATTCGCATGGACCCACGGCAGATATGAAATCAACATCTGGGGCAGGCACATGGGAATATACGGCCAGTGGGTTGATTCATGGGCCAGCGAGAACTACCCCTCTTGGCTATATCGCGCGGTGGTGCTGATGGAGGACGATTTGGAGGTCAGTCCTTTCTTTGCCAAATGGTTCATCGGGGCTCATGAAGCATACAAGTCGCCGAGCATCGGAGCAGTCACCGGAATGCGAGCGCAGCTGGTGGCAAAAGCTGGGGCTACCAAATCAGTGAACGAACTCGTCCCCCCAAACGTCCACGCATTCGCCTACAAGCTCATCGCCACGTGGAGCATGTCACCAACACACGGTATGTGGACACAGTTTCGGGCGTGGGTGAAGGAGCGGAAGGCCGATCCAGCGTTCATTCCTCAAGTTCCCGACACACGCCCAAGTGAATGGTACATGGACTTTCGAGCTCATGGCAAAGAAGCCGGCATGTGGGAAATGTGGTTTGTCAGGTTTGCAAGTGATTTCAACTTCTACACCCTGTACCCGTGGGTTGAGAATGGGGCGTCGACGGTTGTCAGTAACTGGAAGGAAGATGGGATTCACTACAGTGGAGACAACCGCCAAGATTACCCGCTTATGCAGACATGGCAGCCATCGCTCCTGAAGCAGAGCCCGCTGCCGTTCGTCGAATGGAATTTTGCGTTCTACGTGTGCTTGACCGGCTATCTTTACGGGCAGTTCTCAAACCAATTGTTGACAGTGTCAACCGCAAACCAGTACGCCAAAGACAGAAACAAGTTCCTGAGACTGCAGTCCGTGGCCACGTCGGAGGAGAACGTTCGGTTTATGACACAGAACTGGGACACCCTGTTTGACGCCAATGCAGTGCCATACATGGCGATAGGAGATAGCATGGAATCATGCAGCGAAGTGCAAACGTACGTGGACGTGTATCTCAACGAGTTTTTGCCCAAACGGCACACGCCTGGGTGGTTTTCTGTGCCAGAACTTGCACTCAACATTCAGCAGCAGGCAATTATGGTAACCGCTAGTGTGCATGGAAGGTCCATGGATGGACAATGCTCCGCCTTTCCTCTGCTTTGCCCACTGAACACGGAAGTGCCTGTTCCAGATATGTGCAGCTACAATCAGGCATACGTGAGAAAAACGTTTAATGTAGAGGACACCGTGCAGCTGACCTTGTTCACAGACGGCCAAAATCAACAGCAGGATGCCTCGTACGAAATCAAAGATGAGCACGCCTTCCCTGTGCAGCTGTGGTCAATGGTGCTGTCACCCAGTCATTATGGAAATCCAAGAAGCTCGATGGACTACCTGATCTCCCTATGGAAGCGGCAGTTGAGAATGGAGGGCACCATGCAGCCATTTCAATGCTACGGGGGCGAGAAACAGAGTATTGAGCAGCCTCCATTGCTTCTACATTTCGTGTGGGTGCAGCCTTACCTGCAGGCAAGAACCGGAGACGCAAAGGAAGCTGATGTGTTGGCACTGACCAGATCCTGGGCAAGCAAATTAGCAAGTCCAATGACACTGATGGTGTGGACGCGCGATGAGATCCAAGCTCACTTTCCCGATTTAGTACCTCTGCTGGAACGCCTGTCTCCTGCGTCGTGGATATCTGATATTATGCGATATCGCGTGCTGTCAGAGTTTGGTGGTCTCTATCTGGACACAGACGAAGTGCCTCTTACAGCCCCAGATGCTCTTATGGAAAAGCTTATCCCCAACGCATTCACCGTATGCCAAACGCCCTGGCTGCACCCGTCATCGGCAACATCTGAACAGTTGGAACAGGACACCCCGTGTGATTCAGTTGCAGCAGGTATAATATATGCACCGCCTGGCCACCCTGCCGTGGAATGTGCAAGGCAAAAGAGCATTGGCGCAACGGAATCACATCTAGCCCAGGGCAATGTTAACTTTGATCACCACATGGTCGGACCTACTATGTGGACCCAGTGTGTGAAATTACACTCAGGCACAATCCGTGTTATTCCATCCTGGACGTTTCTGCCTTGTCCGTGCTGTGACAACTGCAACGAAAACGAGTATAAGCAGTATCCTTCCGAATTGGTTGCTGGCATGCACCGATGGGATAGGTCGTGGTGGTGATTTTTTTAAAGATTTTTTTCTTCTTCGCAGTTTCCAGTTGTTTTCATGGACAAAATCAAATGCGAACTTCAAACACACCTCACTGCCAAGTACGGCGCTGGATCCAAGCTTGAACTTGAAACTCACAACGGATTATGCATAAAGATGTTCATTCAGAGGCACCCGCAGTACATCATCTACATGCGCGAAGACGGAAAGGGCGAGGAGGTTCACTGCTACTACGTCCACCGCCAAGACCTGGCCGACGTCACCTGCCACCTCAAGGAAATCCAGAGCTACAGAGAGCAGTTCATTCAGCAGCTTCTCCGTCAGTTCAAGGGCAGCACCAAGGACTTCGTCGAGATCGGCAAGAGGTACGTGTTCGACGCGTCCTGGCGCATGGATGGATTCACGGCGACGGGCGGCTCGCGGAAGTCCAGCATGGTCGAGACGTTTGATAACATGAAGTGGTTCCACAAGAACGTGCCCGAGCCCAGGCTCCCCCGTGAAAAGACCGAGGACGAGATCCGTCTGGAGAAGGAGGAGGCGGCCAGAGCAGCATGGAAAAAGAGGCAGGGACCACCGACAAAGCTGCAGCTGAAAATCATGCAGTACAAGAAAATGCGCCTGAACAGGCCGGCGACGGGAGCAGTCAAGCGCGTTGTTTAATGCATGCATCCGTGAAGCCGTGTGATCAAAAGCTCCGAGCAGTGAGGACATTCAGAATTATGCCGTATGTCCACCAAAAAGTACCCCCCTTGGTAATGGAGATATTCCATGAAGGTCGCAATCTCCCCAGAACCTTTTCTCTGTCCGCCCGCGGCCCATGGCACGCCCGGTGTTATGGTTTGATAATGCAGTTCAAATGCTATCTGCAGTGGCAATAAAACGTTGTTGCGTATGATATTATGCAGAACTTGATACTCATGCCCTTCTATGTCCATCTTGAGAAACAAAGGCGCTGTGTTGATGTTGGCCAGAGCCAGAATAGACGTCCATGACTTGTACCCTTCTGACGTGTCATCAGGTCCTATACACACACGATGTAGTCTGGTTCGCGATGATATTGACGGAGGCGGTTTGATGTGCGCTGGCATAGTGCAGTCGAACGTTTCAATTCTACACGAAGGGTATTTGTTGAAAATTGCAATCTCAAAATCCCATTCGTTGTTACTGCCTATGGAGACGATGGTGCACTCCTCTTTGCTTGCCTGAATCTGATTGCTCAGCCCACATGCTCTTTTTTCGCCATCGCCATGTCCGAACGATTCTAAATCACGGCACACAGGCGCCACAGGACCCAGCATATCAAACCGGGCGTGCCCCAGTGGATACTCTCTTTCGATCGAATTGCTCGCTGCATTCTGATTAAGCATCTTCTCCATCTCAAACGGCAAGTTCGTTGTCCAGTTGCCTCTGAGCTCGCGCGCGTGTCGCAGTTCAGCGCTAGAAAACGCGTTGAGACATGATGCGTCCTCTTTAGGCACTCTGTCTAAAAACATCTCATACGAGGCATCGTGTTGCACAACAGGACGGCATGCCTCCTGGTTTAATAAAATACTGCTTGTCGCGAAGCACACCAACAACACCACACACACACACTTCCAGAACGACCCCTCGTTGGCAAGCACGTGCATACAAATATATGCAAGAATTCGCAGTAACAGTTATACAGATTTGTTTCCATCCCATTCAATGCATTTACGGATACAAGTATCTTGCAATGGTCATGCCTCTGGATGAAAACGACAAAGGAATTCGCTCCATGACTTTCAACACACCCCCCTCCCGCTCCAAGTCATCCACGGCCTTGTCCACACAATATGCAGCATCGCAAAAGGTGTCATCCACGATTAGAATGCTGTCCTTGTGTCCCAGAGCACGCATGTTCATCACGTCAGCACGCGCAACATCGTAACTATGGCCGCCGTCCACAATAATCACGTCGAACTTTGGTCCCGTGTACGTCTGTGCATACGCAGGAATGGTCTGTCTTGAATCTCCCCAGATCACATCAATGTCTCGATCGGGAAACTGTTTCTTGAGACTTGACAGGGCAACACGTGCGGATTCATACTCGCCCAGATCAAAGCTTTGAATGCGTGCATGTGGATTCGACATCAGCATTACCAACGCGCTGTGGCCTGCATTGAAGCCGACCTCTGTAATGCTCTTAACATCACACTTCTCAAAAATCTTGGAGTAGATGAGAAATTGTGTTGCCGTTTGCCCTGAATGCCCCTCGATTATAGGCGCGTTGTTTTGCGTCAGGTGTTGCTGCAGCCATGCGGTGCGAGTTTCAAACTCTGTCTGGGAAAACACGCCGTATTTACAGGCAGAAGACTTGCTTGTTTCCGCAAACTGCGCCAGTGTTGGACATTTGGGCTGCCCGACCTGGACACGAGGTGAATACTGGCGCCATTGCATCAGAAACGATGTGGCTGCAACAATACACATAATACTCCCCATATAAAGTATTGCGTAATTCATCCCACGACTACTACCGCAATTGAAACAGCCATAAAGGAGCAGAATGCCACATATTTTTTTAGCACGTCTCAACGTCGATCTCGCCGCTCGCAACAAACCGCCCTCGGTACTGCAGCTTCGGACGGAACGCGCGAACGAACACAAAGCGGGTCGCAGGGTTCTTCTTCGTGCCGCTGCGCAGCTCCAGCACGGTGCCAGACGGAATGCAGAGCCCCTGCT
>Ga0247841_10013089_pt1 | contig 10684 bp, 8 predicted proteins | sample LaCruzMarch2015__2_FD_192410 | JGI IMG/M metagenome (GOLD analysis project Ga0247841, IMG submission 192410) | Freshwater microbial communities from meromictic Lake La Cruz, Castile-La Mancha, Spain - LaCruzMarch2015_18m | ecosystem: Environmental > Aquatic > Freshwater > Lake | place: Spain...
TCGCAAAAAACGACTGCATTTTCCAACATTGGGATGTTCAATGAGCTTCTGGGAGGGATGTCACGTCTCGGGTATGTAACATTAGCTATGCCGGAACTAAAACTACAACCTTATCCAATAGATAAAGAAGAACCCTTGCTAGATGGCATCAAGTTCATGTATGCTTCCCTGGGGTATGAATTTTATGAATACAATGCCGAAACTGTTAGGGAATTAGCAAAAGAATGTCCCATTGACGTTCAGTATGCTTTGGCTGATTATTGTTATTCAGCGGCCAATGCCTACCGTTACAGGGACAAAGCACTCCGAAATTATCCAAAGGATCAATGGGAAGAAGCCTACCGAACGGCTATGTTGCTGGCTAGCTCCGATGGCATGGTTAAAAATGCAGATGCCTTGATGTGGGACTTAGGTCAAAAATTTGATTATTTCGATTTATTTAATGGAACAATTCCTCTCGTATATTCCATTTTTAAAATTGAAAAAGTATTCAAGGATCAAAAGATTGATGCATCAACGATTGCCTTTGAAATTCCAACCCCAATGGGCAAATTGGCTTTCAATGGAAAAGATGAAAAAAATGAATATTTCGGCGATGATTATTTCTTGATTGTCGATGTTTCTGGCGATGATATCTTTAAAGGAGCCACAGCAGCAACGCAGACTTTTGATCATCCAGTCTCGGTTGTAATCGATTTTAAGGGAAATGATCAATATCTGGCTACCTCGCGAGACAAGTGCGCTCAGGCAGCTGGGATTTTCGGCATTGGCATTTTGGTGGATGAAGAAGGAGATGATTTGTATACCGCTTATGACAATGCACAGGGAATTGCCACCTGGGGTGTCGGACTTCTTTGGGATAACGCAGGAAATGACAGCTTTACCGGTCATATTTTTAACCAGGGAGCTGCCCAATTTGGTGTAGGAGAACTTGTCAATATTGGTGGAAATGATACTTACTATTCTTTTTATATGGCCCAAGCTTTTGCCTATACCCTAGGATACGGGATGCTCTTAGATACAGAAGGTGATGATATCTATACAGCTGAACCTTACAAGCTTTTATACGCCGGAGTGAATGGACACAACGACAATGTTAATTATACGCTTTCCCAGGGAGTCGGATATGGCAGGCGAAGTGATCTGTATGATGGTCATTCCATGGGCGGTGGCGTAGGTATTCTCTGTGATTTAAAGGGAAATGATAAATATGTTGCTGGGATTTTCTCCCAATGCTCTGCCTATTGGTACGGTGTAGGGATTATTTATGACAAAGAGGGGGACGACCTATATGATGCATACTTCTTTGTACAAAGCGGAACAGCGCATATGGGAATTACAGAGCTCCTCGACGAAGGCGGGAACGATACCTTCAATGCCCGTCAAGCCATTTCACTGGGTGGGGCGCATGATGTTTCTATTTCGTGGTTTATTGATAAGGGCGGAAATGACCAATATCACTGCTGGTACGAAAAAGAAAATAAAGAAACAGGAAAGATGGAAAAAACATCGGGCGGTATTCTTTGCGGATCCTGCACAGCCAATGGTATGGGATTTTTTGTTGATGTTGCTGGCGAAGATGTGTATGATCTACTGGATAAACCCGGAATGGCTCAACAATCCATAGGATATGCTAACCATGTGGTTCCGAATGAAGCGAACAATTGGCGAAATATATTTCCGGATGTTGGAATATTCATTGATATGGGCGGGAAAGATACTTACCCTAGAGAAATATGTAAAAATGATACAAGCTGGCAGCAGCAGTCTACTCAATATGCCCGACGGATGTCAGTAGGACTTGGACTGGATATCGAAGGGGGAAATATACCGGATATCAACTACTAGATACTAAATAGAAAAAAAACACCTGGGGAAAAAATCCCCAGGTGTTTTTTTTCTATTGGTTAGCTAAATTGTTTTGTGTTTTTCGCAGATTTGGATCGCCAGGTTTTTTAGCTGTTCAAAGTCCTTTTCTTTGGGGATGCCTTTGATTATTACTGGTTCTAGCAATTCCCCAGAAATATTGGGGAGCAATCCTTTAAGCTGTTCAATCATCCTGCCTCCCCAGCCGTAAGAACCAAAAATTCCTACAAAACGGGTTTTTGGTCGAAGGGCATTTGCCAGGAAAGCAACATAGGCAGCGAGGGGATGAGCTCCTCCTAAAACCGTAGGGGATCCGATTAAAACTGTAGCTGCATCAACCAGGGATGTAGCTATTTTACCTGTGTCTGTACTGGTTAGATCCATCAGTTCCACTTCAACTCCCATATCAATGAGAGTATACGTTAAATACTCTGCCATGATTTTTGTACTTTCATGCATGGAAACATAGGGAATTAGAACCAAGTTTTTCACCGAATCGGATATCCATTCTTTGTATGTATTGATAATTTTTTGTGGTTCTTTGTGCAGTGGACCGTGAGAGGGAGCAATCATCTGTATGTCCAGTTGGCTTAATTTTTCAATATTTGTCCGGATAATTTTACGAAACGGCATCATAATTTCTGCATAATAATGTTTGGCTGCAGGGATGGAGATAGTCTCATCAATACAAAATAAATCGCTGGTAGCAATATGGGAGCCAAAGAAATCGCAGGAAAAAAGAATTTTATCTTCCGGCATATAAACACATTGAGTATCTGGCCAATGAACCCATGGAGTCATCTGGAAAACTAAGGTTTTATCTCCTAAGGAAATTCTATCTCCGTCAGAAATCAATCTGAACTTTTCATCCGGTATCAGCAGGAATTCTTTTAGCAGGTCTTTGCATTTCGCATTTGTGACAACCATTGCTTCAGGAAATTTATCTAAAAGGACAGGGATTGAACTTGAATGATCCTGTTCTGCATGATTGGCAACGATATAATCAATTCTGTCAACTCGGAGCGATTCCAAATTCTTTAGCAATAAATCACTTTTTGAAGTGTCGACCGTATCAATAAGAACTTTTAGTTCGCTCCCATCAATAAAGTATGAATTATACGTTGTTCCGTCCGGAATCTCTACGAGTTCATCAAAAAGTCTTCTGTTCCAGTCAATCACACCTACGGTATAAATCTTGTCTGCTATTTTTCTTCCAAAGCTCATATTTTTTCAAACTGGTCTTTTGTGGCACCGCAGATTGGACATACCCAAGAATCTGGTATATCTTCAAACGCTGTTCCTGGCTTGATTCCAGAATCAGGATCACCGAGAGTCGGATCATATTCATACCCGCAAATTGTACAACGATACTTAGCCATAATTGCTTTTTCCTCCTTATTGACTTCTTCTTTTTTTACATCTGGCGCTTGAAATGTAGCGGCATTTTTGGGAGTGGTTCCCCTTTTAATCACGTGATAATACGCATATGTCATCGGTTCTTTCTCGGAAAGGACTTTAGCATCCACGATTTCTCCAATGAAGATTGTATGGGTGAATACGTCGATTTTCTCCATCACTTTTAATTCAAGACACCCAACGGAATTTGTCTTGATCATCGGGATACCGTTTAATGTTTTTTCGTAGGGGATGCCTTCGAATTTGTCTATATCCCGTCCGCTTTTAAAACCAAACTGTCCAATCAAGGTCATCGGTGTATCCAACTCAATAATATTGACACCAAAAAATCCGCTTTCTGAAATATAGGCATGGGTTAAATTTTGCTTATTGATACTGACAGCGATCGTAGGGGGTTCAGCCGATACCTGAAACACAGTATTCGCGATTTGACCGTTTAACTTATCACCAGCTTTTGATGTGATTATATACAAACCATAACTGATCTTGAACAATGCTTTTAAATCCAATGTAACCTCCCTAACAATATTCATCTTGATTCTAGCTTAAATTATAACATACCTCTGTAGAAAGCAGTTCAAAAAAAGATACAATCTTACCATGCGTTTTATAAGGTTATTAGTGTCAAAGATTTCATCAGGAGAATTTAAACAAGGGAGAGTCGTTGATATTTCAATCCTTGAAAAAGGGAATAAAGCGTATATCCAAAATGCTAGGATAAAATTTCAGGGAAAAAAACCAGAATGGTTTCCAGCCAGCCATATTGATTTTCAGAATAAGCTCCTGCGAATAGATAAGACGGTTGAGCTTGAACGATCCAGCACAATCTCAATTAAAAAAAATATATGGTTTCGACAAGGCATAGATTTAAAAAGGAGAAGAATTGTCCGTCCATATGACTTTTTTTTCACTTCTAATAAAGAGGAAGTAGAGCTTGTATCCGTTTTGTATGGATTTCCAGGTAAAAAAGTTCTCTGGTCTGATTTTTTACCAATCTATCCGCATGGCTTTGATAAAATTCTTAAGCTTCATCCAGCTGATGTTGCGGATATTCTGGAGCATGTATCAATCAAAAAACAGGTTAAGGTATTAAGTAAGATTCCAATTAGTTTTTCTTCTTTTGTATTGTCCGAAATGGATACAAAACGGCAAGCTTTCCTATTGGATCTCCTGAATCTAGATATGGCAGTAAAAATGCTTGTCAATATGCCGAGAAATCATGCGGCGAATATTTTACGAGATGTTGGGGAAGCAAAAAAATACCTGAGCCAAATGAATCAAAAAACTGAGGAAGAGATTTCTATGTTACTTAGTTACGATCCAGATGCCGTTGGTGGACTTATGGACTCTGAGTTTATAAAACTAAAGGAAAACTTTACTTGCGAGGAAGCGATAAAATATCTTCGCGAACTTTCCTCTTTTTCTGAGAATATTTATTACTTGTATGTGACCGATTCGATGGGAGTTTTTAAAGGAGTTCTTACGATAAGATCTCTATTGCTGGCTGAACCATTGATAAAATTGAATGAAATCATGAAAACGAAATTGATCTCGATCCCCGCATCGACCACGAGGGAAGAAATAGCCCAGATCATGAGCCGGTATCATCTGTTAGCTCTGCCGGTTGTAGATGAGGTAAACCGCATTGTCGGTGTCATAAAAATTCACGATGTTTTAGAATCTACCCTGGAATATCCAGTATAAGAAGATCAGATTAAAGCTTAGGAATCGTAACTTTATTCTTATTACCAATTTCAAAGAAGTTTAAATCGATTTCAGCCCAGGTGTTTTCTTTTACATCAGGTGTTGTTTTTCCTTTTATTCTGGTGACAACATTATTTAAAGCAGACCTACTGTTATTAGCAATAAGCCATAAAGTTAAGTCCATATTTTTTGATTGTGGAGCCCCTTTTTTTGAGTACATATGAAAAACTCTTGTTGAATAATTGTTTACATTCTCGTTGCCTTTGGCTTCAATGACTATATCAGAATCCTCAAAGTTAAAAAATGCTAAAGCATTTGTTAAATCAAACTTAACAACATCATCAGGCTGAGAGTTGGATTCGATAGGAAGGATTTTAGTCCATCCTTTCCCTTGATTCTTATAAATGGTTTGGGATGTTGATACCATTTCTCCAATTTTATTTTGTTCATTGTATTTTACATACTTTTTGAATCTGTCTTCGACGATAACGAAGTATTCACGATAATCTTTTTTTGGGAGAAAAATTCGCTTGTTGTTTGCTTTAAAATCGTCAAGAAAAGTTGGATCAGCAGCATATTCGATGTTTCTTTTCAGTTTATCGTCTACTTGACCTGTTTTGGTTTGAAACTTTTTTAGCTTGAAATTGGCAACATTTTGACCCCTTGTTAATTTAACTAATTCATTCAGTACTTCAAATCCAGGAGCTGAAACAAATGAATTATACTGACCCTCAGGAAGTTGCTCTAGTTTATATTTTCCTTTTTGATCTGTTTTTACGATATTACTACCAATTTGGACGGAAGCATCAGCTAGTATTTTTCCTGTTGAAGCATCAGTAACCAGACCTTCAAGAGTACATGGTTTTTCATGAAGCCTGCTCATGTAGAAATCTTCCTGGCTTGCTCCTTTTCCGATGATGATGCTTCGCTCATACGAAAGATAATTACTTTTTGTAGCTACTAGGGTGTAATATCCCTTTTCACAGGCAATTTGGTATCTGCCCTGAGCATCAGTTGCTGTTTTATAGGTTGTTCCATTTGTTGAATTTTTTATTACAATTTGCACCTTGTTCACAGGAACTTGTTGCTCTACATCCGTAATAATTCCTGTTAATATCGATTCACCTGTTTGATTTTTTTGCTTGCATCCCTGCAATCCGATTGATGATAGGAAAAGGGCGAAAACCAAGATTAAAGAAAACCATTTTGAAACATGTTTCATTTAAGATTCCTCCTTGTGATTGGGGGGATAAACAACAACAAACCTTCTTGGTTCATCCCCAAAACTTTCTGAATTTAAGCCATATCTAGCTGCAATTTGATGTTCAATTTTTCTAATTTTCACATCGGCTGGTGGTAAATTCACCGGTAATTGTGTAAAAAAAACTTGTTCTACTAATCGTTCCACATTGGTTAGATTCACAGCAGAGTCTTTATTTTTAGTATTTCCATACTGGGAAATGAAGCGTTTCACTTCACTCAAAGAATTCGATTGAATTGAATAGACAGGTAGATTCATCTGTTCAGCGGTGTGCAGTGCAGCTGGATTCTTTTTTCGGTATATTTCGGTAGTGAGGACGATGCTGGCCTCTGTTAATTTCTTTACAATCTCGATGTGTTGCTTTGCCAAATGAAGCGATCTTGAAAGATAGGTATTACTGATTCCAAAAGGATAAAGCCTTGTAATGTTTCTTGGAATACCAGTAATTTGGAATTCTCTCGTGTTTTCAAATTCTTCTTTTTCCTCATTGTAGGCTTGATCTTGTGCAGATGGTATATGAATACTGGCTCGTTCAAGTTTTTCGGGATGGATTATCTTAGGAGACCCATTCTCACCCTTTCTTCTAATTTCAGGTGAAACAGGGAAGCCTCTTAAATACTTGTCAACCGTTTTTGATACATCCATATAACAGGCGAAATCTTCCCTTCCGTGTATTTCAATCAAAATATCAAATGTGGGCGCTGTGGTTCTTTCGAGTACTGTCTTCTGGGTGCCTCTCCGGATGGATTCCTCGTCGCTTAAGATCACCGAGGTAATTCCCCCAACCAGGTCCGCAATGGTTGGATTGAAAAGAACATTTTCAAGTGTATTTCCATGAGCGGTTGCGATCAGCTGAACACCTCTCTCCGCTATCGTCCTGCTTGCAGCTGCTTCTTCTGCTGTTCCAATTTCATCGATAATGATAACCTCAGGCATATGATTTTCAACGGCTTCAATCATAACCTGGTGTTGTAGTCGATTATTCGGAACTTGCATTCTACGAGATAATCCAACAGCAGGATGTGGCAGATTGCCTTCTCCCGCTATTTCATTTGAAGTATCCACAATGATAACTCTTTTATCAAATTCAATACTAAGGATTCGCGCAGACTCCCTTAAAAGTGTTGTTTTTCCCACACCAGGCTTACCGAGAAGTAAAATATTCTTTCCAGACTGAAAAATGTCTTTTACCATATCAATGGTACCCATCACTGCTTTTCCAACCCTACAGGTTAATCCAATGATTTCTCCTCTTCGGTTTCGAATCCCAGAAATTCGATGAAGTGTTTCTTCAATTCCAGATCGATTGTCACGATCAAAATCACCTAGATGTTTAATTACGAAATGGATATCTTCCTGATTTACCGGAGCATCATCCAGAAAAATACTCGTCTGAAAAAATCGGGCTTCTGGTTTTCTTCCCAGATCCAAAATAACCTCAATAAGCTCTTCCTGATGCCCATACTCGAGTAGGGCTTTTTGTAAATTCTCCGGAAATAGGCTAAAAAATAACTCAATGTCTCTTTCAAAGAGTAATGCTGTTTTTTCCATCTATGTACTATTATACCATATCCAATAGATTCTCTTGAACTTTCGCTGTGAGAGATCGAATATCTGTATCATAGATTGGATTGCCAAACTGGACAGTAACGGTAGGTCGAAATTTTCTGGCATGCAGAAGATCAGTTGTGCCTTTCAAGAATACAGGGACAACCGGGACATCTGCTAGTTTTGCTAGAAAAGCGAAACCTGGTTTGATCGGTAAAAGTGGAACATTTGGATCCCGATTCCGGGTTCCCTCTCCATAAATAATGATCATTTTTCCTGATTTTAACATGGTCGTGGTTGTCCGAATCAGTTCTTTACTTAGCTCTCCTCTTTTTACGGGGAAAGCACCTAAGGAAGTGATGAGTCGTTTAAAAAAGAAATGATGGAACAATTCTTCTTTTGCCATAAAATACATTCTTCGAAAATATATGGCACATCCAGCCACTTCTGGATCGGTATAATCTCGGTGATTGGCTAAAATGATCAACCCGCCTTTTCGAGGAACATTCGATAAGCCAATGATCACAAATCGGCAGCGAAGAAACAGAACGAGTCTGAGAACGAGCCAGGAAAACCAGTAAAACATGTTATAAAAACAATTGAAGAAGCTTGTATGCTATCGGACTGATTAGTCTGATGACATTCGGGAAAAGTAGCAAAATTCCAATTAAAAAAAAGAAACCATACCGCTCTAAAAAATTAGCAATATGGTTATATTTTGGAGGAATAAAGACTGTAATTAGTCTTGATCCATCGAGGGGTGGGAATGGTAATAAATTAAAAAGTCCCAATACGATATTAATCTGAACAAACGTCTCTATAAACAATATTAAACCAGGATTTTGCGTAGGGCTGATAAATCTGTACAAAAAAGCTCCAAGGAATGCCATTAAAAAATTTGATATAGGTCCTGCAATGGATGTCAAAATGATACCCTGTTTCCTGTTGCGAAAATTATAGGGATTGATCGGAACTGGTTTTGCCCATCCAAAATGAACAATTATCAGCATCAAAGTTCCTATCGGGTCTAGGTGAGCGAGGGGGTTTAAAGTTAATCTTCCGTGTTCCTCTGGTGTTGGATCTCCCATTTTTACAGCTACATAGGCATGGGCAAATTCATGAACCGTTATACAGATCAAAAGAGCAGGCAGGCTGATTAGTATATCGATGATTTGTTGATTCATTGATTTATAACCCGATTTGTGGAGCAATTTCCTGCATGGCGGTAATAGATAACTCGATTAATTTCTCCAAAGAAAGTCCCCATTCTTCGCAAGTTTTGATCTGTTCACGGTTTGCTCCGGCAGCAAATCGTTTCTCTTTGAACCGTTTCAACACAAAAGGAGTCGTAACGGAGCTTAGTTTTTTTTCCGGTGTCATGAGAGTAGCAGCAATGATCAATCCTGATAAGGGATCAATGGCGTATAGAGCTTTTGCCATTAAGGTTACTCTCTCATGGCTGGAATGGCTTGAATGGGATTCTACAGCAGAAAGGATCGATTCTTTGATCCCCAATTTCCGAAGGATTTCTGCCCCTAGGAGTCCATGTTTTTCTGGGGTATCTTTTGTCATTTCATAGTCAATATCGTGCAATAATCCTGCTAATGCCCAATCTTCAGCATCCTCGTTCCTCTCAAATGCAATTTTTTTCATACAGGCTTCTACGGAAAGCATATGGTTAATTAAATAAACTTTTTCGATATGTTGTTTTACAAGATCAAGAGCTTCTGTTCGATTCATCAAACTGTTCCTTTAAGGGATTCGACTAGATCTAATCTTTCCCATGGTAAATCAAGATCTGGTCTTCCAAAATGTCCATAGGCAGAAATTTGCCGATAAATTGGTCTTCGCAGGTCAAACTTCTTAATGATGGCAGAAGGTCTAAAATCAAAACTCTTTTCAACCCTCCGGATGATTTCTTGATCTGGAATTTTTCCGGTTCCAAACGTTTCTATGGAGGTGGACACCGGATGAGCAACGCCAATTGCATAGGCAATCTGTATTTCACATTTTTGAGCCAAGCCGGCAGCTACTATATTTTTTGCTACGTATCTGGCGGCATAGGTTGCGGTTCTGTCTACTTTCGTGGGATCTTTTCCTGAAAAAGAACCTCCGCCGTGTCTTGAATAACCTCCGTATGTGTCAACAATAATTTTACGACCTGTAAGACCAGAATCACCCTCAGGTCCGCCAATTACAAATCTACCAGTAGGGTTGATGTAAAATTTTGTTTTTTCATCCATCATCTCTTCGGGTATTACAGGGCAAATCACCTGCCTTTTTATTTCCCCCGCCAATTGTTCTTCAGATATTTCTGGATCATGTTGAGCAGAAATAACGATCGTATCAATCCGCTTGGGTTTATTGTTTTCATATTCAATGGTAACCTGTGTTTTCCCATCTGGTCGAAGATAAGGCATTAATCCGGATTTTCGAACAAAGGCTAATCTTCTGGAAAGGCTATGAGCGAGTGAAATAGGCAAAGGCATCAATTCCTTGGTCTCATCACAGGCAAACCCAAACATCATGCCCTGGTCTCCGGCTCCCAACATTTCAAGCTCTACCGTATCTTCTGCATTTCTGCATTCCAAAGATTTGTTGACGCCCTGGGCAATATCAGGGGATTGTTCTTTGATAGTATTGATAACACCACACGTGGCCCCATCGAATCCGCATTTATGGTTGTTGTAGCCAATCTCTTGAATTGTATTTCGGGCAATTTGAGCAATATCCACATAACAAGAGGTTGAGATTTCTCCCATTATCATTACCAGCCCTGTTGTGGCAGTAACTTCACAAGCAACATGGGCACAAGGATCGAGAGCGAGTATTGAATCTAAAATAGCATCCGATATTTGGTCGCATACTTTATCCGGATGTCCTTCAGTA
>Ga0247841_10013091_pt1 | contig 10683 bp, 12 predicted proteins | sample LaCruzMarch2015__2_FD_192410 | JGI IMG/M metagenome (GOLD analysis project Ga0247841, IMG submission 192410) | Freshwater microbial communities from meromictic Lake La Cruz, Castile-La Mancha, Spain - LaCruzMarch2015_18m | ecosystem: Environmental > Aquatic > Freshwater > Lake | place: Spain...
GCTGCTTTATAAAAGCAGCGGCCTTCGTTTTTTCTTCAAAAACTAATTAACGCCCGATGACATAGCGATAGGGGTCGATCTGGTCGCGGAGAATGGAAAGCTCCAGCTCGCTCGGTCCCGGGTTTTCGGTGATCTTCGGGGCCTTGAGGAGCTCGAATCCACAGTTGTCCTGGACGTCCTTCTCGGAATAACCGGGATTGACGGCAATGATCCGCATCCGCTTGGATGCCGGTTCAAAGTCCATAACGGCCATATTGGTAATGATCTTGTAGGGACCGGCGCCCAGGGGCAGACCGGATTTCGCGCGGGAATCGCCGCCTTCCAGCCAGCCCGGAGTGGTAACGTAAGAGCACTTTTCTGCAAAACGCTTGGGATCCTGGGGAGTCATAACCATCATGCGCCAGCAGAAGGATCCAAAATCGTTAGCCCCGCCGCTCCCGGGGAAGCGGACCTTGGGTTTCTGATGATCGGGACCGATCCGGGTGGAATTCAGGTTCCCGTACATGTCGATCTGCGCGCCGCCGAGGAAGGTATAGTCAAGCATACCGCGGCAGGCGGTTTCCATGATCTCCGGCATGCTGCTGGCCATAAGGGCCTTCCAGGTCGTCCGGGAGTCGCCGACGGAAATGGGCATCTCCGGAATCAACGGGGCCGCCCCACCCGCCTCGAAAAGAATTACCAGGTTGGGGGACTTCGTCTTCTGTGCAAGCATGGCGGCGGCACAGGGGGCGCCCGTCCCAACACCGACACTGGCGCCGTCTTCAAGCTCCCTCGCCGCCGTACAAATCATCAACTCCATTGTGTTATAGTTAGCCATAATTCGTATTTATCCTCCTTTCTATGCCCGGGCGCCGACAAACAACCACTCTTTTTGTCTGAGCTTGTTCATCTTGGCAATGCCGCCGTTTCTTTCGATGTACTCAAAGTGATCCTTGACGCCGTAAATGTTCTTGTCGAGGAACGCCTTGAACTCTTCCGGATCTTTCTCCACCTTCAGCCATTCCCGGAGATGGTCCTCATCCGAGAAATACTCGGCGTACATGTTGCCGGGATAGCTGCCGTAGGGTACTTCGATCAGGGCATCGACGCACCAGTATGGGATAAAGGTCGAGGTGGGATCCCTGCGGATTTCGTCGTTCGTGATCAGACGTTCACAGGTCACGATAAGTTTTTTTGCGGAACGGGCAATATCATAGTCCGACATGAGGATGCCTTTGGTCCGGCAGTTGCCGTACATATCCGCCTCATGGACATGAATGGCAGCTACATCCGAATACAGGGCGGGAACGAGGGCATAATTCGTTCCCGTAAAGGGACATTTCACCTTTTTGGCGCCGCTGTATTTGAAGGTGTCCGTACCCATCATATTGCGGATGGGGTGGAAAGAAACACCTGCACAGGCGGCCTTGAAACGCACCGACAGGGTATAATTGGTCCACTCGGACACTTCCACCTCGCCGCTTTCCATATACTGCCGGGCGTTGGGGGACAATCCCCGTGCTTCGAGGCCGATGATATAAGCTACATCAACCTTGCTGAAACACTTGCCGGCAGCAAGAATCTGGAAGTCATGGGTTGCCGTATGACCGGCCAGACCAAGATTTTTCTTGCCCTGCCTGACGATTTCATGGAGCACGGCCGCCGGGATCCTGTTGACCCCGAAGCCGCCGATGGAAAGATAATCGCCATCTTTCACCAGCGTCTCGACTGCTTCTTTCACTGTGGTGAGTTTGCTCACGAGGGCGCGGCTTTTATGGCGGAAAAACTCCCTCGCCTTATCCGCATCCGGATCTGTAAAGATCCTTCCTACTCCTTGTTCGATAACATCCACTGAACCTACCTCCTTCTCTTATTTTGTGTTATCCTTAACCATCTTACACTCATACAGTTTTTGTATGTTGTTTCAATCTCAGTTGAATACGGGAAATCGGACGGGGTTAATTATTGTCACGAAAACGGGTGCTTCCATAGCACAAGAAACGGCGGGAATCAACTAAAAATTGAGCCCCCGCACCAATTGTCCTTAATGCACAGAGGAACCATAAATATGATAATGAAAAGACAAACGTAACTACTTATTTTTTTGCAGCGCCGTTTGAAGCTTTTCTCCCAAAAGAGAACGTTCCGGAGAGGCGCCTCCCTTTACTCCGCCCTGATAAACGAGGCCGACATCCTTCGCACCGGACGTTCCTTCCAGGTAATCACCCAAAACATTGCGGCTGTGGGTATCTTCGTGGCAGTAAACACACAGGTTTTCCCAGTTACTGCCGTCAGGAGGATTGTTGTGATGGTTGCCGTCTTTATGATGAACGGTCAGGAGCTGTCTGCTTGTTCCCGAGAATTCCCGGGCGCATCGGGCGCAGACAAGGCCGTGAATAGCCAGGGAACGTTCCCGGTAATCCTCGCCCGGCGGTTTGAGCTGGGACTTCTTTAACTCCCTGACAACATCTTCGGCAGTTCGGACGCCGGCGCTTGCCGGGCGAACCACTGCCCGGACACGCCCCCCTTTATTACCAAAGGTCATCTTTGTCATCGCCGCGGCAAATCCTATTTACTCAACAGACGTGGTTTAGAGGTATAGACGTCAAGAAAGACCTTGACGCCCCTTGCGACTGCACCGGCATTCCGTAGAAACTTGAAAAAAGGCAATCTCAAACCCAGACGGACGACTGACTCAAATTCCATCAAAACGCCTACAACATCCTGAATCCTTCTCATTGCCCCGGCTACTACTTCGACCTGATCATTAACCGTATAAGCGGTTTTCTTCACAATCCCCACAGCCTCGTCCAGATTCTGAAGGAGCAGCGGCAGGCTTTTCTGGAGCATCTCCTGAGTCAGGGCAAGGCCCTGAACCACCCTCCGGATCTGCCAAAGCAGAGGAACCGTAAACGCCACAATGAGAAGAACGGCCAAACTCAGGCACAACAAACTTATTTCGACGTACATGATTATCTCACAAAAATATATACGCTGTTGTTATGAAATGATGTTGACATATTTCATTACGCCGATTTTTCTTCCTTGAAGGCTTCCACTCCTGCGTCAATGGCCTTTTTCAGACGGCTTTTGTTGTCTTCCAGGCTCACTTTCCCTTTTTCGACCATTTCGCCGGCTTTACTTTCCAGATCGCCGACCTTTTCCCTGGCTGCTTCCTCAATTTTCTTCAGGCGGCTGACGGCCGTTTCGTAGGTCTTGCGGCTCTTTTCCAAGGCCTGTTCGTATTCCTCTTTTGCCTTGACAAGAAGTTCTTCAGCTTTCTTGCCGATTTCCTCACGCGTTTCCTTACCGCTTTTGGGAGCGTAAAGAATACCGATAACAGCACCGGCCAGTCCACCAATAACCAATCCCTTTAAAAAATCTCCTATTCTGTCTGACATTTTTCTCACCTCCCTTTTTTTCTTTTTCTAAGCAATTGACGAACTGCTGTCAAGTCATTTTAAATACAAAAAACCGGGCATTCGATTATCAAATGCCCGGTTTTTAACGTGTACTATTGGTTCTATATTACTTTGCCGCAGGAGCTGCGGGCGCCGGAGCTGCCGGAGCTGCAGGTGCTGCACCAGGAGCCGCGGGAGCTGCACCAGGAGCCGCAGGAGCTGCACCAGGAGCCGCAGGAGCTGCGGGAGCGGGAGCAGGGGCCTCGGTCTTAGCCGGCTCAGGTTTCTGCTCTTCGGCCTTTTTGCAGCCAACGACTGCAAACGAAAACGTCACAACGAAAAGCAGCGAAAGAATAATGGCGAATACCCTCTTCATTCAAGCGTCACCTCCTTTCCAATAATTTCATTACCTTGGGATGATCTTAATCATCTTTAGTGATGAGAGACCATACGCTTTTTTTTTACCTTGTCAAGATAAATTTATCATTATATAAGGCAATGCAAAATTTGGATTATACGAGCCGGGGGAATCATGATCTTAGGCATTGATGTGGGCGGGACGCATACAGATGCAGTTCTTATCGATCATTTCAAAATCAGGAAAAAGGCCAAGGTTCCTACGGATGCTCACAATTTGTTGAATTCGCTGCTCCAGGTTACTACCAGCATCCTTGCTGCGGAAGATCCGGCCGGTCTCCAGCGGGTAGTCCTCAGCACCACCCTTTCTACCAATGCCATCGTTCAGAACAAGATCAAGAAAGTGGGGATGATTATTGCGAGTGGTCCCGGTTTGCCGCCCTCACTGCTCCCCGTTCCCCAAAATACCTTTTTTGTTGCCGGCTATGTCAACCACCGCGGGATCATCGCCGCCGATATAAATGCGGAAGAAATTCAGGATGCCGGCGCCAAATTGAATCAGGAAGGCATTGATAATCTGGGCATTGTGGGCAAGTTTTCCACCCGCAATCCCGAACAGGAGTTGAAGATGGCCGGAATGCTGAACGGCCGCTTCCGCCATGCATCCCTTGGGCATCGCATGTCCGGACATCTCAATTTTCGCCGGCGGATCGCAACGACCTACCTTAACAGCGCCATTTGGGACCTGTACCAGCGCTTTGTCCAGGACGTTCTTCAATTCGTCCACCGGCAGGGAATCAACGTCCCCATCTATATCCTGAAGGCCGACGGGGGAACCTTCGAAGTTGCCAGGTCGGCCGACTATCCGGCCCAGACCATCCTTTCCGGACCGGCGGCAAGCATCATGGGTGTCCTCAGCATGGCCAAATGCAACGAGGACGCGATCGCCCTGGATATCGGAGGCACGACCACAGACATCGCCATCTTTGCCGACGGCGTTCCGCTCCTTGAAAATCTGGGGGTTACTATTGAAGGCCATAAAACCCTGATCCGGGGACTGAGGACAAGATCCATAGGCCTCGGAGGAGACAGCATTGTCCGTTGCGAAAAAGGGAAGCTTATGATCGGCCCCCAGCGGGAAGGTCCGGCGGCCGCCTTGGGAGGCCCGTTCCCAACTCCGACCGACGCGATGATCGTTTTGAATCTGACAACTATCGGCGAGCGGGAAAAGGCGGTAACCGCCCTGGAACCAATTGCCCGCCTGTTAGACATATCAGTAGCGGAAGCGGCGCAAAAGATTTTTGAGGAAGCCTGCAGGAAGATTGTCGCGGCGGTGCTTTCATTCATCGAAGAAATCAACAACCAGCCGGTATATACCATTCACGAAATGCTCGAAGGGAGGAAGATCTCCCCCAAGGCCCTATATGTAGTGGGCGGTCCGGCAGCGGCGATGGCCGGTCCGCTGGGCGGTTACCTGGACTGTACGCCCTTCATCCCTGAGCATTCAGAGGTGGCCAACGCCGTGGGAGCAGCCCTGGCCAGAACCACGGCGGAACTGACAATCCTTGCCGATACGGAGAGACGTTTGTTGACCATCGGCGAGGAAGGGATACAAATACCGATTCCATCACGATTCACATCGGAAGAAGTCATTGCGATCGGCAGGGAAAGACTTCGCGAAAAGGCCATGGCCATGGGTGCAAAAGAAGAGGACCTCGAAATTGAAGTCATCGAGAACCAGGAATTCAATATGGTTCGTGATATGTATACGGCAGGGAAAAATATTCGGGTTAAGGTTCAGGTCAAACCGGGACTGATTTCAGGATTCACGAGGGGGAAGACGTTATGAGCAAAAAGATGCGCAAGACCGGTCTGATCTTTTTCCCCGCCTTCGACTGGGCCATCTCTCCCACCCATCCGGAACGGGAGGAAAGGCTCCTCTATACCCAGGATCAGGTCTTTGAGGAAGGACTTCTCGATTTCGAGAACATCATCGAATACAAACCCGGAATGGCAACGACGGAGGACATCAACCGGATCCACATCTGCGTACCCCAGGCAATGAGCGTCATCACGGAGTCCCACCTCATCTCGGCGGGGGGCGCCATCACGGCGGCGGAGAAGGTCATGAGCAAGGAAGTGGACAACGCCTTTGCCCTGGTCCGGCCCCCGGGACATCATGCCATGAAGGTAGTCCACGGCGCCCGGGGCTTCTGCAACGTCAATATCGAAGCCATCATGGTGGAATACATCCGGAAGCACTACGGGCCCAAGCGGATCGCCATTGTCGATACGGATTGCCACCACGGCGACGGGACCCAGGAGATTTACTGGCACGATCCCAACACCCTTTGCATCTCCATTCATCAGGATGGCCGGACCCTGTACCCCGGCTCAGGCTTCCCCGACGAGTTTGGGGGACCCAACGCCCTGGGCATGACCATCAATGTTCCGCTGCCCCCCCGAACCTCGGACGAGGGCTTCCTATATGTTCTTGAAAACGTCATCATGCCCATTCTTGCCGAGTTCAAACCGGATATCGTCATCAACTCCGCCGGGCAAGACAATCATTACACGGACCCGATCACCAATATGCGCTTCAGCGCCCAGGGTTATGCCCGGCTTAATGAGCGCCTGTCCCCGGACATCGCCGTCCTCGAAGGGGGCTATTCCATCGAAAAGGCCCTGCCCTATGTGAATGTAGGCATCATCCTGGCGATGGCGGGTCTGGACTACAGCGCCGTCCGGGAACCTGATTACAATGCCGAGGCGCTCCGACAGTCGGAACAGATCACCCAGTATATTGAACGGACCTCATCGGAAGTCATGATGCTCTGGAAAAAGCGCGGGGACATGAAAAAATCCGTGGTAGGAAAGGAAAAATACATCAAACGCAAGAAACACATTTACTACGATACGGACGGCATCTCGGAGCAGCAGGAAGAAACGGTCCGGGTCTGTGACGATTGCGGCGGCCTGGTCATGATCGATTCCTTCGCCGACACGGGAAAGCGTATCTTCGCCGTAGTAATTCCCGGTCAGAGCTGCTCTGTCTGCAGAGACGCGGGGGAAACTTTTTTTGCCCGGATGGAGAAGGGGAAATACCGTCACATCTACTTTCAGGATCGGGATCGGGACATCTACATTGCCAAATAAACCAAAATAAAGAGAGGAGCTATTATGTCAGACGAAATCGTGAAAAGAACCCAGGAAACGGCAAAAACCCTGTTCGGCAAAGGGGTCAAGATGGATCCGCCCTATCTGATGTGGCGGGAATTCGATAAGGATCTGGCCAATGAATTTTCCAAATTTATCACCGGTAATCTTTATTCCCGTAAGGTGTTGACCCTTCCGGAAAGGCAGTATGCGGCCTGCGCCATATTGGCCGCCACACGGGCGACGGAAGAGCTGAAGCTCCATGTCAATGCAGCCCTCAATGTGGGATGCGATCCCAAGAAGCTTGCCGAGATCTTTTTCCAGGTGGCGACATACGCCGGCATGCCCGCCGTCAACGAGGCGCTGGAGGTTTACCGCGAGGTTCTCAAGGAACGGGGGGAATGGCCGATTAAATAACATTACCCCATCCCCACCCCCGTATCACGTACGGGGCAGGCTCTGACCCTCCCCTTGAAGGGGAGGGGAAAATTGTCCTTAACAGGGAGGGAGCCCTCCTTGCGGCAATGGGGGTAATCCTTCATAACAACGAAAAACGCCGAACCGTCATAACCTCACTGGGTATGGCGATTCGGCGTTCTCTTTTCGTGAAATACCGCCCTCTGGTGAGGGCTCTGGATACTATTCGAGGACCAGGAGCACCTGATTGGTATCTACCTTGTCCTTCTCATCCACTTTGATCTCCGCCACTTTGCCGCCCTTCGGGGCAACAATGGGGTTTTCCATCTTCATGGCCTCGAGAATAATAAGTTCTTCATCGGCCTGTACTTCATCACCAACCGAAACCAGAATCTCGGCGATAGTTCCCGGCATGGGGGCTACGACTTCTAATGCCATTTGCTCAACCTCCTTGAGTTTATTTTATTATTTCCAGTGTGGCTTGTTGCCACGCCATCACAAAACATTTTAAAGGTCAGGGGGAGCCACAAGCTCCCCCTGATTGGTTTTTTACATCGTAAAACTACTTCTTCCAGATCGGATCCGCGGGACCCCAAGGTTCCGGCAGAACCGCATCAGCCTTCCATTCCGACGGAACCCGCTGGCCAGGCTTCTCACCCAGTTTATCGATGAGCTTCTTCAAACCGGGACGGGCAAATGCCATATGCCCCCCCTTCTGGGTCCGACCGTTGATGACTGCTTCGGAACGGAGCCGCCGTCCGATGGTCTTCTCCATCTTCCGGCCCAGCCACAGAACACGATCTACATCGTAGCCGTGCTCGATGCCCAGTTCGTCGATCTGGACCAGGAGATCTTCAAAGGTAACGAGACCGACATAGCGGGGATCGTCATAGTAGTACTCGCCGGTGCCCCGGATGGGAGAGTCGTCGAGGAAGTTGGCCGGCTGGCCGCCCAGACCGCCCAGGGTGGCCTCAAAGCGGCAGATGCCCGCCTGGAGGGCCGCCAGGATCGACGAGGAAGCGACACGCTTCGTCTCGTGGAGGTGGCACAGATGGGCCTCCGGGTTAGGCATGGCATCGAGGACCATGGAGAAATAGCGATAGACGTCGGCCGCATTGGCAGAACCGTCGTGGTCGGCATGCTCGATGTCATGGGCGCCGATCTCGAACCAGCGCTTCGTGAATTCCACGGCGTCTTTCAATTCCGTGGCGCCGCTGATGGGGCTCCCCCAGATGGTGCTCACGGTGCCGACCATCTTGATCCCAACGTCCCGGGCCTTCTTGATGCACCTCTCGGCCTCTTTCCAGTAATTGGAGAGGGTTGTACCGGAATTGGCAAAATGATGTTCCGGGTCCGTGGAGACCATCATGAGGATACGGTCAGGGCCGAACCCTTCCTTCTTCATCCGGATGGCAATATCCACGGAAGGTTCGCGGATCGTGACGCAGGTCAGACAAACGTCTTTGAATACATCGATTCCAACCCGGGCGGCGCGTTTCGCGAACTCGTCGCTCCGCATGGCCTTCATAACCTCATCCGCATCTACAAACTGGGGCGTCGTAGCAGCGGCGAGGTTGGTCACCTCGAACTCCTTGCAGCCGGCAAGGATCATCTCCTGGCCATAAAAGATCTTGGCCTTGGTGGAAATGAACTTCTCCTCGTGCTGAAAACCGTCACGAATCGTTATGTCGCCGATCGAAACCTTCTTTGGCATTCTTGGGAAAATCTTCCAATAATCATACTCTGTCGCCATAAAAAATATATCCTCCTTGATCTAATTTAGTGCCTTGTTAAGTTTAAATTCCCCTCCTCCGGCGGCAGGATGGAGAAGGGGAAATTGTTAATCTGTCAATCACTCACCCTTAAAAACGGGTTTCCGCTTTTCCGCGAAGGCCGCCAGGGCTTCCAGGCGGTCCTTGGTCGGGATAGTTACTTCATAAGCCTTTGATTCCAAAGGCAGGGCAACACCAAGACTGGCCTCTGTTCCATAATTGAGGACAAACTTGGCCTGGGCTACGCCGATGGGGCCATTCTTGGCAATCTCCCTCGCTAACTCGAGAGCTGCCTCCATGAGTTTATCCGGCTCTACAACCTTGCTGACCAGACCGATATCCAGGGCCGTCTGGGCGTTGAACCGGCGGGCCGTGTAAATCAGTTCCTTGGCCTTGGCCATGCCGACGATCCTCGGCAGGCGCTGCGTGCCGCCGGCCCCGGGGATGATGGCCAGAGAAGTCTCTGTCAACCCCATGAGGACATTGGAAGAAGCGATGCGAATATCGCACGCTAACGCCAGTTCCGTGCCGCCGCCGAAGGCGAAGCCGTTGATGGCGGCGATGACGGGCACCCGCACCTGCTCAACGGCAGTGAAGGTGTTGCGGATTGTGAAGATGAAGCGGCGGACCTGATCCTGCGTCAGTGTCCTTCTCTCCTTCAGGTCCGCTCCCGTTGAAAATGACCACTTCTTGGGTTCATCGCCGGCTTTGCAACCAGTGATGATGATGCAACGGAGATCCATATCGAAATTGGCCTCCCGGATCGTGTCCGCGAGGACTGCCAGGAGGTCAAAGTTGAAACAGTTCATGGCATCCGGGCGATTCAAGGTGAGAATCAGGATGCCGTCTTCGGTCCTTTCCTTCAATAAAACATCAGACATGATTTTCCTCCTCTCTCAAGAAAACAGAACTACATCTTCAGATCGCCCCAGTCGGAATGCTGGACCGGAACGCGCAGGGCGATTTCAAATGCTCTGGCGATCTTGTCGCGGGCTTCGCTGAAGGCGATGACGCCGTCATGGAATATAAGCGAACCCGTATAGAAGGGATGACCTTCGGAGTCATAACGGTCTCTCATCATCTGACGGAACTGGGTCATTTCATCCTCATTGACCGGGAGTCCCTTGGCTTCGATATTCTTCCGGCGCACCGTTTCTACGATGAATCCCGCCGTCTCGCCGGACATGACGGTCGTGCGGCCCCGCATGTTCGTGAAGGCAAATCTCGGCTTGAAGGCCCGGCCGTTCATACCGTAGTTGGCGGCGCCATGGTCGGGACCGATAACGTAGGTCACTTTGGGGGTCATAAGGCAACTGCAGGCCCGGACCATGTCGGAACCGTACTTGCCGATGCCGCCCCACTCTTCCGCCTTGCCGACCATGTATCCGGGGGATCCCTGGAGGAACAGGACGGGCAGATTGGAATTGCCGCAACGGATCATCCACTCCGTCGCCTTCCTTGCCGCATCGATATAAATGACGCCGCTGGCGTTGGAGGCGACGACACCGACCGGAATACCCTTCATCCACATCTTGCCGCAGACCACGGAATCGCCACGGCCGGGACCGTAGGTCGGTTTGTACTCATGGAAATAGCTGTCG
>Ga0247841_10013092_pt1 | contig 10682 bp, 10 predicted proteins | sample LaCruzMarch2015__2_FD_192410 | JGI IMG/M metagenome (GOLD analysis project Ga0247841, IMG submission 192410) | Freshwater microbial communities from meromictic Lake La Cruz, Castile-La Mancha, Spain - LaCruzMarch2015_18m | ecosystem: Environmental > Aquatic > Freshwater > Lake | place: Spain...
CCACGGCCGTCATGCGTACTCGCGAGGCGTGTGTCTGTGCGGGGCTGCCCGTGGCCGAAACCGTTTTCGCCGAACTCGATCCGCACGTCTGCTTCGAGGCGCTCGTCGCCGAAGGCCAGGGCTGTCCCGCCGGCACGGAACTGGCGCGCATCACCGGCCGCGCCCGGGCCTTGCTCACCGGCGAGCGGACCGCGCTCAATTTTGTGCAGCGCCTGTGCGGCATCGCCACCCTGACCCGCCGCTGCGTGGACGCGGCGGCACCGCACAAAGCTAGAATTCTTGACACCCGCAAAACCACGCCCGGCCTGCGTCTCCTCGAGAAGTACGCAGTCAGAATGGGCGGCGGGCAGAACCATCGTTTCGGCCTGTACGACCGGATCATGATCAAGGACAACCATCGCGCCCTGGCCCGGCTGAGCGGCCCGGGCGGCATCGAGCGGGCCGTGAAAAGCTGCCGCCACTTGTACCCGCAACTCGAGATCGAAGTTGAGGCCGATACCCTGGACGATGTCGCCGCCGCAGTTGACATCGGGGCCGACGTGATCCTGCTCGACAACATGAGCGTTGAGGAAATGCGCGAGGCAGTCCGGCTGGTCCGCGGCCGCTGTCGCCTCGAAGCCAGCGGCGGGATCACGCTCGAGCGCATCCCGGCTGTCGCCGCCACCGGCGTGGACTTCATCTCCGTCGGCGCGCTCACGCACTCGGTCAAGTCCATCGATATCGGACTGGATATCCCGCTGCCAGACTGAAGGCGTATGGTCGGTCGGTTTCATATCGGTTTTACGTCCGTCATAGACGATTCCCATGGAGGGCGGAACCTCCCGGTGAGCCGATGCCGGGCCTGACCGCGTTCCACAACTCCGGCTCGGCAGCCCTTCGACAGGCTCAGGGTCCCGAGCGCAGTCGAGGGAGAGCCTCGCCCTCCAGATGCCTTTGCCCCATGATGGACGTCAAAGCCGCATGATTCCTCCCTGACCGCGAGGGCGGCCAGTCGGGGTATGCTCGCGCACCCCATCTGGAAGTACGCCTCGTCCTTCTCGATGCCCATGCTCGCGTAGCCAATGGCTTCGGCGGCAGCAAGGGTGGAACCGGCGCCGGCAAAGGGATCAACCACCACTCCCTCGCCGAGCGGCAAGACGGCGCGCACAAGACGCCGCATGAAGGCTTGCGGCTTCAGGCTCGGATGCGGGGCGAGCGCTCTCTCGCTCGAGCGCGTGGGGGCCGACTTGATCACGTCGCCGAAAGGACGGTCGCCCGAAAGCCGCCGAAAACCGCCAGTTCTCCATTTCCGGAGGTTGTCCTGCGCTCGACCGTCGAGAGGTTTTCGGTACACGAGCCAGGGCTCCCACATGGATCGCGGCATTACGCTTACACCGGGAAACTCGTCATGGGCGGCTTTTGGCCGATCTCCGCCGCGCATGGTCATCACCAGCCGAATGATCTCTCCCCGCCGCTCCAGACCGGCTTCTGCCAGCGCGTCTGCCACGATGTAAGACAGCAGAGGATTCGAGGCAACAAGCACATTCGCGCCTGGAACCAGCTTGGGGATGAGCGTTCGCCCCCACACGTAAAAAAAGTTCCGCAGCTCCTCGAGTTGCGCATGGGTCAGGGTGGTGAACCGCGGCAGCGGGGATCGCTGGTGACCGTCAAAGGTCGGGGGTGTTCAAGCGAAGATAGGAACGGACCGATGAGGTGGAAGCCGGGCCGAGCACTTCCGAAACACCCAGCTCAATCTCCCCGGTGGACAGCGCCCGGTCGCTCGCCTTCAGGACACGGATAATAGCGTCCCGCACCTGCCCGGGACGACGCTTGGCCGATCGTTTGTAGTTCATGCGGTAATATTGACGTCTAGACGTCGCGCGTCAACAAAAGGTGAAACAGGCTTCCAGCCTGTTGTTCGCACAGGCAAGATGCCTGTGTCACTGTGAAGTCGCGCATGCATCACTGACGTTGCGCGTAGCGAAACGACGAGCCAGCGCACTCAGCGCCAGAGTGGCGGGGGCAGGACAGGTCGGTAAGTGCGCCAGTCCTCGGGCGGGAAGAAGACCTTCGCCAGAAAAAGCCCTTGAGCGGGTGCGGAGTCCGCAGCCGCCCGGCGGTCGCGCGCCGCCAGCACTTCGCGTGTCGCTTCCGCCGGAGCTGAACCACGACCGACGTGCACCAGGTGGCCGACGATACTGCGGACCATCTTGTACAGGAAGCTCTCGCCGAGCACGACCACATACAGGAGCCCGTCCTGCTCCACCACCTCGACGCGAAAAAGACGGCGCACGGTCGGTTCGCCCTCGCGCTCTTCGCAGCGCGGATTGACACCGAACGAGGCAAAGTCCAGTTCGCCGACCAGCATGGCCGCGGCGCGGCGCATCGCTTCGAGTTCGAGCGGCGCATGGAAAACCCAGGCGTAGCGTGAGAGGAATGGGGTCGCCCGGTCGCGTGGGCAGATGACGTAAACGTAGGCCTTGGCGCTGGCGCCGAAGCGGGCATTGAATCCCGGTTCGCGGCGCTCGGCCCGGAGTACGCGGATATCCGCCGGCAGCCAGCGGTTCAGGAGACTCCGCAGGGCGGCGGGCGCCGGGCTGTCGGGCGAGTTGTCCGGGAAACTGATGTGCTGGTCAAGCGCATGCACCCCGGCATCCGTGCGGCTGGTGGCCGCAATGCGGAGTTGGGGATTGCGGAGGACGCGCCGGAGGCGTTCCTGAACCTCGGCCTGAAGGGTCGGCTGATCCGGCTGAAGCTGCCACCCGTGGTAGGCGGTGCCGTCGTAGGCCAGGGTCAGGTGCCAGACGCAGGCAGCCGCCGGCGTGGCGAGTTCGGCGGCAGGATCCGGCAGAGCTTCCATAGCGACATCCGCGGTCACTGCTCCTCGACGTACAGGAGGCGCCCGCAATTTGGGCACGAGGACGTCTGTGCCTTGTTGGCGTTCACCCTGACCTGGGCGGTGACGTTCATGTGGCAACCGTCACAGGCGCCGTTGCGGATCGGGACAAAGGCACGCGCGTCGTTGTTCAGACGGGTGGTGCGAATCCGGTCGTACCGGCGCAACGCGCCTTCGGGGACCGCCACCACCAGGCCCTCCCTTTCCTGTCGCATCTTCTGCAGTTCCTGTTCGCAGTTCGCCAGCCGCGTGTCCAGGTCGGCCAGCACCGCGGTGATCCGCTGGCGCGCCGCGGCCAGTTTCTTGTTTTCCGCATCGAGCACGCGCTTGGCCTGGTCAAGTTCCTCCATGGCCTGGAGCTCACGATCCTCAAACTCGCTGATCTGCTGCCGGCAGGTGTCGACCTGATGCAGGGCGGCGCGGTACTCCTCGTTGTTCTTGATCATGGCCGACTTGGACAGGAAGTCCCGCACCCTGGTGCGGACGATTTCCACCTCGATTTCCATGCTTTTGATCAACTTCTCCGCCGTCCTGACGTTTTCCTTGGCGGCGGCAACCGCGGCTTCTTCCGCCTTGATTTCGTCCGTGGCTTTCTTCTTCTCTTCGGGTACAGCCCGGGACTGGGCCTCGATCTTGGCGATGCGCAGGTCTTTGTCCTGCAGGATGAGGAGATGCTGCATCCAGTCTTGCATGGGCGTTCGTCCGTATCTATGCCGGCCATGAATAGTCCCGTATAAAATATAGTGCCACCCGGTGAAGAGAAAAGCGGGTGAGCCGGACGCCGGGGAGCACCGCGGCCTCATCCGAGCACCAGCGCGTCAGCGCGGTGACGATCACCCGGCTCACGCCGTGGTGCTCTGCTGCGCTCCCCGCCCCGCACCCCGGGCTCTGCGAAGTCCGCAAGGAACGGCAGGACGGGCCGGCGTGCTTCAGCCTGCCCCCGCCTGTGCCCAGGGGTTCCGCGGTCCGGCGCAAGGTCCGAGCCAAATCACTTCAGTTCGTCCGCCAGGCGCTGTTCGACGTCGCGGGTGATGATTTCCTCGAGCAGGCTGTCGAAGGCCGTTCCGCCAACCACTTCGGGGAGGTCATGTCGCGAGATGCCGAAGCGGTGATCCGTCACCCGGTTCTGGGGAACGTTGTAGGTGCGGATGCGTTCACTGCGCTCGCCGGTTCCGACCTGCTGTTTGCGTTCCGCAGCGTACTTGGCGGCTTCTTCGTCCTGCTTGGCTTTGAGCAGACGTGAGCGCAGGAGGCGCAGGGCGATATCGCGGTTCTTGTGCTGCGATTTCTCCTGCTGGCAAGCGACGCTGAGACCGGTCGGCAGGTAGGTGAGACGCACGGCTGAGTCGGTCCGGTTCACGTTCTGGCCGCCATGGCCTGAGGCGCGGAAGGTGTCCATGCGCAGGTCGTTCGGGTTGATCTCGAAGTCCACCTCTTCCGCCTCCGGCAGGATAGCCACGGTGACCGTCGAGGTATGGATGCGGCCGGCGGACTCCGTCACCGGGACGCGCTGGACCCGATGCACCCCGCTCTCGTAGCCCATGAACCGATAGACTTCATTGCCGCGCAAGGAAAAGATCGCTTCCTTGACCCCGCCGACGTCATTTTCAGTCAGTTCCAGGAGTTCAAGCCGCCAGCCCTGACGTTCGGCGAAGCGGGTGTACATGCGGAACAGGTCGCCGGCAAAAAGTCCGGCTTCGTCGCCGCCGGCGGCGGGCCGGATCTCGACGATGACGTCGCGATCCTCATTCGGACGGGGTGGCAGGATGAGGGTCTTGAGCTCGCGCTCGAGCGGCACGCAGGACGTTTCCAGCAGGCGGATATCGTTGCGGACGATCTCCAGGAACTGCGGGTCAGTCTCGGAGTTGAGCAGTTCGCGGTTGCCCGCGAGCTCGCCCTGCGCCTTGGTGAGCTGCTGCCAGAGTTCGCGGATGTGCTTCAGCCGCCGGTGTTCGCGGCTCAGCGCCTGGTAGCCGCGCGTGTCGCCGCCGGCCGCCTTGAAATCAAAGGTTGCCAGCTCGTTCTCAATTTCGTGGAGACGAGTTTCGGCCTTGGCGATGAGCGCTGCGATGTCCACAAACCGTCACCGGCAGAATGATCCCAGATTTCGCGTTCAGGCCGGGGCAACCGCCTTGTCCTTGTCCGTCGTTTTCGTGCCGTACTTGCGGCGGAAGCGATCGACCCGCCCCTCGGTGTCCATCAGCTTCTGCTTGCCGGTGAAGAACGGGTGGCACTTCGCGCAGATGCCCACGTGCATCTCGGGCTTGGTGGAACGGACCTCGAAAACGGCGCCGCAGGCGCAGGTGATCTTGGCGTCCACGTACTTGGGATGGATTTCCTTCTTCATAGGTGCACCCTCGTTCCATGAGCTTTGGTTGCGGCTGTGGGGCGCGGGTCGCCGCGCCGGTTATTGCACCTCGGCGAGCGCCGCCTTGCGGCTCAGGCGGACGCGGCCGCGGTCGTCAATGTCAATCACCTTCACCGTGATGCTGTCGCCGACTTTGCAGATATCCTCGACTTTGTTCACCCGGTAGTCGGCCAGTTCGGAGATGTGAACCATGCCTTCCTGGCCCGGCAGAATCTCGACGAAGGCGCCGAACTCCTTGACCGTTTTCACGACCCCGCGGTAGATCTTGCCAATCTCGATTTCGGCGGTCACGGCCTGAACTTCGCGGACGGCGTTCTCCATGATCTCGGCGTTGATGGCAAAGATATTGACGGTGCCATCGTCGTGGATGTCGATCTCGGCGCCGGTGCGCTCGGTGATGCCGCGGATGACCTTGCCGGACGGGCCGATGAGGGCGCCGATCTTCTCCGGGTTGATCCGGACCGTCGTGATCTTCGGCGCGTGCCGGCTCATTTCCGCCCGGGGCTGCGCCAGGGTCTGTTCCATGATTTCCAGAATCTTCATGCGGGCAACTCGATTCTGCTGCATGGCTTCCTTCATCCCCGGCAGGTCAAGTCCGGGGATCTTCAGATCGAGCTGGAATCCGGTGATGCCGTCACGGGTGCCGGCGATCTTGAAATCCATGTCGCCGTAGTGATCCTCGGCGCCGAGGATGTCGGTCAGAAAGACGCGTTTGCCGTCGCCACCGGTGACCAGACCGACGGAGATGCCGCCCACCGGTTTCTTCATCGGAACACCCGCGTCCATCAGTGCCAGGCTGGCGCCGCAGACGCTGGCCATGGAGGAAGAGCCGTTCGAGCCGAGAATGTCCGAGACAATGCGGACCGCGTACGGGAAGTCGGCCGGAAGCATGCCGTTAATGCAGCGCTCAGCCAACGCGCCATGACCGATCTCGCGCCGGCCGGGCCCCATGATGCGGCCGGTCTCGCCGGTGCTGAAGTTCGGGAAGTTGTAGTGCAGCATGAACCGCTTCTTGCCCTCGCCGCCGGTGATCACGTCAAACTCCTGGGCGTCCCCGTCGGCGCCGAGCGTGGTGGTGACCAGCGCCTGGGTCTCGCCGCGGGCAAACAGCGCGCTGCCGTGAGTCCGCGGCAGCAGGCCGACTTCGCAACTGATGGGCCGCAGATCATCGAGCCTGCGCCCGTCCTGGCGGATACCGCGCTCGAGGGCCAGCCGGCGCACGGTTTCCTGCGTGATTTCCTCAATAGCGCCCTTGAAATTGGGCACCGCGCCCGTGGCCGCGTTGGCCGGGAAGGCGGGGGTCAGCGTCTCGATCATGCTCTGGCGAAGCGCGCTGATCGTCTCCAGGCGCGTCTTCTTGTCGGCAATCTGGAGAGCCGCCTCAAGCTTGGCGCCGGCGAAGTCGCGGGCGGCCTTGAGCAAGGACTCCGGAACCAGCACCAGGGTCGGGGTCTTCTTCGGTTTCCCGCCCTGGGCGGCCAGCTCCTTCAGGGCCGCGACCAGCCGGGTGACGATCGTGTCGGCAAATTCCAACGCCTTCAGGAGAACGTCTTCGCTGACTTCGTCGGCACTGCCTTCGATCATGATCACCTTGCCGGGGATGCCGGCGTATACCAGGTCGAGATCGCTTTTTGCCATCTCATCGTGCGTCGGGTTCGCAATGAACTGACCTCCAACCCGGCCGACACGCAGCGCGCCGTAGGGACCGTTGAACGGGATGTCGGACAGCAGCAGAGCGGCCGAGGCGCCGAGAATGCTGAGTACGTCGGCCTCGTTTTCGCCGTCGGCACTCAACAGCAGGGTCATGATCTGGACGTCGTCCATGAGGCCTTTCGGGAAAAGCGACCGGGCCGGACGATCGGTCATGCGCGAAGTCAGGATTTCCTTTTCGGTGGGGCGGCCTTCGCGCTTGAAGTAGCCACCGGGAAACTTGCCGGCGGCGCTGAAACGCTCGCGGTAATCCACCGAGAGGGGGAAATAGTCGAGACCCGGCCGCGGCGCGCCGGAACAGGCGGTGACCAGGACCAAGGTGTCTCCCTGGCGGACCGTGACCGCGCCGCCGGCGAGGCGGGCCATCTTGCCGGTCTCGAGAACCACATTGCGCCCGTTCCCGAGGTCAATTGTCTTAGTGATCGGATTCATCTTACTTTTTTCTCCTTCATGTCTCGTGATTGCGGGCTGATCCCAGCCGGTCCCGTGTGGCTTCCGTATCCTGCTGGTCAGGGTGCCGGCGATGCCTTCACGGGGCCACGAGACGGGAGAACGGAGGAATGGAAAGGGGCTTTGCTGGCCGAATGCGGAATTGCGGTATAAAAACCCGTCAGCACACTGGTCTGGCCGGGGTCTGACGGCCCCTTATACCGACCGAATTCCACATTCGGCAAAACCGCTTACGCCATTCTGCCTTCCGCCGCATCTGGCGGGGATCAGCCCAGATTGTCAAAGAGTACAACTTGCCGCGCCGGCCCGCACGGGTCGGCGTTTTTCGGCATCAGTGCCGCAGTTCGAGGCGTTTCACCAGTTCCTGGTACCGGCCAGCCGCGGTCTCTTTGAGATAACTGAGCAGCCGGCGGCGGCGATTGACCATGGCCAGCAGGCCGCGGCGGGAACCATTGTCCTTCGGGTGCTGCTCCAGGTGCTGTGCCAGTTCATTGATGCGCGTGGTCAGCAGTGCCACCTGCACCTCGGACGAGCCGACGTCGTTCGCCGACCGGGCGAACTCCTTCATGATCGTCTGCTTCTGCTCTTTTTCCATTTCGCCGTTCTTCCTGTTACAGGCAAGGCAATCCTACCCGAAATCGAACTGAACGAAATAGCTTATCGCCGTTTTCCCGCTTTTCAACCCGGTGCGAGCGGAAAGCGCGCCGCGCGGCTCGGCCCGCGCTTCAGGTCGTGCCCGCCGCCCGCCGTGTACGCCGGTGCCGCAGATTGTAGAGCGCCAGCAGCCCGAACAGATAGACCCCGATCAGGTCGCACACCGCATCCACGGGATCGGCATGCCGCGACGGCACCCAGGCCTGGGACAGTTCCTCGACCAGCACGAGCCCGCAGACGACGGCGCTCCCCAGCAGGACGCGGCAACGGAACAGCACGACCGTTCGGCCGCACCAAGCCATGTTCAGGAAGAACGACAGAATGCCCATGAGCAACAGGTGGGAGGGCTTGTCGCCCCAAGAGACGAGCTTCGACGCCGCAAACACCCAGGGCGCGAGCCCGAGATCCGCCAACACCACGATCCCACCCAGAAAAGCGGCGTAGGCCACGGTCAGCCAGAGGTACGGAATGTCGATGCGGTTCATCGTGCGCTCTTCTTCGTTGCGTCCCGGAGCGGCTCGCGGCACCGGCAAGGGCGAATCTCCCCGCTCCGCGTCTGTCCCGCCGGCGTTCATGCCGTCTGGAAATGCCGGCGGATGAACGGCCAGGCCGCCTCTCGGTAGTAGCGGTGGCCGCCCGGCCCGACATACAGTTCACAGTCTGCTGCCGCATCGGCGGCGGCATAGATTTTCCTGAGCCGGGCAAAGGCCGTGCGGACATGAGACAACGGGAAGATCGGGTCGTCTTTCCCGGCTATCGCCAGGAACGGGCGCGGTGCAATCAGGCCGGCAACGTCGGACATTTCCCCGAGCCGAAGCATTCCGGGCACGTAGTTGCAGTCGCAGTGATGGATCACGCCGATGCTGCCGCGGAAGGTGCAGAAATAGCAGCTCGGAACCGCCACGGTGATGCGACGGTCGCAGGCAGCGGCAAAGAGCGAAGTGGTGCCGCCGCCGGAATTGCCGGTGATCGCAATACGCCGGGGATCGGCGCCCTGCTCCGCCAGCGCCCAGTCAATCAGGGCGGAGATATCCCAGACCCGTTCGCCGATGGGTGTGCGCCCCACCAGGAGCCCGTGCAGGAGCTCGGTCCGGCACGAACTCAGGGCGTTGTCTGCCTGGTCCTTGGCGGTGCGGGTTTCGCCGAAAGCGCGGGTCGTGGGCGCAATAGCCAGATAGCCTTCCCGCACGGCCTGCACGGCGATGTCGCGATCGCCGTCGCGGATAGACTTTGCTTCTTCCTCGTTGTGGGCGATGCCGACATAGATGTGCGGGTGATTGTGGCCGTGCGGCGTCAGCACCAGCGGCAGATGCCGGGCCCGCGACTTCTTCGGCCGCAGCAGGTAGAACGGCAACGGTACGGTGGGTTCGACCCAGAGATGCCAGGACTCGCGAAGATGGTCGCCGCCGTTCTCGCAGGCCAGCCGTTCTGCCCGCGGCCGGTGTCCCGCGAGGCCACTCTCCATGACATCCAGCCCGAGCGCTTGCCGTAGGCGCGGAGCGAAGGCGTCCCGCCAGTTCACCCAAGCCTGCCGGGAACGTCCGCGCCAGGCAAACTCCTGCTTGACGGCACGATACAACCGGGCTTCGTGGCTGGCGGCGGCGTACATGGATGGCCTTTCGTCTTTTGAGGGAAAATAGCGGGCAAGAGGGAGTAAGGCAAGCGCCGGCGTCTGCGGGACGGTTCGCTTTGAAGGGCTCGCGGCGGCATGCGTTCATCTCAGCTCGGGCAACAAGTCCTTCTGCAAGGCGAGCATCTCGTTCATCATGAGAACGGCCTGGCGGTAGGAGTTCACGGTGGGATCCAACAGGATCGCCTGCAGCAGCTTGGGCTTGCTCTTCTCCGCGTACGCTTCAACGAGCAGTTGGCTGATGCTCGTCTGGGTGCGCATCAGCGCCGCCAGCGGTTCCGGCAGTGGCGCCATGTTCAGGTTGTGCAGTCCCTTGGCATCGCACCGGGCCGGGATTTCCACGACGGTGTCCGGCGGCAGATTGGGGATGGCACCCCGGTTCGGCACATTCACCGCGGCCATCTCGCAGGGCTGATCTAGAACCATGCTTTCCATAATGGGCACCGCCAGCTCACCGGAGGCGCTGAGTTTGCCCTGGACGGAGGCTGCGGGGCTGGCCACCGCAGGTTCGGGGTGCCACGGCTTCCGGGTGTTCGCCCCGTCAATGGTGTAGACGAAGTCCGGGATGTTCTTCGTCACCCACGGGTCGCCCTCGAGCGCGTCATAGTAGAAGTGCAGTTCGCTGGCCATGAACTCCGACGCCCACTGGATGTATTCGCCGTAGTGATTGGTGCCGGGCGACGGCCACAGCCCGAACACGCGCAGCAGAACCCGGCCGAGCGCCAGTTCGTGCCACTCGGTGATCCAGCGCGCTTCCCGTTCCCGGGCACGCAGTCTTGGGTACAGATCCGCGCCGGTCTTGGCGTGCCGGATCGTCTGAAAAAAAGTGAAATGGTTGATGCCGCAGGCGCGGGCCGCAATCTCCTCCGGAGGCATGTCGAGAATCCGCGCTATCTGGCACTTGCCGCCGAAGACGCCATGGCACAGGCCGACGGAGGTGATGGCCGTGAGCCGCGAAACCGCCTCGCATAGTCTGTGTTCCGGGTTAGAGAAAT
>Ga0247841_10013095_pt1 | contig 10677 bp, 20 predicted proteins | sample LaCruzMarch2015__2_FD_192410 | JGI IMG/M metagenome (GOLD analysis project Ga0247841, IMG submission 192410) | Freshwater microbial communities from meromictic Lake La Cruz, Castile-La Mancha, Spain - LaCruzMarch2015_18m | ecosystem: Environmental > Aquatic > Freshwater > Lake | place: Spain...
GAATATGTGCCTTATGTGGAATTGACACAAATGAGATTTTAAAAGAATCATTAAACATAAAAAGGTTGTCGTGGCATTATGATGATTTTAGAAAACATTGGGGACCATGGTATACGAACAACCATACATTTTGGGAGGCTGATCACATAGTTCCTGTATCTCAAGGTGGTGGGTGTTGTGGTTTGGAAAATTATCGGACACTTTGTTTGCGTTGTCACAAAAATTCACATAAAAAAAGAGTTAGATAGCAAAATATTCAATTATCCACTAACGCCTACAACTTGTCCCCACATAGTCCTTTACATAGTTCCTACATCATAGTTATAGCCTCTTCACGGTCAAAATAGACCCCTTTTTGCCCCTTTTAATGGTACACAAGCATAATGTCCGTAAAATGTCCACATAATCATATTTGTTTCTTTGTTGCCAATTATAATTGTTTTTCTTATCCCTACAGTAATCATTTTGGTGAATATGGCGGTGAAATAATCGTTTTTCTTAAAATATTCTTGTATAATATGCAACATAAAACAAATGATGTTATTTGTGTAATTGACAGGGAATCTGGTGGTAGTGAAAATTTAGAAAAGCACAATCTTGTTTTACGGTCTCTATTTAAAAAGTCAGAACTAGAAAAATAACCAATTATTTTCTTGACAATTGTGTAGGATGTGCTACATTATTGCCAAAGCGAGGATAATATGCAAGACCTAATAAACAAAATTATATGCGACGATTGTTTCAACATATTTCCCAAGATATGTGACAAATCAATTGATCTGATTTTGTGTGACCTTCCTTATGGGGTGACTGCCCGAAATCGTTGGGACTCCGTTCTACCACTAGATTTGTTGTGGAAGGAATATGGTCGCATTCTCAAGGACAATGGGGCGGTTGTTTTGACATCACAGGGAATGTTTTCTGCACGGCTGATGATGAGCGCCACGGTAAAGTATCAATATTCTATGGTTTGGTGTAAGCAAAATGTGACCAATTTTTTGAATGCCAAAAAGCAACCCTTGAGACAGCACGAAGATATATTGGTATTTTATAACAACCAACCAACATATAATCCTCAAGGTTTAGTACGCAAAATGTCAACAACTAGGATGGGAAAGACATCAACGACAAACTATGGGCAACAAGAAAGGAACGCATATTTTCAAGAGTTTTCTAATTATCCCACTTCGCTGATAAACATCAAGACGGCGACAACAAAGTCTCATCCTACAGAGAAACCTGTTGATCTTTTTGATTATTTGATAAGGACATTTACAAACGAAAGTATGCTGGTTTTAGACAATTGTTCTGGTTCTGGTACTGCTGCTATAGCTTCCATAAAGAACAAGAGAAATTTCATATGTATTGAAAAAGAACAAACCTATTGCGATATGGCCAAAAAGAGACTAGAAGAATTTAATATTAACAAGCAAGGGTCGCAATTATTTGACGCAGATGTAAATGTTGGCAACCCAATTTCCACATTATTTAATACCGAAAAGTAGGTTTTGTCCCACACCTTTTAGAATAAATTAATTGTGAATCAATATGACAAGGAGATATATTGAATAAACTACCCAGCCACTAAAGATGGCTGGGTTTTAGCCATGAACCTAGACCAACACCAGACCAGCGGACGAACCGACAAGTCCAGAATTGATTTCAGACAGTTCTGTGCTTTCAGGGGTATTATTGCTCCCCGTGGTAATCAGGTTGTGCCTAGTTACCACAGACCGATTGCGAATATTAGTACTAGCAATTCGATCTGCATCTCCTCTGCATCCACAGACGAGGCATCGGAATTTAAGACCGCTCCGATTACGGGCGTCCACGTTACCGCACTTGGGGCATCCCCTACTGGTGTTCTTAGGAGAAACCAGTTCAAGACCGATACCCTTGGCTGCGGCTTTGTATTGAACAAAGAATTGAGCCATGGCGTAGGTCCAACGGTTAACTCTATCTCTCATGTTCTTTCCTTTGGCAATACTGGCTTCACGGACATTAGCCAGATTTTCCATTACTATTCTCTGTGCTCCCTGCTGTTCAGCCCAATTTACAAGTTGTTTAGACGCACAATGCAGCATGTGCTCGGTTATGGATGCTTCGTTCCCAGACATACGTTGCAGGAGTCTACGGGCGGAACGAGAGCCAACCGATTGTATTTTGGACCTTTCTCTACGGATACATCTACGACGATGATTCAACCTACCACCACTAATGGTCAGAGTTTTACTGTTGACGGAGTTGGTGGCAGTAAAGATTCTTTTGATTCCAGAGTCAACCCCAACAATACTACCAGTAGTTTTTGGTTCTGGAATGTCAATGTAGTAGGTAAGAATCAGATACCAAGTCTTGTCACACTTCTTAAGCTTGGAGTCACCCCATTGTTCTCTTGGTGGGATACGTTTGTCGGCAAGAGCAACTGGTTTACCCCAGAAGCAAATACCTTTGGTTGGAGCATAGGAGAAGTCTCTCTTCCAAACTACTGGCAGAACCTTCTTTTTAAACTTAACTTCATGCCATTGCTCTTGTGTCTTCTGGGATTGATAAGCAGCGGACAAGGTGCGAAATACAGAACAAGACAACTGGGATGGAAGTTTGAACTTACTGCGGATAGTGCTATAGTATTTCTTGTGAAGGCTTGGGATGCTGGTGTTCTTTGTCTCAAACACTTTTGGGGAGATGTGGTTGCAGGAAGCAAGGAACGATTTACAGAGCTTGTCAAATTCCTGCGACTCTCCCAACTTTACTTTAATAGTTCTTGCTGTTTTCATTTTAATATGTTATTCTTTAAAAAATTTGAAATACCTTTAATTATTTTTAACTATTTTTCAGAAACAAATATAATAGAAGGGAACGGCAATTCCTCCCCGACACTGAAGATGTCGGGGTTTCCTTGCCTACGGACTCAATGAAAATTACAACATCTGAAAACAGGCTTAAGATTGCGATGAGTAAAAAAGAATGGTTGAAAATTGCTGATGAAAACAATGTTGTGCTACCTTCCGTCAAGTCTTTAACTGTTCAGGATATGGTTTTTAAGGTTGGCGATATGTATAAAAATATGAAGGGCGATTACAGGATTATTGGCATAGACATTCCCAAGAATTTAATTAAGGTTAAATATGTTGGGGGAATAAACGACGGCGAAGAACAGGTTCTTGATGTTTTTGGTCAATACAAAGTTATGAAGAATATGCAAATTGAGCAAGACCGTCAACTAGGGATACACAGGATTAATTTCGGAAACGATGCGGGTAATTATTTCACTATGGGTTTTTTGGCATCTCACGGCACCATTACTGTGCAGACAACCGACGACAAGGAGTTAGAAACCAGAAAAATATACAAGGGCTTGACTGGGCAGGATTTTCAGCCTGGTCAGTTGGAAGTTGTCCCGCATTTCAACCCTACCACTAGTGCGATCAACAAGTATACGCATCAATTCAGGATATACTTCAAAAAGCCATCGCAGGAAATAATTGATTCGTTGACATTGCCCCCTGAAATAGACATAAAAGACATCAACAAGAATTTGCATAGCATTAACAACAACAATTACATCTTAAACTTACTGCACAAAGGTTTTTTAGTTGGCAACAATTCGGGCAACATTGACAGAATCAGGGGTTTTGTACCCAAGGAATTTTTGGAAGACTTTGATGCTGGTGTTGCTTCTGCATAGTTTGTTGATATTTTTCACTATTTTTTGTACAATATTAATTGAATTATTTTTCTTGACAATTATCTTGGATATGTTATTTTTATCTCAAATAAATAAAGCAGGAGATAAATTATGGAAATTGGAGATGTTGTTGTTTCACGGCAGGGTTTGCTATTGGCTAGTGGTTCTGGGACTTATCATTGTGCTGTTATCGCAAATTTGAAACCATTTATCCTTGTGTCTGTTGAGGGAGATATGCTTTGGGAAACAATTGATTGTGATGATTTGATTGTATTGTGCCAAGCATCTTCTAAAATTGTCAATACTGTTCTTGCCAGATGGAGTAAATATAAAAACGAACAATGGGACAGAATTTGTAAGGAAAAATACAAGCAATTAATTGGTCTGGCAGAATGGTTTGAAGATCCGACGCATTGGGATGTTCAACACGGTCATTGTATTGAGCTACGCAAAATTGCAACCAATCTTGCAGACTATATAAATCGTGCATAAGGGAACTATGAACAAAGAAACCACAGAACTATACGATTATTGCAATGTTCTTTTTGGTCATCTTGCAACTAAATATAGTTTAAGGGCCATTGAAATTGCAGATAATGCTCACAAAGGGCAGAAAAGAAAATTTACGGGCGAGGATTATATTAATCATCCAGTCAGAGTTGCCAGAAGGGTTATTGACTTTACAAACTTACCGCCAGTTTCCATTGAATTTGGCTTAAAAAAGATTGATGAGCATATTTCCATTGCTATGTGTCATGATGTTTTTGAAGATACATCATTAAAGTTAGACGATGTTGAAGATATTTTTACTCCTTATATTTTAACTGGTTTTGTTGCTCTCACCAGAATGAAAGATGAAAGTTATTTTGATTTCATTATGAAGATTAAGAAAACTCCGTATTGGCGGATAAAGACCTTTGATATAGAAGATAATGTGCGTGATTTAAAAGAAGGGTCTTTAAAGGACAAATATCTTTTGGCACATTATGTTTTATTTCCCAAGGCGGATGTGGTTCAAACAAACAATAAGGAGGCAGAGTTATGAGTCATTTCTTGGTCGCCGCAATTGTCAAGGACACGGAAAACATTGACGAAGTGTTGGAAAAAATGATGGCATCCTATAGTGAGAATCTTGCCGTAGAGCCATACCAAGAGGAGTGTTGGTGTGTCGGAAATTTTGCCAAAAAAGAAATTTTTGATCAACTAGATAAAAAATTTGGAAAAATACAAGATGTTAAAAATAAGTTTTGGGAAAAAATCAATAGACTACCACAAGTGAAAAAAGACCAAAATTGGCGATTTTCAAAAGAAGGTGAAAAATATACTGATAGAGAGTGGAAAAAATTGATGAAGCCGAGGTTTGATGCTGAAGAACTGCTCAAAGAAAGCCATCCCGACATTAATAAAGCAGATGTAGATTGTGAAGATTGTAATGGAACTGGTAAAGTAATGAGTACTTATAACCCGAAATCAAAATGGGACTGGTATGTAATCGGTGGCAGGTGGGACGGGATGATAAAGAACGATAGTCAAAAAAGTACGGATAACGGTTTTAACTTCGGAGATGAACACCATAAGTCTGAAAACAATGTTATTTCTGTCAAGGACTATTTAGCAATTGCCCTAAAGCATCCAGAAAAAGTTATACCTTTTGCAATAGTTACCCCAGAAGGCGAGTGGTGTGAAAGGGGCAAGATGGGCTGGTGGGCAATTGTTTCAAATGAAAAGGACGAAGAAAAGTGGTTGTACGAAGCAATTAAAATAGTTCAGAAATACCCAGACTATTATGTTGTTGGTCTTGATTGTCACATATGAGATAAAAACAAACAAAGGAGAGCAATATGAAAAATTCAGGAACAAAAGAAGTCAAGAAAGCTATGCAAGAACTAGTAAAAAACACTCGCAAACTCATTGATGTTATAGGAACAATGGGGCTGTTGTGGCTGAAAGAAGAAGTGGATAAAAAGCTAAACGAAAAGCAGTTAAAAGGCGACAAGAAAAGAAAGGTCTAAACTTAAAAGTTATAGATACTGATGCAAATACTTGTGTTGTTGTTTCTGTAAAATAATTATATGATGCACAAATATTCTATCTATCACATTCGTTGTGCTTGTTCTGGTTATGATGCTGCATATCTGTCCAGATCTATACATCATTTTCTTAAGTGTCGGTTATGCAAAAGAAGTTTGGGAGATATGGATGTTGATTTTCTGGGATATGTTATGGCAAAAGGAGAATTTTTAGCAATGGAAGAATTTAGAAAAGGAAATTATGAAAAAAACAAAAATTTTGGTGTCAATGAACGGTTTTACAGGGAGAAGCTCACATAAAAAAAAATAAAAAACTTTCTGGTTGCACGGCTGAAGATTTATTAAAGACAATTAACGCATTAGCCAATTCTGCCAAGTTGAGAAAGGAAGTTGAAGATTATTACAAAAAGCGTGGTACTGAAGTAACAATAGATGATTTTGGATTTGCCCACATATATAGTCCTTTATATGTTTCACGCCAAAACAAACTATCAAAAATAATGGAAAGGTTGGGCAAAATTTTACATCGCAAGAAAAAATCAATTTGAAAGCAAATGAAAGAACATAAAAAGATGAAAGATGAAAAAAGAAAATGTCCCCATTGCAGAAAGATGAGTGCAATGTATGTTCCTACTATTGGGTGGGAATGCACTAGCAAGCAATGCTATAAGAAGCGTCAAGACAAGTTGATTGCTTATTTTAATTCTAAATCAGACACAGAAAAACTTTTAATGGCTAATTTTGTCCCCTTATCTCATAAAGACCATATGTTGTTGCACAAGAAAAATTACAAAAAAATTAAGGGGCAAAAATTATGAGCAAAAACAGGTCAAAAATGTATATATTGTTGCTTGATGACCCAACCATTGACTTGGGACATCGAATTCTATCTGCAGCCCACGCTTCACTATCGGGATATCTTACATTTTTGGAATATGAGCATAGTTTAAGAAAATTGTGCCACGGAGAGAGTCCATACGAAATTGAAACAACGGTAGAAAAATGGGCAAAAGAATCTTTTAGAAAAGTTGTGTGTCTCGTTTCAAAGGAAGAGTTTGAAAAGGCCAAGGCTTATGGTCAGAATATGAAAGATTACCGCATTATGGTGGAAAGTGGTTTGGGAGGAATGGAAGTTGCTATTGTGATGCGTCCTAGAGATAATTTTGAACCTTTTTTTAAGTCTTTAAAATTGTACAAATAGGAGAAGCAATGAACAAAAACAAAGCAATAGTTAACATTTTTGGATATTTGGCAGCAATTTTATTTGTTATTCCTATGGTTTATATATTAATAAGCATTATAAGGCATATTAATATTGATTTGTTTATTGAATTTTTTAAATTTTTAATGCCATTTCTTGTATCTTTTTGGGCGTTAGAGTCTGTATTTCTTGCCTTTGTGTGTTTTAGAATTGCTGTATATTTTGAACATAAAAACGAACCTTTTTATCCGCCTGATTATCCTGATTATACTATGTAAAGTAATGTTGTATGATAAAGTGCCAAGATTTATTATACAATATAAGTTTATTAAGAATAAAAATGAGCAATTTGAAAGTAAATTCATATATTGGGAATGGCTACAGTATAGAAAAAAGCATTACTGATATAGACAAGAACCAAAGAAACATTGTCAACAAGGAATTATTGGGGAAATTTGTTGAAACCAAGGACAAGAAAATAGCCGATGAAATCATAAAAATAAATATCCCTATTGTTCTGTTGAGTGTAGAGAGATTTGGCATTCGTAAGTACAGCGATGTTTATGATGATTTTGTGGCAGAAGGACTGATAGAGCTGAATAATTGCATTAAGAATTTTAATCCTAAAAAAGGTAAGTTCTCAACATATGCTTTTAAGTGTATTCATTTTTCCTTAATGCATTTAGTGTCTAAATATGAGGATCAAATAAAAATTCCTCCAAGAGTTAAATTAAAATTAAAAAGACTAAACGACAGTTTGTTTTTGAAAAATGAAAACCAATTGTCCAAAAAAGATAACGAACTACTTAAATTAAATTTTATATATCTTAACGACAACCAAGACCAAGACCATTTAGAAAGAAATGTTTTTTTTAACAAGACTCAATACGAAGATGAAAAAAACAGCAACGAGCACAAACAAGACTATTATGATATTTTAAAAATATGTTTAGAAACTCTTACCGAAAAGGAACAAAATGTTATTGGCAAGTATTTTGGGTTGAATAATCAAAAACAAAAAAATTCTAATGAAATTGCTATAGAACTTCGTTTAACTGGGGCAAGGGTAAGACAAATCAGGGATGTTGCCTTGAAAAAATTAAAGATAAGGTCTGAAAAATTAACACTATGAAAGAACTCGTAGGCGATATGTGGTCTATAAAAGCTGATGCGTATTGTATTACCACCAATGGCATAGTCAAGACAAATGGTAGAGCCGTAATGGGGGCTGGTGTAGCTTTGAGTACTGTTAGGAAGTTTCCAGAATGCGACAAATTTTTGGGGCATCATATTAAAGAATTGGGGCATAAGGTTTTTGTTTTTTATGTTGGTAATGGCATTGATTTAATATCTTTTCCGACAAAATATCATTGGAAAGATCCATCTGATATAAACCTGATAGAAAAATCTGCCAATGAATTAATTCAACTAATTAATAAAAATCGGTATAATATGGTTGTACTTCCTCGTCCAGGTTGTTGTAATGGTGGTTTGGATTGGAAAGATGTCAAAAAAGTAATTGAACCAATTTTAGATAACAGAGTGGTTGTTGTATCTTTATAAGGGAAAGATTATGAGACAAAGAGAAGCAGATAAGTATGGCGTTGATGTTAGGGTGTTTTTGCCCAGAATGCCACATTTAAAAATTGATGTGACTTATCGTTGTGACAGGGGATGTACGAACTGCAACCGGGCCACTCATTTGTGCCCGTCAAGCAAGAAGGAAGATTTAAGTCCGAAGCAAATAAAGGATATGCTAAATGATTGTGTCAAGTTCGGGAAGTCATGGACTAGGATTACCCTGACTGGCGGAGAGCCGACTATGCACGACGACTTTGAGGAAATCGTTGACATATTGATGGAATATAAAAAGAAACACAACCCAGAATGCCGTGTTGGAACTTATACATATCACCACCCTAAATTTTACTATAAGATAGAAAATGTTATGAAAAAATACCCATCTCAAATGCATAATGGAGTTTATTTAAAAGATAATACTGGATTTGAAGTTAAAGATACAATGAAGCAAAAGGCAAGAGTTCATAGGATAGCATATTTTATGGCTCCAATTGATATTAACCCATCTAAATATAATAAAGATCATTTATATCACGGTTGCAATGATGGTGCAAGGTTATGTGGGATAGGATATGATACTAAAGGTTTTTGGGTTTGTCCTATTTCCGCAGCAATAGCAAGGGTTTTTCAATTAGACACAAGTATTAAAACTGTAAGAGAATTGGCAGTTAAAAAATTAATAGATCAATATAAAACCTTTTGCCCATTATGTGGTTGCTATGCTTATTATAAGGCTAATGTTGATAAAGACCTTATTTCTCCGATATGGGCTAAAGCAATTAAGGTATACAACGAAGACAGACTAAAAAACAAAAAATGAAATATGGCGATGATGAAGTTGTTGCGGGAATTCTTTCCAATAGGCAAAAGGCTTTGTTGCCAAGAAAAACAAAATTTTATTGTCCAAGATGTGATGCGGGATTTGTAAGACCTGGTGGTAAATGTAATAATTGTGGAAAGAAAACAAGTGGTAAAAGGAGATTGTTGAAGTGAATGTTGTTATGGAGGAAATTACAATGAATATAATTGAAGAAATTGAGAAATTAAAAGATGTGTTTCAGTCAGTCAACAACCAAGAGCCTAATTGTGTTAAGGTTGGCAAAAAAGAAACACAAGAATTGGAAAATTGGTACAATTTAATATCCAAACCAGAGTCCAACGCTAAAAAAGTAAAAATAAACAATGGTGCTGTGATAATGGGTTTGTGCATAATTAAAACCAAAGATAAGACATTTTTAGAAGTTGCAAAGGAAAATTTAGATTCCAAGATGTGTAAAATGGTTATACTGAACCCAAATGCGAAGGCAATAGTAGAGGTCAACAATGAAGAAGGCAACAAACAAACAATATAGTCAATTTAAGTCAATGATAAAAAGTGCCAAGAAAAATAAGCAAATTGGCAAATATGGTCTTACTGGCAACTCTGGTTTGGGCATTGGTGGCTTTTTTCACATTAGTATGCCCTATGATTCTAACGGCAAGGTTTTTGTTGTAGTTAAGTTAAAAGAAAAACTGTCTAGTGGCAAGTTCTACACGCATGAATCTTGGAAAAGAGTTGATATGAAAAAAGCCAAAGAAGTAGATATTATTAGGTGTGCCTTTTGCAATAAGCCCGCTGTTAGGCTAGACCATTTGTGGCCATATTATTGTGAAACAAATTCATGCGAAAAACATTTGGATGAGTTTAAAAAGCATTTAGATAAGAAGGAGTTTCCAGAAAAAGGGGAAATGTGCAAGGATGTCTAAAAACAAATTAGATAAGTTAATTTGTATAAAATGTGGCACAACTATTCACAAGGTTGCAGATGGTGGTGGAACTACTTGTTATAAGTGTCCTGATTGTGGAACAAGTTATTGTCATGCCTTGAAATGGGAAGCATACGATGAAAAAGAGTGTGAGTATGTGGTGGTAAAATGAAGGACAGATTATGTTTATTAATTTGGATTATATTATGTTGTGCTTGCTTTGGGGAGCATATGCGGTTCGTAGACAGGTGAAGTTGCACGGATGGTCAAAATGGCGTATCCCACTAGTAGCAATTTTAAATATTTTCTTTTGCCCATTTTGTATGATTTGGGCCATTGTTAAGGGAGAATAAAATTAAGATAAAAGAATTAAGAAAAATTTTGAAGAAATATCCAGAAGATATGGATGTTATGGTTCTTGCCGATGAATTTGG
>Ga0247841_10013096_pt1 | contig 10677 bp, 7 predicted proteins | sample LaCruzMarch2015__2_FD_192410 | JGI IMG/M metagenome (GOLD analysis project Ga0247841, IMG submission 192410) | Freshwater microbial communities from meromictic Lake La Cruz, Castile-La Mancha, Spain - LaCruzMarch2015_18m | ecosystem: Environmental > Aquatic > Freshwater > Lake | place: Spain...
AAGGAGCGGTCTCCACCGCGCATCCGCCGCTCAGTCCGGGTTGGTGACCGGTTCGAGCACCGGCCGCGGGGCGCTGCGGCGTGCCTCGGCCAGGCGCGCCAGGAAGAGATCATAGATGCGCCGTTGTGAGCGGCTGGCGTTGAAACGATTGCTGCAGCTCGTGTAACTGCCGGCATGCCGCAGCCAGCGTCCCTTGCGCCGATCTCCAAGCTCGAACTCGAAGATCCGATCGAGCAGTTCCCGGGTCGGCCCGTGTTCGACGGGGAAGAGCACTTCGATGCGCCGGTCCAGGTTGCGCTGCATCCAGTCTGCGCTCGAGAGGTAGTATTCCGGGTTCCCGCCGTTGGCAAAGTAGTAGATACGGCTGTGCTCGAGATAGCGATCCACGATGCTCTTCACCCGGATGCGGTCACCGGCGGCGCCGCCGGGGCGGAGACAGCAGATGCCGCGCACGACAAGATCGATCCGAACACGGGCCCGGGCCGCTTCGAACAGGTGCTCGATGATCTCCGGATCCACGAGCGAATTCAGTTTGGCCAGGATTCGCCCGGGATTGTGCGGGGTGGAGAGGCGCGCCTCACGGTCGATGAGATCCAGGAACGCCTGGCGCAGACCGACGGGCGCCACCGCGATCTTGCGCCAGGCGGGCGGCTGCGAATACCCCGTCATCAGGTTGAACAGCGCCGCCACGTCCACGCACATCTCCGGATCGGTCAGGAACATGCCGATGTCGGTGTAGCCACGCGCGGTCTTGTCATTGTAGTTGCCCGTCGCCAGGTGCAGGTAGCGGCGGATGCGTCCCTCTTCCCGGCGCACAATCAGCAGCGCCTTGGCGTGGATCTTCAGCCCGACGATCCCGTAGATGACGTGCACGCCGGATTCTTCCAGCGTACGCGCCCACCGGATATTGCGCTCCTCGTCAAAGCGCGCCCGGATTTCCACGATGACGGTGACCTGCTTGCCGTTCTCGGCGGCGCGCTGCAGGGCCCGCACCACCGGCGAATCGCCGCTGACCCGGTAGAGCGTCTGCTTGATGGCGAGCACGGACGGGTCGTCCGCGGCTTCCTCGAGCAGACGCACGACCGGGTCGAAGCTCTCGAACGGATGAAAGAGCGGAATGGCGCCGGCCTCGCGGATGGCCGCAAACATCGATTCCCCGGCCGGGACGAGCGGAGAGGCCAGCGGCGTCCACTCCGCTTCCACCAGTTCGCTGCGCCTGGCTTTCTCGATCAGGCTGAAGAAGTCTGCGAGGTTCAGCGGCCCGGGAAAGGTGTAGAGGGCGTCCGCGCCCAGTGCTAGTTCCTTCATCAGCCAGCGCAACAGGCTGCCGCCCTGCCCGGTCGGCAGTTCCAGGCGCAGCGGCTCGCGGAGCTTGCGGTGACGCAGCTCCCGGGTCAGGTGCTTGAGCAGGTCCTCAACCACTTCCTCGTCCAAGCTGAAGTCCATGTCCCGGGTGACGCGGAAGGGAAATGCCTTGAGCACCTCGCACTGGGGAAAGAGCTGCCCGAGGAAAGTCAGGATCAGATCCTCGAGGAAGACGAAAGCCGAGGAGTGTCCAGCCTGGCGGCGGCCGTGCACTTCGATGAGCCGCGGCAGCACGCGCGGCACTTCGACGAACGCCTTGACCAGTTTTGGCGCTTCATCCCGCCGCAGGCTCACGGCAATCTCCAGTGCGCCGCTGCTGAGGATCGGAAACGGATGACTGGGATCCACCGCCATCGGCGTCAGAACGGGAAACACTTCGGCCAGGAAGAACTGCTGGAGCGCGTCCCGTTCGGCAGGCTCAAGTTCGGCCACCTTGAGCAGGGAAATGCCGTGCTCCCACAGGCCGGGCAGAATGTCATTGAGCAGCAGCGCATACTGGCGGCGGTGCATGGCAATGACGCGCTCGCGGATCCGCGTCAACTGCTCTGCCGCGCTCATGCCGGCCGGGTCCGTACCTGCTCCACCCGCCTCGAGCTGCTGCCGCAACCCGGCGACGCGGACCATGAAAAATTCATCCAGGTTGTTGCTGCAGATCGCCACGAACTTCAGCCGGTCGAGCAACGGCACGGAGCGATCCGCCGCCTCTTCGAGCACGCGACCGTTGAACTCGAGCCAGCTTAATTCACGGTTGATGAAATGGTTCTGCTGCATCGTTCTCTGCTATTTATCTGCGCTCAGCTGGTCCGTGACCGGGAGACGCCGGCGGCTCGCCTCTTGCTCCCTCCGGCCGGCGGCGAGAGGGTTGCGGCGCACCATAAGCGTTAACCTGTATCATAACTGCTTGACCGAAAGGAACATCCAACATCGAACATCGAACGCCCAACCTCGAATGGGAGATCGACCAAACACGGTTCAACGTGACGAAGACCGAGAAGCGCCGTTGAGCACAGTGCGCTCCCCAATTCGGTCTTCGACGTTGGACGTTCGATGTTGGACGTTCAAGTCGTGTGCGTTGCCCCAGGCTGGTTACCTTATCGTTTCTGCCGCGGCGCCCTACTCCGCCACCAGTACGACTTTCAGGCCAAAGAGTTCCGCAAACAGGTCGGCCTTGTTCTCCATTCCCAGTCGTTCGAGGGTCAGGTCGTGCGGCCCCCGTGCCGTGAGCAGCAGGCGGTTTTCTTTGATCACCACGTCAATCGCCTTGACCTTCTCCGTGTGCGAACGGTCCAGGGCATCGGCGATGCGCAGCAGGGCTGCCAGCTTGCTGACCAGCACCCGGTTTTCCGGGCTCTGGGCCATGTATTCCAAGTGCGTCGGCCGCGGCGTCGCGCGCCGGTGATAACGCGAGACCAGCGCCACCAGTTCCTGCTCGGCGGGCGAGACGCCGGGAAGCTCGGCATTGCGGATCAGATAATAGGAGTGCTTATGGTGCTGACGGCTGCTGACGTAGAAACCCGTGTCATGCAGCAGTCCGGCCAGTTCCAGCAGCAGCCGGTGGCGCAGGTTCAGGCCGTGCAGCGAGGCCAGCGCATCAAAGAGCTGGAGCGCCAGGCCCGCCACCGCCCGGGCATGCCGGAGGTCGTAACTGTACTTGTCACCCAGATGCTCCGCGGACGAGATGACTTCCGGCAGGAAACTGTCCGTGCCGATGGTGCTTTCGCGCACCAGGTCCTGGAGGAGCGCGTCCCGGGTGCTGACCATGGGCACAATCAGATGATCCGCGGCGGTGATGTCAAAGAAGTGTTCGAGCATGTTGCAGCCGGATTCGAGGCTCTGCGCCACGGCATCGGATATGCTGTAGCGCGTCACGAGTTGGGCGACGGTCTTGCCGGAGATCAGCTCCAGAAGCTGCCGGAAGCGGGCCCGCGAGATGGTCGTCACTTTCTGTCGCCGGCCGCGGCCGCCGATCGAGACCAGGGCCCGGACCGCCGAACCGACGGCAATGAACAGTTCGGGTTTGGCCCCGGCGGACATGCGGGCGATGCCGCTCACCACCGCGGCAATGAACGGGTCAATCATCTCGCGGAGCCGGACGGCACTGACCGGCGCGCCCAGGTCTTCCCGCAGGCGGAGCGTGCCGAGCCGGACGGTCTCGTTGGTCGTCAGATGGCCGTTCTCGAGAAACAGAATCTGGCTCACGTCCGGCCCGATCACGCACATGATGGCGTTCCGATGTCCGAGGCCATAGTGCCCGCGCACGGCGTCTTTGACCGCCAGGAAGATGCAGCGGATCTCCTCAGGCTCCTCGAGCACGTCGAGATGCACGCCGCTGATCTGCCGGACCCGGTCCAGGAGAATTTCGCGGTTTGCGGCTTCCCGCAGCACGCCGGTGATCACCGCTTTCTGCCGGGTGACGCCGTACTCGCGCAGGAGCCCGCCGAAGTCGCGCAGGATTTCGCCCACCAGGCGCATGTTCGCGGCGGAGATATTGCCGTCCCGGTAGATGTCCGCGCCGAGCGGCAGCGGCTGGGCGACCTCTTCCAGCGTGTCGAGAGTGCCCTTGGGCGTCAGTTGCGAGATCTGCAGGCGGGCGGCGTGCACATTGACGTCGATCACGGCCAGCGGGCCGATTCCTTTGCCGTTGATTACTTTGGCCATGATGGTTTTCCTCACCCGTCCGAATACCGGGTCCGGCGCCGGCTCAACCGGCCTGGAGCGTTGGCAGCAGCGCGGCTCCCAGCGCCACGGCATCGTCGCCGAATACAGACAGTTTCAGGTTCAGGTCGTCCGGTTTCAGGCCGAACAATTCCTTCAGCGCACTGGCCCGCACCTTGGGCAGCAGTTCGACCCCGAACGCTTCCATGACGCCGCCTCCGAGCACCACGCAATCCGGCGCCAGCAGCGCCATCATATTCGCCACGGCGACGCCGAGCATCCTGACGCCCTGATCCACGACCGCGCAGACTACGGGGTCTTCGCGCCGGTAGGCCTTGGCAAGCACCTTGCTCTTCAAACTGCTGAAGTCGCCGCCATCCATCAGTTCGGCGATGCAGCTCTTCATCCCACGGCGGTTCAGCAGGCGATCCAGACGTTTGCCAAAGGCGGTCTTGCTGCAATAGGCCTCGAGGCAGCCCCGCTTGCCGCAGCCGCAGCGGCGCCCCTTGTAGCGGATCGTCTCGTGGCCGAATTCGCCGGCGCACCCGCGGACTCCCCGGTGGAGTCGGCCGTCGATGACAATGCCCCCGCCGGTGCCCGTACCGACGAAATAGCCCACGACGCAGCGGCAATCCTTGCCGGCGCCGCGCAACGCCTCGGCCAGCACGCCGCAGTTCACGTCGTTATCGAGGGCGACGGCACGCTTGAAGATACCGTCCAAAACCTTGCGCGCCGGCAGGTTCTTCCAGCCGAGCGCCGGTGCGTGCAGGACGACGCCCGTCGCCTGGTCCACCGCTGAAGGAACGGCGATGCCGACGGCCTGTACGCTCTCCCAGCCGGCTTCCAGCCCGTGCAGCGCTTCGTCGGCCAGTTCGTGCATGCGCTTGCCGATCCCCTCCATACCGAGGTCCACCGGCGTGTCACTCTTGGCCCGCGCCTTGATGGCCCCCTTCTCATCCAGCACGATCGCCAGAATCTTCGTGCCGCCGAGGTCAATCCCGACTGTCAGTTTGTCGCCCATGATTCCAGCCCTTTGGCCATTTCAGCCTTGAGGATCCTGTGCCGCGACGGGCGCCGTTCCTATAAGCCGGGTGGCACCGGCTCGCACATTCTCGGGAAAACCCGCTTGTTGCCGGAAAGCGGTTACAGAGCACCAACGCGTCAGCGTGGTGACGAGAGGTCCGGCATCACCCGGCTTACGCCGTGGTGTTCTGTTGCCCCGCGGTCCACACTGTGCACTTGCTGCTTAGCGCTCGGCCCTGTGCACTGCCTTTCCCGCGCACAAGACTAACCCGATACCTCGCCGGGTTGGCTCTAATTTGTCTTTCCTTCGGACAAGTTCAAATTACCGGTCACCCGGCTCTCCTGCCAGAACAGCCGCACCGTATTTTGGTTACCTATTGCGCAAGAAGGAGAAACGTTGATGGCCATTACCCCCTGCCGCCCCCAGTGGAAAAGCACGATAACGGATCGCGAGCGGTTCAACCGCCAGATGCACTATCGCCCGATCGATCGCTGCTTCAACATGGAGTTCGGCTACTGGGAGGAAAACTACCACGTCTGGGACGAGTTCGTCCGCAACAAGATCACCAACGAGTGGGAGGCCAATCAGTTCTTCAGTTTCGACCGCACCGGTGGCGCCGGCGCTCCGTGGCTCCTGCCCAGCTTCGAACGCAAGGTTCTCTCGGAGACCGCCACCAGCCAGGTCATCCGCGACTACAACGGCCTGATCTGCGAGGTGCCGAAGGACGGACACAGCACCATCCCCCACTACATCGGTTCCTCGATCAAGACGCCGGACGACTGGAAGCAGGTCAAGAAAGAGCATCTCAGCCCGGACAACCCGGCCCGGAAACCTGATATCGCGCAACTCAAGAAAAATCTGCCCGACGACCGCACCTTCCCCGCCGGCGTCGGCTGCGGTTCCATGATCGGCCAGGTCCGCGACCTGCTGACCGTCGAAGGGCTGGCCTACGCGATCTACGACTATCCCGAGATGGTCGAAGACATGATCGAAAACCAGTGCGTGCTGACCGAGAATTTCCTGGACGCCGTCCTGCCGCACGTCCGCTTTGACTATGCCACCGGTTGGGAGGATATCTGCTTCAAGAACGGGCCGCTCGTGTCCGTTACCTTCTTCCGCGAGGTGGTCGTTCCGCGCTACAAGCGAATCCATGCCAAGCTGCAGAAGTACGGCATTGACCTCTGGTGGATCGATTGCGACGGCGATGTGCGGCCGATTCTGCCGCTCTTCCTCGACTCCGGGGTGAACTGCCTGTTCCCGTTCGAAGTCCTCTGCTGCTGTCACCCCGCCGAACTGCTCCGGCAGTACGGCAAGGAGCTGCGGATCATGGGCGGGTTCGACAAGACCCAGATGGCCAAGGGCCCCGCGGCCATCACCCGCTACATGAACTCACTGATCCCGCTGGTCGAGCGCGGCGGCTACATTCCCTTCTGCGATCATCGCTGTCCGCCGGACGTCTCCTGGGACAACTACATCTTTTACCTCGATCTGAAGGAGAAGACCTTCGGCATGAAGTAGCGCGGCCAAGTCGCACAACCGATCGCTTAGCAATCGCCTCATAATTGGAGCGACAGATTCACACAATCTCTGGGGGAGGTGGCGTTCTGCCCCCTCCCCGAACCCCTCCGCAGAGGGGCCGATGGCCCCGGTTTCAGGATTTGCGGAGCTTGCAGGCGAACTGGCATCATCTTCCATCCCAACGCGTTACCCGCCTGCACACTCCGCAAATCCAGGAAGACGCGGCAATGCCGCCCTTCAGAGGGTTTCAGGGGGATGGGAGGATGCCATCCCCCTGAGAAGATAGCTTCAAGACTATTATGAGGCGATCACTATGCTAATTCACAACGCTTGGGTCCGGCGGGGCCGCGCTAGCAGGCTGTCGTCAACCGACCCAAACATGCCACAACGGGTAAGTCCGACAGCCTGCTAGGAGCAATAAATGACACGACGCGAACGCCTGATGGCAACCCTGCGCGGCGAAACCGTGGACCGGTCGCCGGTCTCGTTCTACGAGATCAGCGGCGTGGATCAGACGCCCGATAACCCGGACCTGTTCAACATCTATTCCCATCCGTCGTGGCGCCCCCTGCTCCAGCTCGCCCGTGAAAAGACCGATCTCATCCTCATGCGCGGCGTCGGCTTCCAGCCGCTCTCGCCAGACCCCTTGGCGGAGCTGACGCGGGAGCAGACCGTGCTGAGCGACGAAGGCAGCCAGCTCACTACCCGGACGATTGCCGTGGCCGGGCATACCCTGGTGACCCGCAGCCGGCGCGACCCGGACGTCAACACGGTCTGGACGGTCGAGCCTCTGCTCAAGAATGTGCAGGACCTGAAGATCTTTCTTGCGAGTCCTGCACCCGGGCCGGACGGGCCCCCGGACGTGTCGGAGATAACGAATGCCGAGGGCACTCTGGGCGACAGCGGGATCGTGATGATCGACAGCCCGGACCCGCTCTGTCTGGCAGCGTCACTGTTCAGCATGGAGGAATACCTGGTGATCGCCATGACGGAGCAGCGGCTGTTTCGTCAGTTGCTGGACCGCTTTGCCGCCACGCTGCTGCCCAGGACGGAAGCCGCCGCGCAGGCGGCGCCGGGGCATCTCTGGCGCATTTACGGACCGGAATACGCCTCACCCCCCTACCTACCGCCGGCCCTGTTCCGGGAGTACGTGTGCGAGTATGTCAAGCCGATGGTCGCGTCCATTCAGCGCCACGGCGGTTATGCCCGCATTCATTGCCACGGCAAGCTGCGGGCAATCCTGGACGACATCGTCGGCATGGGCGCCGTGGGCCTCGATCCGGTCGAACCCCCGCCGCAGGGGGACGTGGAACTGGACTATGTGCGCAAAACGTACGGCCAGAAACTGGTGCTTTTCGGGAACCTCGAGGCCAGTGACATCGAAAACCTGCCGACGGACCGCTTTGCCGAGAAGATCCGGCGGGCGCTGGCGGAAGGTCCGGACCGCGGCGGCAGCCGTTTTGTGCTGATGCCCTCGGCCTGTCCTTATGGCCGTCACTTGCCGGCTCTTGCCCTGCGCAACTACGAGAAAATGATCGAACTGGCCGGCGCAGGCTGACCGCGGCGACCGGTGTGCGGCATACAGTTCGGCGAGTATTCTTCGAGCCCGGCACCGGCCTGGTGCCCGCCCTCGCTTGCGCCGCCGGCTTCCGGCACTAGCTTAACCGGTCTTTTCGAACTGCCGCCGAACACGCGCTCGGCGGTTTTGGCAAGGGTGGCAAGACGGCCTGAAGGCAGGAGAGCACGGTCCATGTCCAAATTGCAGAACCTCAAGGAACTGTTGTACACGGCGGCGTATTATCCGCAGGAGATCGAGAATTTCCTCAGTCTTCGGAACAAGTCGTTTCTCAAGTTCGATCCAGTGCTGGCCTATCTGCAGACGGATTACATCTTTCGCGACGGTATGGAGGGCACGCTGTCCGAATACGCGTATGAGAAACGCGGCGGCCACCGTCGGCAGGTTAATTACCGGGAGCGTCCGTGCCGCCTCAACACCTACGGCAACAGCTACACTCAGTGTGCGCAAGTCAGCGACGGCGAGACCTGGCAGGAGGTTCTGGCGGCACACTTCCGCGAGCCCATCCGCAACTTCGGCGTCGGCGGCCACGGTGTCTACCATGCCTACCGGCGCCTGCTGCGCAATGAAGTGCAGAAAAACCTGGCTGCCGACCACCTGATCCTCAACATCTGGGACGACGATCACATGCGCAACATTGACGCCGCGCGCTGGATCCGCGTCGGCTGGATGTGCCGCCATTTGCCGCGCGGCGGCGGCAAAGATGCGTATCCGGTCCACGGCTTCCCGTGGGCACATATGCGCTATGACCTGAAGAAGGGCACGTTCGTTGAATTCGACGGCCTGTGCAAGAAGGATTCCGATCTGCGCAAACTCGTCGGCAAAGAGAACTTCTACAATGCGTTCAAGGATGATTCCGCCGCGCATCTGTTTGCCCTGCGCGAGGGAGGCGATGCGCCGGTGGGAGAGTTGGAAGAAGTGGCCGAGGCGTTCGGCCTGAAGGTGAACCTGCGCAATCCCAAGACACGGCAGAAAGACGCCTGCAAGCTGCACCTGACCTATGGCATGCGCTCCAGCCAGTGGATCATTGAAAAGTTGACGGCGTGGGCGGCCAAGAACAAGCGCAAGGTCATGATCCTGCTCAGTTACGATGTGCCGCAGGTGGCTGAATACCTGCGGAAAGGCACGCGCTTCGACGATGAGATGCTGACCTTTCTCGAGGCAGGCGGTTACACCTACGTCGACACGCTGAAGAAGGTTGGCGAGGAGTACAAGGCCTTCAAGCCGGGCATCAACAACTTCCTGTCGCGCCTCTATGTCGCGCGTGCCGGCGCCCAAGTATTCGGCCACTATACGCCGGCGGGGAACTTCTGGTTTGCCTACGCCATCCGCAAGGAACTGGTGGACTGGCTCAACCCAAAGCCGCCAGCCTACCAATAGCGCGCCGTGCCCCCAGTGTGTCCGGTGAAGCTCTCTCCCGAAGCGGGTTGCATGCCCCATACGCAGTAAGATAAGAGTCAGACAGCCTAAAGGCTGAACACCAACCGTTGGTGTTCACGCTTCAGCGTGTCCTGTTTCAACGCCTATGGCTGCGTGCCCTCGGCGATGGCGTACCGCTCAACCGTGAAACCCGGCATTACTTCAGTTTCTTGATGAAGCGTGCCGGGTTCCCACCCCAGATTTCCCCCGCGGGCACGCTCTTTGCCACCACGGCGCCGGCGCCGATGACCGCGTCCTCGCCGATGGTCACGCCCTTGAGGATAATCGCGTCCATGCCGATGAATGCGCGTTTGCGGATCGTCACCGGCCGCGACGGAGTATTGACATCGGCGACCCGCTCCGCGTAATCCAGGGAATGGAAGTCCGTGTCCAGGATTTTCGCGCCGGCGCCGATCCAGACTCCGTCCTCGATCACCACTCTCTCGCGGGCGGCGATCAGCGCATTGGACATGCCGACATCGTTGCCGATCTCGATGACGGCGTCCTTGCCTTTGATGAGGAAAACCGTACGCACGCCACCCACGGGGTTGGCCTCCAAACTGGAATTGATCGTCACGTTGCGCCCCAGGCGGATGGTTCCGCCCTCGCTGAACTTGGCGATGAGAATGCGCCCGTTGATGGTTGGAAATTCGGCGTATTCCACGCCATGTTTCTTGAACTGCCGCCGGTTGAATTCCAGGTCGTTCACGTCAGGCCCTCCGTTTCTTAATGGTACGATGCGCAGCGCGCACCTGCCGCCGCTACAGGCTTTGTGCCCGCACCACGGTCACCGCCGTGACGCCGACAATATCCTCGACCGACGCGCCGCGCGACAGATCGTTCACCGGTTTGGCGAAACCCTGCAGCAGTGGCCCGAGTGCCTGTGCATTGGCGCAGTACTGGACCAGTTTATAGGCGATGTTCCCGGCATCCAGATCCGGGAACACCAGCACGTCGGCCTGACCCGCAACCAGGCTGCCGGGCGCCTTCCGGGCGCCCACGCGCGGCACCAGCGCCGCATCGCCCTGCAGTTCGCCATCCACCAGCATATCCGGCTTCAATTGCCGGGCCAAGGCCACCGCCTCAATCACTTTCTCGGTGTCGGGATGTCTGGCCGACC
>Ga0247841_10013097_pt1 | contig 10675 bp, 8 predicted proteins | sample LaCruzMarch2015__2_FD_192410 | JGI IMG/M metagenome (GOLD analysis project Ga0247841, IMG submission 192410) | Freshwater microbial communities from meromictic Lake La Cruz, Castile-La Mancha, Spain - LaCruzMarch2015_18m | ecosystem: Environmental > Aquatic > Freshwater > Lake | place: Spain...
GTAGGAATTATTTCCAATCCTGATTTTTTCAGATAAGGGGCAGCAATAACGTGTTTCCCGATAAGCATTTCCGGATTCCTGCCCGAAATAAGAGAAAGGAACAATATGGCGTCGGCATTTCTGTTAATCTGAAGATAATTACCAGGGAAAAGCACAACAGGGATATCTGAATTTGCCTTTAGAACATGGATACACTGTTCAAGCATATCGTTTGTCAAGAGGCTGCCACCGGTAAACCAATAGTCAACTTTCGCCTCTACCCCCAACACGGTGATTTTCTCTACATCTTTGAGCTTAACATTATCAGGATCAATCAGAACTGCAAATTGCTTCTCTCCTTTTGATGTACCCGAAATGATATTTTTATAAACGTTCAGCATAAATTTTCAGGACTTTAATCATTTTGTTTAATAAGTGGTTTTTTATTTTTAAAAAACCTGTAATCATACAAATATACTAATTTCAAATAGTTATTTTTGTAAAACAATCGGATTTTCCTATAACTCCTTCATGAAGAGGCCATATACAGAACGAAAATTTATCATCATTGGTATTTTTATTACTATCGGAACGATTTTTCTGATAAAACTCTTTTATCTCCAGGTGATTGATGACAGTTATTTGGTTTCAGCCAACAGGAATACTCTTCGTTATATTACCCAGTACCCTGCCCGCGGACTCATTTATGACAGGAACAATAAATTGCTTGTTTATAATGAAGCTACCTATGATCTTATGGTTGTTCCCAAGGAAGTCAGAAATTTAGATACGGCAGAAATTTGCAGCCTGCTCGGAATCACAGGAAAAGAACTTGCTGAGAAGCTCCTTAAGGCAAGTAAATATTCATCCTCAAGTGCATCTATATTTGAAAAGCAGCTTTCAAAGGAAGCATTTGGTTATATACAGGAAAAATTATACCGTTTCAAGGGGTTTTATGTTCAATCCAGAACACTAAGAAAATACCCTCTTCCTATTGCAGCTCATACCCTCGGTTATATTGGTGAAGTTGACGAAAGTGTACCGGCTAAAGATAATTATTACAGGACAGGCGATTATATCGGCATCAGCGGAATAGAAAAAGCTTACGAAAAAGAACTAAGAGGTCGTAAGGGACTTAAGATTATGATGGTTGATGTTCACAACCGCGAAAAGGGAAATTTCAGGGACGGTGAATTTGACACAACAGCCTTGAGTGGTCTTAATCTATTTACAAGTCTGGATGTTGACTTACAGGAATATGGTGAAAAGCTAATGCAAAATAAAAAAGGAAGCATTGTTGCCATTGAACCTTCTACAGGTGAGATTCTTACTATTGTTTCAAGCCCTTCGTACGATCCAAACCTATTAGTGGGAAGAGTCAGGGGTAATAATTATGCAAAGCTTCTGGGAGATCCTGAGAACCCTTTATTCAACAGGGCTTTGATGGCCAAGTATCCTCCAGGTTCAACGTTCAAGATAGTAAATGCATTAATAGGATTGAATGATGGTGTTCTGAAACCGAATACAACGTTTACCTGTGAAAGAGGTTTTCATTATGGTAAACTCAATATTTCGTGTCATGCACATGTTTCGCCGCTTGACCTGATCGGGTCCATAAAACATTCATGCAATGCTTATTATTGTAAGGCTTTCAGGCAAATCATCGACAATCGAGTATATAAAAATACGCGTGAAGGGTTTAACCATTGGCGGAATCAGGTCGTCAGTTTCGGGTTCGGTACTAAATTTAACAGTGACCTTCCTTATGAATTAAAAGGGAACGTACCTACCCCCGAATATTATGACAGGTATCACGGTAAAAACGCATGGCGGTCACTTACTGTCATTTCTCTTGCCATAGGCCAGGGAGAACTCGGGATTACACCTCTACAGCTGGCTAATCTGTCAGTTATTATTGCGAACGGAGGATATTATTATATACCTCATATAGTCAAAGCTATTGGTTTAAAAGATAATTATCTGCAGAAATTCACCGAAAAGAAAAAAACTTCTATCGACAGCAAGTATTTCGGTATAATACAAGAAGCGATGTATGAAGTTATTACATCAGGAACGGGTGCAGGTTCTAAACTTGACAGCATAAAGATGTGTGGCAAGACAGGTACTGCTCAAAATCCTCATGGGAAAGACCATTCTATTTTTATTGCTTTTGCACCGATGGATAACCCAAAAATTGCTATATGTGTTGTTGTTGAAAATGCCGGGTTCGGAGCAACCTGGGCTGCACCAATTGCCAGTCTGATGATAGAAAAATATCTGAAAAAAAGCATACGACGTAAAGAGCTGGAAGAAAAAATACTAACTGCTAAAATATTGTAAACCATTGAGAGAACAGAAAGGCATATTTTATAATATTGACAAGGTGATGCTGCTTATATACCTGGCTCTCATTATTTTAGGATGGGTCAACGTGTACGCTGCCGTATATAGTGATGAACACAGGAATATTTTCGACATTTCTCAACGTTACGGAAAGCAGCTGATTTGGATAGGCACCGCTTTAGTTATTGCGCTTGTTGTACTGATTATTGACATCAAATTTATTGTATCTTTTTCCTATGTTTTTTATGGAATCAGTATTGTATTTCTTTTGATTGTTTTGGCTGCAGGCACTGCTGTATCAGGTTCCAAATCGTGGTTTCACGCCTGGGGATTTGCTTTACAGCCCGGGGAATTTGCCAAATTTGCCACATGCCTTGTGTTAGCCAAGTATCTCAGTTCTCAAAATGTAAAGATGAATGACAGAAAAACCATTCTGACCGTCTTGTTTTTTCTTTTACTGCCTGTGCTGCTTATCCTGAAACAAAACGATCTGGGTTCAGCCATTGTATTCACGGCTTTTGTTTTTATGTTTTATCGCGAAGGGTTTTCGGGAAATGTACTGATTACGGGTGTTCTTATCTGCTTTCTGTTTTTTCTGGCACTGGTCATGAATAAATTCATTCTCATGGTTGTTCTTGCTGTAATTGCCTGTATTTTATTGTTTTTCATAAGAAGAAACAAAAAAAACATTCTGTCACTGATAGTTTTGCTTCTTCTTTCTGCCGGATTTGTTTTCAGTGTTGATTTCGGATTTGAACATTTTCTTGAGAAGCACCAGAAGACCAGGATCAATGTTCTTTTAGGAAAAGAGATTGATCCTAAAGGAGCAGGGTATAATATTAATCAGTCAAAAATAGCAATCGGGTCTGGAGGGTTACTGGGAAAAGGATTTTTAAAAGGTACACAAACCAAATATAACTTTGTACCAGAGCAAAGCACCGATTTTATTTTCTGTACCGTAGGAGAAGAATGGGGATTTGCAGGCAGTTTTATTGTAATATCTCTCTATATAGCTCTTCTTGTAAGGATTATCATTGTGGCGGAGCGGCAACGCTCTAAGTTCAGCAGGATATACGGATATGGCGTCGCTTCCATCATTTTCTTTCACTTTACTATAAATATAGGAATGACTATCGGTTTAAGCCCTGTTATTGGTATTCCCCTGCCGTTTTTCAGTTATGGCGGTTCATCTCTCTGGGCTTTTACTTTACTTCTTTTTGTATTTATTAAACAGGATGCTTTCAGGTACAATTTATTATAAAAAAGGCTGAAATATCAACTTCAGCCTTTTCAATATTCCTGATAAGATTTTAATAAAACAACAGTCTGTTGTCTTCAATTTTTGTGCTTTCTTCAAGAGCGTTAAACAGGGTGTTTGTTACCTTTGAAGTATATTCGTTACTTAGCTGCATACGCATCATATTGAAATCTCCCTGGCTCTGGGGTTTATTTATGTTATCAACGATAGCAACAAAAACGCCATTGGCTCCTTTAATAGGTGGGCACAATGTGCCTTTTTTAAGTGTAAAAAGCTCACCGATTACATCCGGTTCGGGGCCATACAAGGGAAGATTATATGAATAAAAGCTGAGGTTGTTCAGTGAATCAACTTTGGTATTCAGCTTGCCTGCAAGCGAATAAATTTCTTTTGTTGAGTTCATGGCTGTATTTATTTTATCCATCAGCATCTGCGCTTTTCTTTCCCTGATAACAAGCGGTTCAATGTTTTTCTTTATTTCATCAAGTGGTGCTATTCCTTTCTTGCGAATGTCGGTCAGCAATGCTACTACATATTTATTTTCGGCTGCGAGATCAAACATAGCAACTTTGCCTTTTTCGCTTTCACTGTTATATGCCCAACGAACTATTTCTCTTGCTGATTCCAGTCCAGGAAGAGTCATATCTGATTTTTGAACGTATTCGGCCTGCCTTTTATTCAGCCCCTGTTTTTGGACCCCGGCATTAAAACTTGTTTCATTGTCGTTTTCGGCTGCAAATTTATTGGCTTTGGTAAACATATCCTTAAAGGTCTTGTTGCTGGGTTCTATTTTCCTTTCAACAACTGCTACTTTTATTTTCTTTATTGGCTTTGTTTTGGCTGTAGCTAATAATATATGATAACCCAACCCGCTTTCAACGATTTGAAATTCGCCGTTATTCATAGTAACAGCTTTATTAAAAAACAAAGCAAAGTTGGGATCACCGTCTTTCATCCACTTCAGATTACCTGTATCCTGTTTTGCCTGAGGGAAATCCGACATATTCAGTATGATTTCCTGAAACCTCTGGGGCTCTTTTTTTAGAATTGCAAGCAAGCTATCTGAGGTTTTTTTAGCAGCATCTTTATTACGGGCAATATTGCCATTCAGATTAGAGCCGCTGTATGAGATAAGTATATGTCTTGCTTTAATGGAATCCGGCCTGCTTTGTACATCCATCAATTTGGCCATTTTCCATGTATTATTTTCGACAAACGGAGGTATTATTGTCCCAACAGGAGCTTTGAACAAAACCGAGTCGATTATAAGAGAAAGAGTTTTTTCACTATGATATGTGCTGTCGAACTTTGTATCGGATACCGCATTTACATAATTTTTAAGGTCTTCTTCTTTTTTAAAATTTTCATACACCTCGAAAACCTGTTTCTGTATCAGGTCCTTATCTTCCTGAGAAGGAAGGACATCAAACACAATATATTCCATACCCCTTGAGTCCTTTTGATCGAACTGGTATTTATGTTCGTTATAGTATTTTTTATAGTCATTATCTGTAAGAGCAACACTTTTATCATCAACTGTACGGTAATTCAATGCAAATACACGTGCATTAACCGTTTCCGCCCGGAGTTGTAATTCTTTTTCAGCTAAAGCTTTTGGAAGGTAATAGCTTTTAGATACGAGGTTCATGTATTTCTGATTGAGTCTGTCTGTTTTAATGGCTTTTTCAATTTTTAGCCACTGTTGTTTTACTTCCGGTTCACGCTGGTCAATAGTTTTGATAAACTGAACCACAGTCGCGGGGTTAAACTGGCCGGTTTGAGGATCTGTAAAATTTTGCACTATATACGGATGCGGGTTTTTCCCCTGTACCATATCAAACAGTTCATCAGGACTAACAGTTATCCCCAGTTCATCGTATTCTTTCTGCATGATCATTTCACGCAATAATTGTGTCCAGGTCACGTCGCGTATCTGGAGGATTTCTGCACTGGTCAGATTGTCTTTACCCGATTGTTGTTTATATTGTTCTTCCTGCTTTTGCACTTTGCCTTCAAAATCAGTATATGTGATATCTTCACCGTCAATAATACCTATATTACTGCCTTTTTTTGGTCCTTTTCTTACAAAGTCACCGAGTATAAATGCCGCTAATGCAAGACCTATAATAATTACAAGTAATCCCGAGCGTTTTCTTATTTTTCCTATTACAGCCATGTTTTGTTATTTTTTTAAAATGGTTTGCAAATTTACAATATCTGTTGAATTTTTAGCTATTTAAAGCTTAAATAATTTGAAAAATTAATCCTTATGGAGCTTTAGCATGACCTGTTCTACCTTTTTTTCGCTAACCTGTAAGATACGAAAGACAAAGCGGTCAATGGAAATCATTTCGTTTTGCACAGGAATACTTTCATAATGACTAATAATATAACCGGCAAGGGTATTATAATCTTCACTTTCGGGAATCCCGAAATGATATTTTTCATTCAGGTAATCAATTTCGAGCCTTCCTGAAAAAATATATTCGTTTTCTCCTGTTTTCTTTTCAAAGAAGCTAGCTTTATCAAACTCATCATTTATTTCCCCGAATATTTCTTCTATGATATCTTCAATGGTCACAAGGCCTGACGTTCCTCCAAATTCATCAACCACCACAGCAATATTTTTTCTTTGCTTTATAAAAAGAGTAAGAGCATCGCTTGCCTGCATGGCTTCCGGGATAAACATGATAGGTTTTAATACCGTACTGATAGAAGCCGGATTTCCGAACATCTCATAGGAATGAACATACCCTATTATATTGTCAACCGACCCGGTATATATAAGTATTTTTGATAAGCCCGAATTTACAAAGGCTTCCTTTATCGATTCCATAGAGCCTGTTTCTTCAATCGCGATAATTTCCGTTCTGGGTATCATGCATTCACGTATCTTGACATTACGAAAATCCATTGCGTTACGAAACAGACGTATATCTTTTTTCAAGTGATTTTCCTGTTCATTTTCAGGAGAAAATTCCCGGATAAAATAATCCAGATCGACAGGTGTAAATGCAGGTTTTTGTTCAGAAATCTTCAATCCTATTATACTTTTCAGAACAAATTCGGACAAACCGGTAAAAATAAAGATAAGCGGATAAAGAATAATATAAAAAAACCTGATCGGTAGCGCAAGACTTTGTAAAACAGAATTTGGATTTTTTCTGAACACCACTTTGGGTATGAACTCTGCAAAAACGAGAATGATAATAGTAGAAATGAAGGTTTGTATAAGGATAATAATCCAGTAGCTGTTAATATGGAGAGACGAAACTATAAAATCATGACTGATGAGCTCTGTCATTAAAAGTCCGTAAACTACCAGTGAGATATTATTACCTATCAGCATGGTACCAATAAATTGCGAAGGCATCTGTAAAAAGCGGGATAAAACCCTGGAAGAATAAGTAGCTTTGTTTTTTTTGTCAATTTCTATCTTAAGTTTATTTGCACTGACAAATGCTATTTCAAGCCCTGAAAATAATGCTGAAAAAACAAGTGTCAAGAAAATTAAAACGAGATAAGTAATCATAAAAAACGGTTGTTCAATTTATCAGCAAAGATAAGAAAAAACCACATTGTTACAACAGGCTGATTGTTAGCAAAATACTTTTTGACAGGCAGGCAAACAAACAAGCAGTATATATCAATGTATTGATAAATTGATAATCCATATAAAAAAGATGCATTGTTCTAAGAGAATCAGGGAAGTTCAGAATTTTGTGAGTTCTTTGTTTTCGATTACTGACCTTCTTTTTCTTCCACATTGATCTCGCCTTTCGGATTTCTGACGGTATATTTGGAAAAGGTTTCATCTGCATCAAATCCATCTCCGAACATAACACCGTCTTTAGAAGTTTTCTTAACAAATGTATTGGAATAAACAATTTTTTTCTGCTGGTCCCAGATAATGTGTTCCGTGTTTATAATAACATCTTTAACCTTATCCATTATAACCACATTTTTCTGCGCTTCCATGGTGTGTTCCTTATCTTTGACGATGGCATAATCGGCAGTAAGCATTGATTTTACCCTCATGGCCGTATCATAATATAAAACTTTCAGTCCTTTCGGAAACTCAATATAGGTATTCACGCCAAGATATTTATCCATCTGAACACTGTAAATATATATAATTGTTCTTCCAGAGTCACTGTATATTGCTTCAATATTTCTTGCTGATTCAAGGGGCAGGGTATCCCTTGCGCTGATCTGTTTTACGGTTTCAAGATCGTTACTGCAGGATATGTAAAAAAGAAGAAATGAAATGCCTGTGATGACCATGAATGAAGGCCTGATGAATTGCAGAACGCAACAGATTGTCTTTCGTATAAAAAACTGATCAGTACGGGAGATCATGACCTATTCTATTCGATTTTAGATTTAATAAACCAACGTTCGAAAGCTGAAAATCCTATAGTGAATTTTGTAAAGTTTTCCTTGATAAGTTGTCCATCGGTAGTCCCTTTTTGTCCGTACTCAACAGTCAGATTAATAGAGGAACGTGATTTTCTTAAAGGAAATCCGAATCCCACACTGATGCCGAATTCGTTAACTTTATATCCTTTCAGTGTGAGGTAGGAATCTGTATGATGATAACCAATCCGATAACTTACACGTTTCAGATATGTATTACTGTTATAATCCGGTATATATTCAGCACCGGCAGAAAAACGAAGGCTGTTTCTCATTGAGTCTTTTTCGCCAAAGTTGGTAAATTTGCCCCAGTTTTGCCAGGTTGCATCAACACCTATAAGCCAGTGATTAAGCTTTGACACGGACAATCCACCGCCAATTTTTGCAGGAAGATAAATTTTCCCTTTCACATCTGCAGAGTTTTCAATGGTATCCTGGACGTATTCAACACCCGACGAGCTTCTGGTAAAGGTCTCAACAAACATGTTGCGTTTGGCTGAAAGGTTTGTTTGCAAACCATACACCAGCCCGATTCCAATGCTGATATCTTTTTTTAGCTTCAGATAATACTGAAGCCCGAAATCAAATGTAAAAGCATTTATACGGGTAGTATTGTCAATACGGGAATTGATTATATATATTGAATCAGGAAAAGTAGTTGTACGTGTCTTGGATATAGGGCCGAACAGGAAAGAAGCGTTAAAGCCCAGGGATAATCCCTTATAAATTCTAAAGGCGCTTCCTAAAAACACCCTGTTGATTCCACCGTTGCCTTCGTATGTGTATTTAACTTTCCCAATACTGTCAATAATCCTGTTTTCTGAAATATTATATCCGGTCTGGCTGTATGGAGTTATTCCGAAACTTGCCCTCCACCATTTTGTAACAGGAAAACCAAATAACAAATACCCCAGGGATGCATAATTGGAAGTCTGGCTGTTTTCAAGTGTAACTAATTTAACACTATTCATGCTGATACCTCCTTCAAAGAGGAACGACAGCGAATCATAAGCAGAATAAGACGCGGGATTCATTATATTGACAGAATAAGCGCTGCTGACGGCATAGGAAAGACCTCCAAGCGAAAGAAAACGTGCAGATTGAATATCTGAAAGGTTTCCTAAGCCATAATATGAATAAGGAGAACTTATCCTGCTCTGCGAAAAAAGCAAGCTTGAGAAAAAAATGAAAGAAATGCTAAGCAGGTAAGGTCTGATTTTCTTTATCGACATTATGATTCAGTATTATATGTAATCCTTCTACGACAATATTTGGGACTGCAAAGATGCTATTTTTTAACGATTTATCAAAATATTTTGCATCGCCTCCGCTCAAAACTGTCAATAGTTCAGGGTTTTTCAGTTTATATTTATCAATTACACCATCTATTTCGGCAATTATTCCATTCATCACTCCGGAAATGATAGATGACTCGGTGTCGTTGCCTGTAAGCTCGGTTTTTATATAATTGTTAACTAACGGTAATTTATCTGTAAAATTATGCAGGGCCGAAAATCTCATTTTCATTCCCGGAGAAATTGCCCCTCCGGGATATTCTGAGCCGGCATTGACAAAATCGTATGTAATACACGTGCCGGCATTAATAACAAGAACGTCTTTGCCCAGAAACAGGTGATTGCATGCCACTACTGCTGCCAGCCGGTCTTTTCCCAACGTGTCAGGTGTTTTGTATAAAACCTTCACTGGTACGGGAGTGGATTCATCCATTTCAATAAACCTGAACTGTTCTTTTAGATAATTTTTGATGCTTAAGGGATAACTGGTCACTGTCGAAAGGATAGCAGCATCAATAGCCTGATGCTCATTAATGATGGATTTTAGTTGTGAAAGCGTTATCTTATCACAGGTCAGGAGGTCCGTTATTGTGTTTCCGTTGTAAAAGGCAATTTTTTTCAGGGTATTCCCGAAATCGAGAATTAATCTCATAAATAAAAAATCAGCTGGAACAAAGTTACTTTTTTTTGCGTAGATGAGGAATTTTTTTGTTATTCCAAAAACTTGGCGTATTTTTGCACTCCCAATTTTGGATGGCGTCGTAGCTCAGCAGGTAGAGCAGAGGACTGAAAATCCTTGTGTCACTGGTTCGATCCCGGTCGATGCCACCCCTAAAAGTCCGGTAAATTTACCGGGCTTTTTAATTTACAGGTTTAAGAATTTCGATCTTTACAGTCCCATCCACAGAAATTATAATATTGGCTGCCTCTCTGTTGATATACATACTGTCCACCTGCAGATCATTCAGGTTTCCCTTTAGAACTATCCCGTCAGTAATCTGATAATTGCTTAATTTCTCGCTGATGGCGTTTTTTGCCTCCCCGTATTCTTTTGCCACCGGGTATGCCAGTTTTGGCTGTATCATTTTTATGAGGTTGTGATGCAGCATCCAGGATGCAGATTTCAATAACACATTTTTGGTTTTCAGATCAAAGTCCAGGTCCTTCACTTTAATGGTTTTCAGCGAATCATCAAAATAAGGAGTGCCTTTCAGGTAAATATTCCCTTTGATGCTCCCCAGCAGACTGAGATCCACAATAAAACAGCCATCGCTGCCATAAATGTTTATGTCTTTTATGAGTACACTTTGTTTGCCACTGGTAAACGTTTTACCGTTTATTTCCTTTTTCGTCATATCGTTTATTAATGTAAACGGTACCTTAA
>Ga0247841_10013098_pt1 | contig 10674 bp, 6 predicted proteins | sample LaCruzMarch2015__2_FD_192410 | JGI IMG/M metagenome (GOLD analysis project Ga0247841, IMG submission 192410) | Freshwater microbial communities from meromictic Lake La Cruz, Castile-La Mancha, Spain - LaCruzMarch2015_18m | ecosystem: Environmental > Aquatic > Freshwater > Lake | place: Spain...
AACCGCATTTTTTCCAACTCAATATAGAAATTTACATACTCCAGTTCTTCAGCCAGCGGAATGAAATCCTTGTTTGCATTCTCAAGGGTCTTCCTTATGAATTTTGAAAACATGGAAAGATAATAAAGGGCCTTGTCAACATCGTTACTCAAAATATAACTCTGGATAGAATTTATGGCATTGAACATAAAATGAGGATTCATACGGGCTTTCACCGCGTTTAATTCAATGTGGCTGAGTTTGTGCCTGAGATCGGCTTTTTCTTTTTCCTGTTGCCTGATCTGCCGGGTTCGCCACCTCCATAAAAGGACACCCGTCGTGGTAAGCAGTATGATCACTTCCAGGATGAACCAAAAGGTAGTATATAAGGGCGCCCTGATCATGAAATTGTACGACAGCCGGCTCACCTGGCTTTGATCAGCCTGGTTGACCGACTCCACCTCCAGCTGGTAGCTGCCCGGATCGAGGGTGGTGAAAACTGCTCTCGACTGAGATGAGAACTCTGTCCACTGCTGAATAGCCGGTAAAAGCCGGTACCTGTATTTTTGCTGACCGGCATCCAGGTAATTCAATGCATCGAAATAAAAATCGAGGTTATTCTGATCGTGCGAAAGCCGCAGTCCTTGATCGGGAGATCCAAACCAGGCTCCAGTTGTATATCCGGATATTTTGCTTAACGGTACATTGTTTATTTCCATACCCGTAAGTACCAATTTAACGGGATGGGTTCTGTATTTGCCGATCATTTCATGTCGGATGCGGCAAATATTCTTATCAGTTGCAACCCATAAATCACCTGATGAATCAACCTCCGCCTGTTTACCGTTCATATCTGAGTACCCTGTTTCGTGCGAGAAAAAACGGACATTCGCCTTGCCCGTTGCATATAACTGATCAAGGTTAACCAGGTTCAACCCCGCGTTGGAGCCTGCATAGAGGTTGTGCTTATGATCGGTTTGAACCCACTGGATGCTCTTCCCTACGATCCCGTCATTGGCATTCAGCCTGTAGAGTACCTTCAGATTATCTCCATCCATGCGGCAAATGAAAAGCTCACCGTCATTTGATCCCGCGATGATGTTCTTCCGGCTGTCGAAACAAATATCCTTGATGCCCTTTGGTAATCCTTTAACAGATTTGCTGAATGTATAATTCCTGCCATTGCGGGTAAGGTAAAGTCCGCCCGTGCGGCTTGCACACCATATCTCATCACCCCTGGAGATCATACGCATGGGATTGGCCGGGGCATTATCCCTGCCGGTATGATAATAACACCGGTCGGGATACATCACTTCGGGGAAAATGGCACAATGCATGATCCCTTCATCCCAGTATGAGGACATAAAGAGCGAGTCGGCCTCATCGAATGCAAAAACCCAGGCATTGTTCTGAATTGGGATCACCTCCGGAATCGCCCGGATGTCGCCATCCCTGAAGATGTTCATCCCCCACCCTCCCGAAACACAGATATTGTGTCGTGAATCTTCTTCAATGCCGTAAAATGTTATCGCTGCCGTATCGTTACAATACTTTGCCATATCACGCGCTGTTTTTGTATATGCAGCCGGATCATAGAGCGACCGGGGTGAAAAAAACGCATCATATTCCCTGTCGGGTAGCGGCATTCTGAAAAGTCCCTGGTGCAGGGTGCCTGTCCACACAACCTGAAAAACCGGATCATAAAAAACCGTCCACACCCCGGGATCGGTAATGCCTAACTTTTCACTCAGGCGTTCAACTTTAGTCCCATCGTACCGGAAGAGCCCTCCGGGCATGCCCGGCTGGCCGGGAGCATCGGACCAGGCAGCAATCCACACATGGTCCCTGTCATCAACCGCCATGTGAAAAACCTGACCGATGCTATCGAAGCAGATTTTTTTGCCCTTCTTAATCACGGCGATACCCATCCGTCCCCAACTCCATACCGTGTCGCCATGCATGCCGGCGACCGGCGAACAGGAGGGGCTTCCCGAATACCTGCCGGCTGACGTAACCTCCTCAAACTTATGGATTGCCGGGTAGTACCTAAAGATCCGCGATGAGCCGTAAGCATAAACTTCTATACAGCGCTGCATTTCCACGAAGCCAAGTGTGGTCAGGGAATTGGTTTGCAAGGCAGAAGCGGCGAGCGAATAAAATCTTTTCCCGTCAAACACGCTGATGCCCTTGTTGGTTCCAACCAGTAACACGCGGAACTTTGGCGACCACCAAACCCGCCTGACCTCATCGCTGACCAGTCCGTCGTTTATGTTGTAATTGGTGAATGTTTTGCCATCAAACTTCGAGATCCCTCCTCCCATAGCACCCATCCAAAGGTTGCCCCTGTTATCCTCGGTGATGTCGAAAATGTTTTCAGCGGCCAATCCGTCGGTTTTATTATAGACGATGAACTCCCGTCCGTTGAACCGGCAAAGCCCCGCTCCCGTTCCGATCCACATGATCTCCCTTGAATCCTTGAATATCGACCTTACAACTTTCGAGGGCAAACCGTCTTCGATGGTGAAGTTGCGGGCAGTGTAATGCTGGCCGTTGCCGGTCAATGCGCTCAGCAGCAATACGAGGGATATACTGATTAAAAAAGGTAACTGCGCATATCAGCGGACACGGGCGGCGATTGCATGGTTCAGTCCCCGGCCATCGTGAGCGCTTTCACAAACTCCTCGTTGCGACGGGTGGCAATCTCGAGTTCGAACCCATTTTCCAGAATGACCTTGTGCCCTTCGTTGCGGTTGTAACTTTTTACAAAATTCAGATTGATGAGGAATGACTTGTGAATGCGAAAGAAATAGTTGGGAGGGAGCATCTCCTCCACGATTTTTAACGGGCGCGACACGAGAACAAAATCGCCTCTGACGGTGTGGATCTTTGTATTGTTATCATCGGCTTCGCAGTAAATAATCTGGTTGATCCTCTCCCTCTGATAGCCAGACAGCGTTGGCAGGGCAATTTTAGCGCCGATGTCGGATCCGATATTGAGATTGTTAAGCAGGTTTTGTATCCTGATATGGTTATTCTCCTCCTTCTTTCTTTTTTCGCACCTCGAAATCACCACCGAAAGTTCAATGTAATCGAGTGGTTTCAACAAGTAATCAAAAGCAGAAAAGCGGATTGCATCGATGGCGTAATTTTTAAAGGCTGTCAGAAAGACGACTTCGAAGGGAATCGTATCGAAGTATGAAAAAAGTTTAAATCCATTCTCGACAGGCATTTCTATATCGAGAAACACAATATCGGGTCTGTGTTTCTGAATGGCATACACCCCCTCTTTAACCGATTCAGCGAGGGCCAGCACCTTAAGTTTTGCAGGTAAATACCTTTTAACGATCATTTCGAAGGTTTCGCGGGCCTTATTTTCGTCGTCGATTAAAATGCAGGAGATCATTCAGGATATTTTTTGTCAAAGATAAACTATTATCTGCAATACTTCGGCATAACCTGTAAAAAGTAGCCGGTTTAACAGGAAAACGGGAGACTATTTTATACGGTCTGATTGGGAGTTAACATTTTATGCCAGGATCTCTTTGCAGATTTTTTAGCGTTGATATGACTTTGATGGGTGTTAGTAGAATGAATAACATAATTTAATTGACTTTTCGTTTTTTGATCATATCTTTACTGTGAATATGTATCTAAAAAAATCCGTATGAAAAAAACAATGTGTTTTTGCATGTTGCTAATTTTTTATTGCAATGTTGCTTTCCCGCAGGTTGGAATCAACGCCGACAACAGTAATCCCGACAATTCAGCCATGCTCGATGTAAAAAGTACGGCCAAAGGGATCCTTTTTCCCAGAATGACGACATCTCAGCGCCTGGCGGTTATTTCTCCTGCCGAAGGTCTTTTTGTTTATGATACTGACCTGGGCGCTTACCATTATTATCATGCAGGTGCGTGGCTGCCGGTTACAACTGGTTCAACCGGATGGCAACTCACCGGGAACTCCGGCCTTAATCTTGCGACCAATTTCATTGGGACCATTGATAACAGCCCCCTGGTTTTCAGGGTTAACAACGAAGTTTCAGGGAAAATAGAGCCATCATCATGGGGAGGCAATACCAGCATTGGATACAATTCATTATTTTCCAACAATACAGGATGTTCCAACGTCGCCATGGGAGCGGGTTCATTGTACTCCAATACAACCGCAAGCAATCTTGTTGCCATTGGCGACTCGGCATTGTTTTACAATGGATCTGGTCCGGTGTATTTTTATGGTGGTTTTAATAATACGGCAGTTGGTTCAAAAGCGCTGTTTTACAATGGGTCGGGATCTGGCACATCAGGGGCCAGCCATAACACGGCTGTAGGTTATAAAGCGCTTTATTCCAATACCTTTGGCGAAAACAACACGGCCATCGGATCAAGAGCGCTTTATGCCAATCTTGGGATCAATAATACAGCCAATGGGTCCTCTGCACTTACAGCCAACACTTCGGGATCTCATAATACCGCTCATGGCGCCTATGCACTTTCATCGAATACAACGGGATCAAATAATACTGCCAGCGGAGATGCCTCACTGAATCAAAACTCCACAGGAAGCAACAACACCGCCACAGGCAGCATGGCGCTTAATCAAAACACCACGGGTTCCGGCAATACCGTTGCCGGAGGCTGGGCGCTTGCGTATAATAACACCGGGTCATCAAACACAGCCAATGGAATTTCATCGCTCTTTTGGAATACATCAGGCTATTCAAACGTGGGCATCGGGGCAGGTTCTTTGTTTTATAATACAACAGCAAGCAATCTGGTGGCTGTTGGCGATTCAGCTTTATACTCCAACGGGCTTGGCGCCGTTGGGAACCAGGCCACATCGAATACTGCAATAGGTTCAAAAGCATTGTATTCCAACACGACAGGCAGCAGGAATACCGCCTTAGGTAAAAATGCCAGCTATAATTCAAATTCAGGCGATAACACAAGCATAGGATATTTTGCAGGTAATAATTTTACATTTTCATCCTGTACATTTCTTGGATCATTTGCTTCACCCAACGCAAATGGATTATCGAACTGCATGGCACTGGGTTATAATGCAGTTGCCACAGCATCAGACAGGGTGGTGATAGGCAATACTGCGATTACCAGTATCGGGGGTTATGCCGGCTGGACAACCTTCCCTTCGGATGCCTCATTCAAGAAAAATGTCAGGGAGAACGTTCCGGGATTGGATTTTATCCGCAACCTGCGCCCGGTAACTTACAACATCGATGTGAATGCAATCGGTGCAAAGCTCAATGCCGGCAAGGAAACATCGCCTGACGATGGTGACAAGGCGAGGGTTGAATCACCTGAAGAAAGGGAATCGGAAGCAGCAAAATCAAGGATTGTTTATTCCGGTTTTATCGCGCAGGAGGTTGAAGCCGCTGCCAGGAAGGCCGGGTATGATTTCAGCGGGGTGGACGTACCGCGTGATGCCGATGGATTTTATGGGTTACGTTATGCCGAATTTGTGGTCCCTCTGGTAAAAGGAATGCAGGAACAACAGTCGGTTATTGAAAGTCAGCAGCGTCAGATTGACGAACTGAAACAGCTGGTCGGTGAACTGAGCCGGAAAATAAACGAAAACATGGGTAACAAAACAACACGGGAAGAACTCAACTGACACCAACAAAATAACAGAATAACTAATATTGAATATTGATCAACGAAGTTTGAAGTTTTCACTGCGTGATTTTTTGAATAATGATGAATCGCAATCCTACCAGAACCCCTCTGTCAGGGATGTACAATAAATGACCTCATCCTCCATCTCCTTCTCCTTGGAGGAGAAGGAGGGGTGGTGTTAAATATATAATAGTCAGTAACATATACTACAACACACCTCCCCTTCTCCTTTAGGAGAAGGGGTCGGGGGATGAGGTCCTTATAATCCAGCCCTGAAGGGTTTGAGTTAAAAAAGACAAACTCAATGCAATGGAATACTGGATTGATTATGCTCAATCCATAATAAGACATTCTATTACCAATAAAACCTTTGACCAAGGTCTTAGGTGTTGTAAACCGGCAGAAAGGGAATTTCCGTGTCGGAAAAATACCGGGCGGCCGCTGCGGCGCTGCGGGTAAAACCCAGCAGGAATCCGCCGCCGCCCGAGCCGCAGAGTTTGAGCGAGAACAACCCGGCTTGCAATCCTTCGCGCCAGGCAGGCTGAAGATGCGGCGGAACAAGGTGGCTGAGCTCTGTAAGCTGAAACAGCGACAGCCGGCCGATGGCATTCCACGAGGCATTGATGCCGCCGCTGAGCCAGTCGCTGATGCACGAACCGGCCAGGCTCCTGAAGCGCTCCCCCTTTTCACTGTATTTCGCGCCGGGTCCGAACCGTGCGAGGAAGTCGTTTACCAGCGGGCCCGTACGCCCCTGCATGCCCGAATCGATCAGGAATACCGCCATATCACGGGATGAAGAAAGCCCGTAAAGATCGGCCGGGGTGCCCATATCGTTACCACCCGGCAGCAGGGGCGTTTTCATTAAGGTTATGGGCAGATCAGAGACGGGAAGATCCGCCGGGGCTATTGTACTGTCACTACCCGGCAGCAGGGGCGTTTTCAATAAGGTTACGGGCGGGTCGAAGCCGGAAAGGTCGGCCGGGGCGACCGTACCGTCGATACCCAGCAGCAGGGGCGTTTTCAGAAAGGAGACGAGTGGGTCGAAGCCGGAACTCCTCCCGTGAAAAAAAGATTCCATCAGTCCGAAGGTTGTGCGAAGCGATGAAAGGTTCGCATGTGCGTGGGTCGACACGGGTGCCGGCCCAGGAATGTCGCCGGGCTGAAGCGGCTCTTTCAGATCAAGCCGGTACTTGTCGTATACGGCAGCACACAGCGCGCCGGAACTGCCCATGCCATATTGCTGCGGGATGTCCGATTCCAGGTAAAGCCCGCTGCCAAGGTCGTCTCCGAAACATTCAAGGTCAAGTAGCAGATTGAAAACATGATGATTTTCAAGAAAATAGCTTTGCAACTTTCGCAACTGCAGGTTACTGTCAACTGTTGGCGACGGGTAAACCGAAGGCCCGGGCAGCTGGCGTGTTACGCCGCTCTCATCCTGCAGCGGTTGCAGTTTTTCAGTTGTCTCCCGATCCGGGAATTTCAGCGCTGCATGAAAACGGTAAAAGGGCATGCTGAGCGCCGGTGAGCCCAGCAGGAGCGAATACTCCCCGAAAAGGAGGAGTTTGGCGGGAAAACGCTCATCAGCGGAATTCAACATCCTAAACAGTTAATAAACAACACCTTAAATTCATTATACGTACCTGCTGGGTGGTTCCCTGTTTTATTCTTTCTCATAGCTTTTTAATGTTAATACAGGTGGTTCCATCGCGACCGGTCCGGCGCCACATGCATCGAAGATCACCCGGCCCTCTTCGCAAAGTGGCTGCAGGTTGGCGGTGATGAATTTTTCAACCTGCCAGGCCGATGCATGCGGATAGAGCACATGCACATTAGCCCCTGCATCGAGGGTGAAAAACAGCGGCAGCCCGCTCTTTCTTGCTGCGCGCACACGATGCATGATTTCCACCGTGGCAGGCAGCATCAGGATCGTGCCCGGGCAGGCACTCATCAGCAGGGCATGCAGGGTAAGGGCTTCGCACTCGGCAACTGCTCCGAGCTTTTCAAAGTCGTTGGATGAAAGCGCTTCCAAAGCAGCGCCAAAGTTCCGGTTTGCCTGACCGATGCGCCCCTCAACAAAGGGATGGCCGGTCATGGCGGCGTGACCCTGCGAACTCGACAACTCCTTGGGCCGTGCCGAAACGACCAGGATGGCGTCGTGCACAGATAACATTTCCGGATGAATTTTTTCGGACAAAGGCAACGCCCAGTCATCAGATGACCCTTCAATAAGGTTCGTCATGCCCCAGGCCGTAAAGCCCCCGTATAACGAACGGCAGGCGCTTCCTGATCCAAGCCGCGCGGCATAGGATGCCATGTGCTGCAAACCGTCCAGGAGAGGCGTTTCGGATTTCGCGTTTCGCATTTCGCCTTTCGCGTTTTGCGTTTCGGGTTTCGCGTTTTGCGTTTCGGGTTTCGCATTTCGGATTTCGGATTTCGCATTTTGCATTTCGCGTTGAAGAGCTGCGGGTTGGGGTCGACCAGGATTGAAGGGTTCATTCTCAAATAATTCCGGTGATGATATCTTTAAGGCTGCTTCGAGGATGCACAGTGCGAAAGCGCTAAGCCCCGAGGCGGATGAAGCGATGCCAGTGGAATGGGGAAAATGGTTCCGGGTGCGGGCGGTAAAGGTAAGGTTCGGCAGGAAGGGGATCTCTGCATCAAGCTGTTGCAGCAGCGCCCGCATCTTGGGTAAAAATGGATGAAAGGGATCGCCGTTCACCGAAACGAGGCCCTTGGTATCCTGGTGTGCCGAAACATGCACACTGGTTTGTGTCACCGCAACGCCAAGGGTCATGCTGAGCGAAGGGTTTATGGGCAGCTGCCCAGCCCGCTTCCCCCAGTATTTGATGAGGGCGATATTCGACGGGCTTTGCCATCCAACGGTAAAATCAACCTGATGCGGAGGCAGATCCGGATTTGCATTATGGAAGCAGGATAAGGGAGAAGGAGACATGGGGAAATGAATAACGAATATCGAATAACGAATTACGAATTACGAATATTGAATCGGCTCCGAAAAGTCCGATTAACTGGATCCTGAGCTGAGTCGAAGGATGCAAACATGTGATAATAATGACACTTCGACTTCGCTCAGTGTCCGGTTTTCCGTTAAATTGACTTTTCGGAGTAGACTCAATGTCGAATATTGAAACACGAAGGTTGAATTATGATGAGTTCAATGCTGTTTGATTTAATTGATTTTATCGGTTTATCCTGGCTGCAATGGCAAATTGCATAAAATAGGTTTCAAGCGACGGGTCATCGGTTATAAAAATGCACTGAAGAAACTGATCCCTGGCGCGCAATACCTCTTTCGAACGGTGTGATCTGACCGAGACAAGATACTCAACGGTAGCATCAAACAAATCAAGTGCCCTGATCAAAGCTGCCTGAAAATCCTCGCCTTTCCGTTTTAATTTCATGGTCCTTCCTGCCTCAGTTCCGATATTCCCCATCTGGTCGAGGATCGGTAACCGATTCCATCGTTCACGATCAACCGTATAAAAAGATAAAGTATCGGAATCCATCAGGGAATTTTATTTAGTTATTTTACCCAGTACAAGTTCGGTGATGCGATGTTTGATTTCCTCGTTTTCAATGCCTCTCGACATGTTTTGCTGCCGTGGGCGGATGTTGATCATCGAATCAAATTCAATAAAGCCATCCGATTCGAATTTTTGCGGATACAGGTTGATGCCCCACAGATCTTTTTGATTTGATCCCTGTTCCAGCAGCAACTGTTCCTGGTCAACATGCAGCTCTGAATCCACGATCAGGATGCCACGTTCAATATCGACAACGGCTTTGACCATATTCCCGTACATGGAGGCTGCCATGGCGTTAAGTTCGGCAACCCCGATTTCCCCGACCTCTTTCATTTAAAGCGTATTTGATGTTACAGACAAAGGTACAAAATATTGGTGATTTAAAATGCCCCCTCCCCTGACCGGCTGGAAAAAGTGTTCCGTGTCATTCGTCACGCGTCACTTGTCACGTGTCACGTGTCACGCGTCACGTGTCACTTGCCCCAACAGCTATTTCATCAAATCTGAATATTTCGGAAAGACCATAGCTACGTAGGATTTTCTCAACTTCAGCGGGTTCGCTGTCGCTGACGAACATTGCGAAATCGCCTCCCCAGGCTCCGAGTGACTTTACTGCGCCGGGGAAAGCGGGGAAGCGGCTGGCCAGTACCGGCCGGTTCAAAATTGCGGATATCATTGCTTCGTGCTCCTCAACCAACGCGATAAGCTCCCCGGCTGTTTTGGCCTCACAAATCAATCGGGCCAGCTCTGAAACCCGCGCTACGTGGGCGGCTGTATAGTTATTGCTGTCGAGAAATGCCGACACCTCCCGTGCTGTCTCCTGCTTGTTGCCGAGGTATGCGAACCAGGTGGCGTTGCGCAGGGCGGGGCCGGGGGTGGCGGGGAGAGACGAGGGACGAGTGACGAGTGACGAGTGACGAGTGACACGTGACACGTGACGAGTGACACGTGACGCGTGACACGTGACAAGTGAGGGGTTCTGATGAAGGGGATTCTGGCCGGGCTGGAGGGTCTCGGGCCATTGCGGGTTCTGTTGGCCTGGTTCGCCAGAAAGCTTGTAAAAGATCATGCCTGTTTGTGTGGCGCAGGCGAGGTCGTAACCTGAGCCGTTCGAGACAAGGCGGTAAAGGGCAAATGCGTCGATGCCGGCCCAGCGGGCAACGAGCGAACAAAGTGTTGAGCTGCTGCCCAGTCCCCAGGCCAGGGGGTAGTTTGCGGTTACGGTTACATGACATCCCCTGGGACTTTGCAGAAATTGCGGGCTCAGGGTGCGCGCAGCGGTGAGCAGGTTGAGGAGGGTTTCGGCGGTGGGGAGGTGGGAGAAATGACGAGGGACCAGGGACGAGTGACACGTGACGCGTGACACGTGACGCGTGACACGTGACGAGTGACGAGGGACGAGTGACGAGGGACCAGGGACCAGGGACGAGTGACACGTAACGCGTGACACGTGACGCGTGACACGTGACGCGTGACGAGGGACGAGGGACCAGGGACGAGGGACCAGGGACGAGGGACG
>Ga0247841_10013099_pt1 | contig 10674 bp, 8 predicted proteins | sample LaCruzMarch2015__2_FD_192410 | JGI IMG/M metagenome (GOLD analysis project Ga0247841, IMG submission 192410) | Freshwater microbial communities from meromictic Lake La Cruz, Castile-La Mancha, Spain - LaCruzMarch2015_18m | ecosystem: Environmental > Aquatic > Freshwater > Lake | place: Spain...
GTAAAACATGACGGTATTGCTGTAGCCCGAAGTGACAAGACCCTGCGCTGCCGATCCCCGAAGAAAGAGAATATTGTTTGCGGGAGTGGCTATTGTGCCGTCATCTTCGATAAAGCTAATATTGAAGCCATCGGCATTGATTCGAATCGATCCCGAGCTATTTTCTATTGAAATACCGGTGCCCGGCGTAAGAGTCGCCGCCCGAGGAACATTGCCCGTTCGACCGATCAGCAGCTGGCCATCCGTCAAAGGCCCTAACCAGGAAAGTGCGAGTGTGGAACCGAGCGAGACCGGCAATGCATAAGCCGTCTGATCGCCAAGCTTTGCCTTAAGAGATGTCGGGATAATGGCTTTTGTCGATACTGTTCCCGCAATCGCCTCAGAATCCTGAGCTAAAAATCCAACGCCTTTTTGAGCCGTTGTCCAGTCAAGATTGTAAAACATGACGGTATTGCTATATCCCGAAGTGATAATGCCCTGCGCCGCCGATCCGAAAAGGTAGAGAGTATTGTTTGCGGGGGTGGCCGTTGTATTGTCATTTTCTATAAAGCTAATATTGATGCCATCGGCATTGATTCGGATCGATCCCGAGCCATTTTCTATTGAAATACCGGTACCGGCCGTCAATGTGCTTGCCATCGGCCTTCCTGCGGACGATCCGATGAATAGTTGACCAGGTAAAGTAAGTTTGGGTAAGTTGCAAGAATTATTGGTTGTCATGCATCTACATATTTAAATAATTATTTAGGGTTTAAAGGAGAAGTGATTGCCGAAAGCATGGCGATTAGATATTTATTTAAATATCAAAAATTTTTTTATTATTCAATAAAATACCTGTTTGATGGAATAACCTGATTTTATGAATGAATCTTCGAATATTACTTTTCCTTATGAAGGAAATCTTATAAAACACTTCCGGCCAATCGACAAATTGATTGGAAGCAGTATTAAAAACATCGATTTGATTTATTTAATCAATCTTGATCAACGCCCCGAAAAACTAGAACGGACTTTGAGTCAACTTTCACCCTATGGAATCTTCCCGAATCGTTTTTCGGCAATCTATGGCTGGACTTTGGCAGATGAGGTTTTCGAAGATATTGGCCTTAAGGTGGCTCCGTGGATGAATTGGAGAGGTTCGGTTTACTTGCGACATAATTATTCTCTATTGGTTCTCAAGCCAATTTATGGTTCTGCCATTTTTTATTATCGAATGTCTCATGGAGACGTTGGTTGTACACTAAGCCATCTATCTATTTTGCAAAATGCTTATGATGCCAATGTAGAATCCATCTGGATTTTAGAAGATGACGTAACAGTAAACGCCAACCCCCAATGTCTTTCAGATTATATTGAAAAGTTGGATGATCTCGTTGGAAAAGATGGCTGGGATGTTTTATATACAGATAATTGCGATTATTTTGCGCCTTTTACACCCGGAACGAACTTTCGTCCCGATATGCCATCGATGAACTTCGAGCCTCTTTTCTTGCGCAAAGATTTAGGATTTGATTTTGTTCAGATCGGAGGTCGGTGTCATACCCACTCGCTGATCTTGCGACGCTCCGGGATCCGAAAAATTTTAGAATTTTCCAAACGCAACGGGATCTATCTTCCATATGATATCGAGATTGCGTTTGTTCCAGAAATTCGATTTTTTAATCTGAAACATAATATTGTTATCAGTGAAACATGGAAAAATTCAGACACAACTATAAAGTATTTTAATGAATAAATAGATTGTCTTTGATTATAATGATATTTATAAGTCTCTGTTTCCTATAATCAAAAAATCCAGGTATTTTGATGGGCGAGTCGACGGACTTTGTTTTTCCTTATGAGAAAAATCTCATAAAGCATTTTCGCTCAATCGACAAAGTGATTGTTAGTAACGTTAAAAACGTAGACTTGATTTATTTAATCAATCTTGATCAACGACCTGAAAAGTTAGAACGCACGCTACGACAATTTTCTTCCTATGAAATCCGCCCGAATCGTCTACCAGCGGTCTATGGATGGTCCCTCACCAGCGAAGTCTTCGAAGATGTCGGCCTCAAATTGGCTCCGGGAATGAACTGGAAGGGGTCAATTTATTTGCGGCAGAATTCCGTACAAAGAGTTCTTCAGCCAAGTTATGGATCAGCCATCTTTTATCCTCGAATGACTCATGGAGCGGTCGGCACTGCGCTCAGCCATCTCTCCATTTTGCAAAATGCCTACGATGCCAATGCTCAATCAATCTGGATTTTAGAAGATGACGTAACAGTCAAGGCTGATCCGCATAGCATCTCAGATTATATGGAGAAGCTGGATGCACTCGTTGGCAATGATGGCTGGGACATTTTATATACAGATGATCTTGCTTATTTTGAGCCATTTACACCTGGGACGGTTTGGCGCCCCGATATGCCTTCGATGAATTTTGATCCCCTATTCGAATGCAAAGAGCTGGGGCAGGATTTTAATCAAATCGGCGGACGGTGCCAAGCGCATTCGCTCATTATGCAACGATCGGGAATTCGAAAAATTTTAGAGTTTGCAAAACAGCACGGTATCTATCTCCCCTATGATGTCGAGATTGCTTTTGTTCCCGACATTCGATTTTTTAATTTGAAACACAATATTGTTGTCGGAGGAACTCTTGAAAATTCCGATACAATTCGTAGATATTTCTAATACTAAGTATTCAATATAGTGATTTATGGCAAAAACAAATAATGCAATTAATATTAGTGACGCGGGAATTCCGGTATATAATGGAGCCGGGGTTTTTTATAGTAATACAACGGCGCAATATTCGGTATTGGTTGGGGGTGTAGCCACTTCGCCCATTGTAAGCGTTGGCGCTGCGGCGACATCCGGCGTTCCTCTGATTTCTCAAGGAGCTAGTGCTAATCCTGCATTTGGAACAGCGGTGGTCGCCGGCGGAGGAACGGGGCGCGTATCCGCATCCGTCTATGCTCCGATATGCGGCGGCACCGTAACCACAGGGGCTTATCAAAGTGCATATATAGGACTCAGTTTTACCGGGTATGTCCTCGTGTCGAATGGACCCAGCTCTGTTCCTTCATTTACGGCAATCGCAAACTCAGTCACGGGAACGGTCGATCAAGTGTATGTCAATGGCACGAGCGGTTCTCCGAAAACAGGAGCGCTCACATTTTCAACGCCGCAGGATATTGCTACCGATTCAATCGTTCGATTTGGAAAAGTCGGCGTTAATGTTACGGCATCTAACAATTATCTATCTGTTAATGGAGCCGCTTCCATAGGCTATGCCGATACAGCCGCGCCGACAGATGGGTTGATCGTTAACGGGGCAGCAGGATTTGGTAATAGCAACCTTGGATCATATCATTATATTTGGGGACAAAGCTATACGGTACATGATCATATCATCGTTCTTCAAGGGTCTTTAGTCGGTCAAGCCACAGTCAATTCAAAATCAGGAATATATATAAATCCTTCGCTTGAGCCATCCTATTCCCTAGCACCAGTGGTCTTTGTGGCAGGGCAAACGATTACTCCTGAGTTTGCTCCTGCAGCCGGATGTACAATCACAGACGCGTATGGATTAAATATCCGTTATGGATTACGGTCCGGCACTGGTGTGGTTACAAGAGGAACCTCTTTATGGGTAGGCAAGCCCCTTTACGGCAATAGTAGATACACGGCTTATTTTGATCCTCTTGTTGGGATTGGCGAAACGACGCCTACATCCGCCTTACACTGCTCAACATCTTCTTTTACGACCAGCAACACTCAATATATATTTTCCGGAGAACATGACGGTCTCAATTCAAGCGGAAATAAAGTTTCATTTTATGTTAATCCTACGTTGGCTCCTACTTATCAAGGAACGTTAACCGCTGCAGCCGGAGAATGGATAACTCCTACGTTTGCTCCTGAGGGTGAGTGCATAATAACAAGTGCATATGGTTTGTATATTTCAATAGGCATTGCCGGCTCTAGAGGGGGTACAGTTACCAATGGCTACGGATTATACGTAAATAACCCTGTATTCGGCGTAAATCAATATACAGCCCGGTTTGATAGCGGCGTAGGTATCGGGGCCAATCCAGTGGCTTCCGCAGCTCTACATGTTTCTTCAACTACTAAAGGTTTTCTGCCTCCGGTAATGACAACAGGCCAGAGAGATGCTATCTCTTCTCCGGCAGAAGGACTGATGATATATAATACTTCCACTAACGCCATATGTTATTATAATGGGACCGCTTGGAAGACATTAACCGGAGTATAAATTCAAATCATCCGTTGGTTACGTGCAGAATATTTGGGCAGATGGGCAATCAGCTATATTAGATTGCGACGACCTTGGCATATGCGTGGAGAAATGATGCGATTCCAATTTTTCTTGTTCATCAACACCGCGATCGCATTTTGTCGTTACTCGCACTACCTCAATCCAATGAATAAAAACTACGTAACGAATTTTTATGCTTAATATTCGATAGAGTAATTTATGGCAAAAACAAATAATGCAATTAATATTAGTGACGCTGGTATTCCGGTATATAATGGAGATGGGAATTTTTATAGTAATACAACGACGCAATATTCGGTATTGGTTGGGGGTGTAGCCACTTTGCCCATTGTAAGCGTTGGCGCTTCGGTCACAGTCGGCGTTCCTCTGATTTCTCAAGGAGCTACTGCAAATCCAGCATTTGGAACTGCGGTGGTTGCCGGCGGAGGAACGGGGCGCTCATCCGCATCCATTTATGCTCCGATATGCGGTGGTACCACAACCACAGGGGCCTATCAAAGCGCATATACGGGACTCAGTTTTACCGGGTATGTCCTCGTGTCGAATGGACCCAGCTCTGTTCCTTCATTTACGGCGGTCGCAAACTCAGTCACGGGAACCGCCGATCAAGTGTATGTCAATAACACGAGCGGTTCTCCGAAAACAGGAGCGCTCACATTTTCAACGCCGCAGGATATTGCTACCGATTCAACCGTTCGATTTGGAAAAGTCGGCGTTAATATAGCGGCATCTAACAATTACCTGTCTGTTGCTGGATCAGCTTGTATAGGCACTCCTGATCCGATCTCGCCGACAGATGGGTTGATCGTTCGGGGAAAAACAGGATTTGGTAGTAGCAACGTCTTATCATTTCATTATATTTACGGAAGCAGCTATACGGTACATGATCAGATCATCGCACTTCAAGGGTTTTTGGTTGGCCAGGGTGATAATACCGAAAAGTCAGGACTATTCATAAATCCTACGCTTGAGCCAACCTATACCGTAGCACCAGTGCTCTCAATGTCGGGGCAAACGATTTCCCCTGTGTTTGCTCCTGCAGCCGGATGTACAATCTCAGACGCATATGGATTAAATATCAGTTATGGTTCTCAGGCCGGTACAGGTGTGGTTACAAGAGGAACCTCTTTATGGGTAGGTAAGCCAACATACGGTAATGATAAATACACGGCTTATTTTGATCCTCTTGTTGGTATTGGCGAAACGGAGCCTTCAGCCGCCTTACACTGCGTAACATCTTCTTTTACGAGCAGTGATTATCAATATACGTTTGAGGGATCTCATGTCGGTATTGAAAGTTCAACCGGAAATAGAATTTCATTATTTGTTAATCCTACGTTGGCTCCCATTTTTCCAGGAACGTTAACCGCTGCTGGCGCAGTATGGATAACTCCTACGTTTGCTCCTGAGGCTAGGTGCACAATAACAAATGCATATTGTCTGTATATTGCAAGCGGCACTGCCGGCTCTAGAGGGGGTACAGTTACCAATGGCTACGGATTATACGTAAATAACCCTGCATTCGGCGTAAATCAATATACAGCCCGGCTTGATAGCGGTGTTAGTATCGGAAGCATCAACCCAACTGTTACCGCAGCTCTACATGTTTATTCAACTACAAAAGGTTTTTTGCCTCCGGTAATGATAACAGGCGATAAAACATCTATTAGTTCTCCGGCAGTAGGATTGATGGTATATGACAGTACCCTTAACGCCATATGTTATTATAGCGTGACTGTTTGGAGGTCATTAGTAGGAGTATGAATTCAAATCATCCTTTGGTTACTTGCAGAATCTTTGGGCAGATGGGCAATCAGCTATATCAGATTGCGGCGACCTTGGCATACGCGTGGGACTATGATGCGATCCCTATTTTTCCTGAGCTGCATAAACAGGAGGATCGCATTTCATATAATCGGGACCGAATCTTTTTTCGGCTCGATACATCCAATCCTACGCGGCCTTTTCGCAATATTTTTCAGGAATCTTCATTCTGTAGTTCGAAAAGAGTTCCATTTCGAGTCGATCAGATCCTGTGCGGATATTTCCAGAGCTGGAAACATTTTCATCATCACCGCGATCGCATCTTGTCAATACTCGCCCCTACTCAATCCATCGAACAAAAGATTCTTAACAAATATGGCGATTTAATTAATAAGCCAAATACCATTGCAGTTCATGTCCGTACATTTAGCAAACATTTGCATGAAAATAAATTGCATCCATTTATAGGGTTTGAATATTATCAAAAAGCTCTCGAATTCTTTCCTAAAGATTCAGAATTAGTTGTTTTTTCAGATCGAATTAATTGGTGTAAAGTGAATTTTGTAAAAGAGTTTGATCGGAAAATGACATTCATAGAAGGTAACGATAACGTTGAAGACTTGTTTTTGATGAGCAAAATGAAACATAATATTATTGCGAATTCTACGTTTTCGTGGTGGGGTTCTTATTTCAATCAAAATCAAAACAAAATCGTAGTGGCACCAAAGTACGCTCCATATTTTGATTCAAAATTTCCACTAAATGATTTTTATTTAAACGATTGGATAACGCTTCCGGTTAATGTCGACAGCCCCTACCCAGAAGATATGGAATGTTATAATGATTTATTTCAATCATTGAATGGGTAATAAGTTATTTAAGAGTAACTAAAAGAGCTTAATTAAAATGATGAATCTTAAAAAAAATCCTGAACCAAAAACTGTTTATTTTATTAACTTTATGGGAATGCCTGATAGCTATTTTTATGACATTACAGCGCATAGAGATGGTCTGGCAAAACCATTCGTATATTTAAGAGAACAAATTGAAAAAGCGGGATATTTAGTAAAATTAACAAACGATTGTTCTAACTTAACTGATGTAGCTGCAATCATATCTTTTAGTAATATTAACTACACAATATTGCGTAATCTTAAAAAACATCCAAAATATAAGTGCATTATTGGTCTATTCGAACCACCAGTACAACTTCCCTATTTATACGATCCAGTTTTAAAAGAATATTTCGGATCGATTCTAACGATGTTTGACGATCAAATTGACAATGAAACATATTTCAAACTACACAATCCTCAATCTCGCGAAGCAATCACCGATAATATCCCTGATTTTGATCAAAAGAAATTTTGTGTAATGATTCAAACAAATGGAAATAAAAACAAACAACCCAAAGAATTGTACTCAGAACGATATAGACTCGCAAAATATTTATCCGAAACATCTGAATTTGATCTATTTGGAGCCGGATGGGAAGATATATCGAGTTGGAGAGGACCCTTAAAGATTGATAAATTAAAAACCCTCAAAAATTATAAATTCTCGATCACTTATGAAAACATGCGCGATCAATTAGGGTATGTCACAGAAAAAATCTTCGATCCCTTATTCTCAGGATGCGTTCCAATCTATTGGGGTGCGTCGAATATAACAAAATATATTCCCGAAGAATGTTTTATTGATCGTAGAAATTTTTCATCGAATGAAGAGTTGCATCAGTTTCTTAATACGGTTGATCGAGCTGCGTTTAATCAATATATTGAAGCGGCAAAAAAGTTTATTCAAAGCGAACAATATCAACCATATACATTTTCTGGCTTTGCAAAACCGTTTTTAGAAAGGCTCAACGCAATAAAAATGCATCCGGTTGATTAATTTTGTTTTTGAGTTTCTAAAAAGTCGATAAAGGTACGTTTTATTCCATCAACTAAAGCCGTTTTTGGATTCCAGCCAAGTTTTTGAATTTTTGAAATGTCTAAGCACTTGCGTTTTGTACCATCGGGAAACAGTGTGTTCCATTTAAAAACGCCGGAAAATCCGACTACTTTAGCTATTATATTCGCTAAGTCAGAAATCGTTACATCCGACCCCGTGCCGACATTGACAGGACTTAAACCTGAATAGTTTAGCATTAGAAATAAACAGGCATCCGCTAAGTCATCGACATACAAAAACTCTCGTAATGGTTTTCCGGTTCCCCAACAGTGGACCTCTTCCGCATTGGAAATCTTCGCATGATAACACCTTGCAATCAGCGCAGGTAAAACATGGCAGTTTTGCAAGTCGTAATTGTCATTCATTCCAAATAAATTAGTTGGTATTAACGAAATGAAATCACAGCCGTATTGTTTTCGATATAATTCACACATTTTGATGCCGGCTATTTTCGCCACGGCATAACCTTCATTTGTTTTCTCTAGTAAACCATTTAAAAGGTACTCTTCTTTAATGGGTTGCGGACATTCTTTTGGGTATATGCAAGACGATCCTAAGAACAAAAGCTTTTTTACATTATTACGATACGAACTATTAATTATATTTGATTGAACTGTTATATTTTCATAAATGAAATCTGCAGAATAGGTGTCGTTGGCTAAAATACCCCCTACTCTCGCAGCTGCACAAAAAACAAATTCCGGACGTTCTTTAACAAAAAAATCTGAAACGGCTTTTTGATCTAGAAGATCTAATTCTTGGCGAGTTTTGAATATTAAATTTGTATACCCTTCTAATTCAAGTTTACGTTTGATTGCCGAACCAACCATACCTAAATGACCGGCTATAAAAATTTTTGATTTTTTTTCCATTTATTTTCTCGATTCTTTTTTTGCTAATTTCCAATCAGCATCAATCATAATTTTTACTAATTCAGCGAATTTTATCTTTGGTTTCCAGTTTAATTTATTTAATGCTTTGGTTGGATCACCAATAAGAATATCTACCTCCGTCGGACGAAAATAATGCGCATCAATTTTAACAAGCGTTTTTCCCGTTTTTTGATCGATACCGACTTCTTTAACGTCTTTACCTTTCCATTTAATATCAATGCCAACATGCTGAAATGCTAATTCAATAAACTCGCGAACCGTATGGGTTTCTCCTGTTGCGATTACTAAATCTTCAGGATGGGAGCTCTGAAGCATCAGCCACATCGCTTCAGTGTACTCCGGTGCATATCCCCAATCTCTCTTTGCATTCAGGTTTCCAACTAACAAATATTCCTGAATATTTTCCTTAATTTTAGTTACGGCTCTCGTAATTTTTCTCGTTACAAATGTTTCTCCGCGTCGCGGCGATTCGTGATTAAATAAAATTCCATTTGATGCATGCAGCCCATAGGCTTCACGATAATTTACAACGATCCAATAGGCATATAGTTTAGCTGCCGCATAAGGAGATCGAGGATAAAATGGAGTTTTTTCCGTTTGCGGAATTTCGAGAACTTTTCCAAATAATTCACTTGTTGAGGCTTGATAAAATCGGATTTTGTCCTTAAGACCCGTTTCTTTAATCGCATCTAAAAATCGTAATGTCCCGACTCCATCCACTTCCGCCGTATATTCAGGAACTTCGAAGGAAACCTGAACATGGGATTGCGCGCCTAGATTATAAATCTCATCAGGTTCGGTTTTGTCAATGATGCGATTTAGATTGCTGCTATCAGTAATATCTCCATAATGCAAAATTAATTTTTTTTTGATTTCCGGGTTGTTTAGGATTGTTTCCAATCGGTGGGTATTAAAGGAACTGGTTCGCCGAAGAATACCGTGAACCTCATAGCCTTTCTCTATCAGCTGCTCGGCTAGATAGGAGCCGTCTTGACCCGTAATCCCTGTAATTAAAGCTTTTTTCATCTTGACCTTATTTTAGATTTTTAATTCAACAAAGCTTTTTAGTAATTCTGCGCAGTAATGTATTTGTATGGGAAACAATTTTATATATCATCAAACACAATTATATTCACAAGCTTACTTTGCTTATACCGAACGTTCCTGAAAGCCGCATTCTGCTGTATTTCTGTTTTTACTTAAAAAATTTCTTGAATCTTAATAGCTTTTTTTTTACGATTTAACATCTTCTTAACTTTCCCTCGTGGGACGCGATTTTTCGAGGAGTTAGGCTCCCTTAAAATCGAAGAGTTGAGATGGGGTAAGGGTAAACGACCAACCGAGGTTCGATGTGCGATCCTGGAGCCTTCTATTGATTCGACTTTACAGAAGACCCCAAATCCGGCATTTGTGGACTAAAATGGGCTGGTTGTTATGATAAGTCTAATTATCATAACTTAGAAAAATGATGAACTTTTTGGAACCTTTGAAGTCCTCTTCGACCTTGGCTCGGGCTGTGGCAACCCGGGACGAAGCGATTTGGCGAGAACTTTCGAAAATCAGCCTTATCAAGGCGGCCGAACAATTTTTGGACACTTTATCCGGAAACACCCAAAGAGCCTACCGTGCCGCTTTCCATTCCATCTTCGTTTTGATGGAAAATCACCAATTATTCGATCCGCGCAACAATCTTCAGACTTTCGCTCTTTCGAATCTTGAATATTTGCTCGATGAAATCCGCGGCAAACTTTCGGGAGCCGATTCAACGAAACAAGCGCG
>Ga0247841_10013100_pt1 | contig 10673 bp, 9 predicted proteins | sample LaCruzMarch2015__2_FD_192410 | JGI IMG/M metagenome (GOLD analysis project Ga0247841, IMG submission 192410) | Freshwater microbial communities from meromictic Lake La Cruz, Castile-La Mancha, Spain - LaCruzMarch2015_18m | ecosystem: Environmental > Aquatic > Freshwater > Lake | place: Spain...
AACAAGCGCTCACGCGCATCAAAGATCTCAGCGCCGATGCGGAAACCCGGCGACTCGCGTTCGTGCGTGAACGCGCCTTGCATGATGAAGTGACCGAACTTCGTGCTGAGCGAGAACAAGGAAAGCTAGAAGGCAAGATCGAGGGCAAGATCGAGGGTAAGATCGAGGGCAAGATCGAGGGTAAGATCGAGGGTAAGCGCGAAGGTCTGGAAGAGGCCCTGGCCCGGCTGATCCAAAGCGGTATAACCGAAAGCCAGGCACGGCAGATACTGGGACTCTGAGCGGTTCACCGCTCGGTCCGTCGTTCCGGCCGGATGCCGGAACCCAGTGGTGCCACGGACGGTACCTCTCAGCCACAACGGTGCCCAAGAACAAGCCAAGCGCTGCCGCCGCCCCCCCGCCCCACCGGCCGCCGCGGATCTCGCAGCCCGTCGTCCCGGCAAGGATGCCGGGACCCAGTGCCAGGACGGTAACCCTCCGCCGACACAACGCTCAAGTCTTTACCGATGGCCCCGTCTGGCTCTGGATTTCGGCATGCATCCCACGAGAAACTTTCATCCTCTTGGGGGTTTCTGTTCGCCCAGTCTGGTCCGCCCAAGCAAGACCCGTCAGGCCGACTATCGGTGCAACGGTAGGTGCAACTGTAGGGGCGACTTCAGTCGCCCCGCATAACCAACCCCATCAACCCGATCTACCCCGTCGTCGCCGGCGAGCACCCCGCCCTCAACGCACGCTACGCGCCCATCAGCGACACCCTCGCGCCGGCCTCCCAGGGTCGGCGCGAACCCCAGCGACACCAATAAAACGCGCCCGGGACCAACCCCATGAGTCACCGACCCCAAGCCACATCATGACAAGACCGACGCCCTCGCCGCTTCGTCGCTTGCCCTGGCTGCTCGCCGCCTGGATCGCGTTACCGCTCCCCGCGGCGGCCTTGAGCCCGGACGAGACCCGCCATCTCCTGGATCGGACGGCATTCGGCGCCCGTCCCGAGATGCTCGCGGACTTCGCCCCGCTGGACCGGGCCGCCGCCGTCGCGCGCCTCATGGCGGCCCCCGCCGGCACCCCCGCGCGCCCGGCTTGGGCGGACGATCGGCCGTTTCCGGACCGCACCCTGTTCGCCGAGCTGCCCGAAACCGAGCAGTTTGCCGCGCTTCAGGCCCAGAACCAGCAAAGTGCCGAGTATCGACGGTCCCTGCAAGACGGCTGGATGCACTGGATGTTGGTCACCGAGGCCCCCCTGGTCGAGCGCCTGACGCTCTTCTGGCATAACCACTCCGACGCCTTTTCGGCCGACGCGCAGCGCGGCACCCTGATCAAATCGCCCATCGAGATCATCGTCGGCACCGTCCGGCGTTTCGACCTCCCGGCCCCGAACCTGCGGCGTCTGGTCGCCCTCGGCACCCAAATGGGCCAAACCCTCTTCGAGCCACCCGACGTCAAAGGCTGGCCCGGCCACACCGCCTGGATCGACACCGACCGCCTGTTGGCGCGCGAGCGCTTCCTGCGCAGCAGCACCCGCGATCTGGCCGACCGCAGCGCGGGCACCGGCCGCGTCTGGGCCGTGCTCGACGCGGCGACCGCGACGCGCCTCCTCTGGCCGGTCCCCGATCCCGCCACGGCACCCGCCGCCGCGCCGCAACCGTTCGCGGATCCGCCGCCCGCCGAGGCCGATGTCCGCGTCGAGCGGATCGCCGCGATCCTCGATCCACGCGACCAGCTCAAGTGACCCACCGGAGCGCCTGATGCACCGTCGCGACGGCCTGCGCTGGGCCGCGCTGAGCCTGGCGCTCCCCACCGGTTCCAGCGCTGCGCCAGCCCTCGCCGCGCTGCCACCGACCGCGCCGCAGCACCGCCGATCGCTCGTCCTGGTCGAGCTCAACGGCGGCAACGACGGCCTCAATACCCTGATCCCCCACGCCGATCCGCACTACGCTCGCCTGCGGCCCAAGCTGGCGATTGCCCCGGCCCGCGTCCTCAACCTGACCGATCGCCTGGGCCTGCACCCCGTGCTCCGCCCCGTGATGCCCACCTGGGACACCGGAGAACTTGCCTGGATCCAGGCCGTTGGCTATCCCTCGCCCAATCGCTCCCATTTTCGCTCCATCGACATCTGGGAGACCGGCTCGGCCAGCGATGCGGTGCTGGAGCAAGGCTGGCTCGCCCGCCAACTGCCGATCCGCGCCCCCGGCGATCTGCCGGACGTGGTCGTGCTCGGCGGCGACGACGGACCCGCGCGCGGCGGCGACCTGCGGATCATCACCCTGGAGTCGACCGAGCGCTTCGTCAGTGACGCCCGGCGTCTGCGGACGCTCGACGCACGACTCGGAATTCGGACGCCGGCCCGCCGAGAACGCCAGCGGCGGGACCGACCACGGCACAGCCGCGCCGCATCTCGTGCTGGGCGGGCAGGTCAAGGGCGGACTCTATGACTTCAACCCCGGCCATCGGCACAACCCCCCAGTCATCTAGGCCCCTGCACCAAGTACCAAACAACACACCGATGACCGAGAGCCCCCGCGACGACTACGACAGCCCCTGGAAAGTCGCGCTGGAACGCTACTTCCCTGACTTCATGGCACTGCTGTACCCGACGATCCACGCCGAGATCGACTGGACCCAGGGCCACGAATTCCTCGACCAAGAACTCCAGCACGTCGTGCGCGATGCTGAACTGGGACGGCGTTATGCCGACAAGCTCGTCAAGGTCTTCACCCGCGACGGGGTAGAGACCTGGGTCTTGGTCCATGTCGAGGTCCAGGGGACAGCCCAGGCCGGCTTCACCGAACGCATGTATGTCTACAACTACCGTCTGTTCGACCGGTACCGCACCGACATCGTGAGTCTGGCGGTACTGGCCGACGACAGCGCCAGTTACCGTCCGAGCGCCTATCATCGCGAGCGCTGGGGCTGCACGGTGCGGTTCCACTTCCCGATCGAGAAGCTGCTCGACTGGCACGCCCGCTGGGCTGAACTGGAAGCCAACCCTAACCCCTTCGCTCTCGTGGTTATGGCCCACCTCAAAGCGCAAGAGAGCAAAGACGGGGTCACCCGCAAGGGCTGGAAACTGCGCCTGGTGCGGCTCCTCTACGTACGTGGTTACACGCGCGAGCAGATCCTGGAGCTATTCCGCGTACTCGACTGGATATTGCAACTTCCCCAGGACTTGGAGCGGGAATTCACACGCGAACTCATGGCCTTCGAGGAGCAAGCAAAGATGCCCTACATCACCAGTATCGAACGTCTCGGCCGTCAGGAGGGCCGTCAAGAGGGAGAGGCCGCCATGCTTTTGCGTCTGATCGCACGCAAATTCGGCGCGCCAACCGAAGCGTTACGCGAGCGGATCGAGCGCGCCGACCCCGAATCCCTCTTGGAGTGGTCCGACCGCATCCTGACCGCTCAGACCCTCGACGAGATGCTCCACTAACCAAACGACCGAACCACCTTGCTGCCGCGCCTCACCTGCGTTATAATCTCCGGTCGTTTAATGATTGAACGACTGTTTCGAATAGGTGCGAACAAGTGACCTCGGCCATGCCCGCCGCTGACAGGGTAGGGCGGTAGCGTGTCCAGACCTGTTCAAACGCTCCGCGCTGGTCGCCTCAGGTCCCTGCTACCCTCGTCCAACGGATGTGATTTCCGCGAACAAACATCCCGACTGCGCCTGCCTGCAAGATCCGCAGGGCTCTAGAGGTGCAACTCGAGGCGCATGTAGGGGCGACTTCAGTCGCCCCCACCTGTCCGTTGCTCCTTTCCCGGAACTTACCTTATAAGTTGCAGCGTCAGTCCGCCAGAATGCCGGAAGCAAGCCGCAAGAAATGCTCCCTCGTAGTGCGCACGGACCTGCAAGACAAGATTGACCGCCTACGACGTCCACCCCGCATCGATCACGCACTGCGCCGCCCGACACACGGCGCCCGCCAGGCCCGTAGTCCGTAGGGCGCGATAGCGCAGCGTATTGCGCCGCGCGTCTTGCCCGCCTCCCCAGCGACCGGTGCAACGCAACCGGAGGCCGACGCTTTAGCGGGCGGCGCCCCAGCCCCCAGGAGCCGCCCCGCCGTTAGCGAAGAGCGCCACTTCCAGGCCCTGCGCCTGCTGCAAGCCAACCCCGACCTCTCCCAACGCGCCCTGGCCCGGGCACTGGGCGTCAGCGTCGGCTCGGCCAACTTTTGCGTGCGCGCCCTGGTCGAGAAAGGCTGGGTCAAGATCCAAAACTTTCGCACCAGCAAGGACAAACGGGCTTACGCCTACCTGCTCACCCCCCAAGGCATCGAGCAAAAGGCGCAGATCACCCGGCACTTCCTCAAGCGCAAAGAAGCCGAATACCTGGCCCTGGAAGCCGAAATCGCTCGCCTGCGTCTGGAAGTCCAGGCTCAGCATAACGACGACCTGATGGCCGCAGACCCTGGTTCAAACTCATCTCGGTCATCCTGCGATCCGGAGTTCAAGGCTGCATCCTTGGACTCCGGAAGATGAGCCGCCCGCCGGAACGCTGATCAAGCCCGCGAACTCCATCTCCCGCCGCCAAAGGCGCTGACAGCTCCTTGCGCACTAGCGCAATCATCAGGATCCCCTCCGCGATGCAAGATCTGATCTCCCGCCTCCAGACCCGCCAGTCTCTCATCGGTATCCTCGGCCTTGGCTACGTCGGCCTGCCGCTGATGCTGCGCTTTGCCGAAGTCGGCTACCGCGTGCTCGGCTTCGACATCGACTCCACCAAGGTCGCCTAGCTCAACGCCGGCGAGTCCTATATCGAACACATCTCAGCGGATGCGATTCGCACGGCCGGTGCCGCCGGCTTTCGCGCCACCACCGATTTCAGCCGCGCCCGCGAGTGCGATGCCCTGATCCTCTGCGTACCGACGCCGCTCAACAAGTATCGCGAGCCCGACCTCAGCTACGTGCTCGACACCACCGAATCCATCGTCCCCTATCTGCGTCCCGGCCAGGTCGTCTCGCTGGAAAGCACCACCTGGCCCGGCACCACGGACGAAGAGTTGCGTCCGCGCATCGAGCGTACCGGCCTCAACGTCGGTCAGGACCTCTTCCTGGTCTTCTCGCCCGAGCGTGAAGACCCCGGCAACCCCCAGTACCAGACCCGCACCATCCCCAAGATCCTGGGCGGTGTCACCCCGGCCTGTACCCAGGTCGGCCAGGCCCTCTACGGCCAGGTCATCGACCAGGTGATCACCGTCAGTTCCACCCGCGCCGCCGAGATGACCAAGCTGCTGGAGAATATCCATCGCGCCGTCAACATCGGCCTAGTCAACGAACTCAAGATTGTCTGCGACCGCATGGGCATCGACATCCACGAGGTCATCCGCGCCGCCGCCACCAAACCATTCGGCTTCACCCCCTACTATCCCGGTCCCGGACTGGGCGGCCACTGCATCCCGATCGACCCCTTCTATCTCACGTGGAAGGCACGTGAATACGGCCTCAGCACCCGATTCATCGAGCTGGCCGGCGAGGTCAACGCGAACATGCCGCAATGGGTGGTCGGCAAGGTCATCGAAGCGCTCAATGAGCGCCGCACAGCGCTCAAGGGTGCATCCATCCTGGTGCTGGGTATTGCCTACAAGAAAAATGTCGATGACATGCGTGAGTCGCCGGCCGTCGAGCTCATGGAGTTGCTGCGGGCCAAGGGTGCCCTCGTCAGTTACTCCGATCCGCACGTGGCGCGGTTTCCAACCATGCGCGAGCACAGCTTCGACCTGCAATCGGTTTCGTTGACACCCGAAACACTCGCCGCGGCCGACTGCGTGCTGCTCGCCACAGACCATGCGAAGTTCGACTACGACCTGATCAAACGACATGCCCGGCTCATCGTCGACAGCCGCGGTGTCTATCGCGAACCTGCGGATCACATCGTCAAGGCTTAAGGCGATTACCGCAAAATCATGGTCCAGATCGCGAAGCATGTTGGTCTGCCTTCAAGCCGCGCCGACCGGAGCATCGCCGGGTGATGTGACGGCCGGCGCGACGCGCAAGGCGGGCAAAACGACGAGTGACGTCCCCCTTGAGTCTATTGGGATGACGTCCTACCGTTTTGGATAGAACATTGATGATCTGCTGGATGCGTATCACCACTATTTCACCGAAACGGTCGTCGTCACCGACTTCCGCGAGACATTCGCCGGATTACGCCCCCTGGTTAAGTCCGCCGCGGACCCTTCGCGAGCGACGCGTGAGTACGTTCTGGAGCGTAGCGGCCAGCGCATCACGGTCTTCGGCGGCAAGTGGACCACGGCCTGCGCGCTCGCACGCAAGGTCCGTCACATGGTAGAAGCCAACCACTGACCCGCCAATTGGCGGGCTCAAACAGAAGCGATAAAGTACCACCAAGGTCACCCCATGGCCTTGAGAACAGCTTGATACGGAAAGCACAAAAAGTTGACTACCTGAGTTCCTCTCCTTTCCGTGTTCTTCCGTGTTCTTCCGTGGCCACAACAGAACCTATTCCGTATTTTCCAAGCGCGGCGACACCGGAAGTAGTGATCACCCTCCCCACATTGAACAACCACCGCATGCCTAAGCCCATCAACAATCGCCAAATCCGCATCGCCGTCATCGGCTGTGGCCGCATCGCCAAGAACCACTTCGGCGCCATCGAGCGGCACGCCGGGGACTTGGATCTGGTCGCGGTGTGCGACACCAACCCGGCCGTCCTCAAGCAACACGTAGACATTTATAGTGTTCCAGGCTACGCCCACCTGTCGGAGCTGCTCACCACCGTCCAACCGGACTTGGTCGCCCTCTGCACCCCGAGCGGTCTGCACCCGGACCAAACCATCCTCACCGCCCGCCAGGCCGTTCACGTCATGACCGAGAAGCCAATGGCCACGCGCTGGCAGGACGGCGTGAACATGGTCAAAGCCTGTGACGAGGCCGGCGTCCACCTTTTCGTGGTCAAGCAGAACCGGCGCAACGCCACGCTGCAATTACTCAAACGGGCTGTTGAGGAGAAGCGGTTCGGCAAGATCCATCTGGTGCACCTCAACGTGTTCTGGAGTCGCCCCCAGTCCTACTACGACCAGGCCAAATGGCGCGGCACCTGGGAGTTCGACGGCGGTGCCTTCATGAACCAGGCCAGCCACTATGTTGACCTGCTCGACTGGCTCATCGGCCCGGTTGATAAAGTGCAGGCGATGGTCAGCACCACCCGTGATATCGAAGTGGACGACACCGGCGTGCTCAACGTGCGCTGGCGCAATGGCGCGCTGGGTTCCATGAGCGTCACCATGCTCACCTACCCCAAGAACCTGGAAGGCTCTATCACCATCCTTGGCGAGAAGGGTTCGGTGCGCATCGGCGGCGTCGCCGTCAACGACATCCAGCTCTGGGACTTCGCCGAGCCGCGTGACTACGACGAACAAATCAAGGCGGCCAATTACGAAACCACGTCGGTGTACGGCTTCGGTCATCCGCTTTACTACAAGAACGTCATCGACGTCCTGCGCGGCGAAGCCGAGCCAGAAACCGACGGTCGCGAGGGTCTCAAATCCCTGGAGCTCCTCATCGCCGCTTACCTCTCAGCACGCGATGGCCGCACGGTCTCCTTACCGCTGGAATATTAGCCACAGAAGAATGAGGATTAGCCACGGACGGACACGGAAGAACACGGAAATTGAAGTTGTCCGTGTCTTTCCGTGTTCTTCCGTGGCAAAAAAGTCCCCATCCTCTCAATCCGTGGCTTGATAATGACCATCACAATCCATCCGACAGCCATCATTGACGACGGCGCCCAGATCGGCGACGGCTCCCGCATCTGGCACTGGGTCCACATCTGCTCCGGCGCACGCATCGGCGAACACTGCTCCTTCGGCCAAAACGTCTTCGTCGGCAACGACGTCCGCATCGGCAACAACTGCAAGGTGCAAAACAACGTCAGCCTCTATGACGCCGTCACCCTGGAAGACGACGTCTTCTGCGGCCCCAGCATGGTCTTCACCAACGTCTACAACCCGCGCTCGGCCGTCACCCGTAAAGACGAATACCGCCGCACCCTAGTCAAGCGCGGCGCCACCATCGGCGCCAACGCCACCATCGTCTGCGGTGTGACGCTGGGTGAGTACGCCTTCATCGCCGCTGGTGCCGTCATCAACAAAGACGTCAAGCCCTACGCCCTCATGGCCGGCGTCTCCGCCCGCCAGATCGGTTGGATGAGCCAACATGGCGAGCGTCTCGACCTACCCTTGACCGGCACCGGACAAGCCACATGCCGCGCAACCGGCCTCACCTATTATCTCGACAATGGCGATCTTGAGGCAGTCAGCGATTGACCCCGGATATGCGTTACACAAAGAGCATTGCGCTTGCGTGTTTGTGTGTCCTTCCGTGTATTTCCGTGGCCCAACAAAACAAACCCAGAGCACGTCCCATACAAGTCGAAGCCATCTACGATCAAGGCCGACTCGAATTTCAGACCGCGCTGAACCTTAAACATCAGCGGTTTCGCGTATGTGTCGAGATCCCGGATCAAGAGATCGCCGACTTTCTGAAATCCGCTCCGCACGCTTATGATCTGGAGGACTTTTCACCGGAAGTCCGCGAGCGCGTTGCGAGAATGACAGCGATTGCTGAAGGTGCGCGGCATCAACCTGTATCGCAGTCTCAAGTCGAGGAATCAGAGGAAGAGCGCCAACGCTGGGCCGCCGTCGAGTTACACAATGCAACCCGACGCGAGCAAGGCCGTCTGCCATGAAACAGCTCTTGCTCGATGTCAACGTCGTCGTCGACCGTTGCATCGTGCGTGCCGGCTCGGCCAATGCACGGCTCGCGATCGCGCTGGCCGAGACCGGTGGCGTCGCCCTATGGGTCTATGCCGGATCCGTGCAGACGTTTGAATATGTCCTCGCCTCTGAGGTCTACGCCGCCGCGCTGGCTAACGGCGAAGGACTGACCCGCTCGGCCGCTCGGTCGCGCGCGCGTCATCTCTTGGCGCGCATAACGGCCGATTATCAGTGGTTGGCGGCCTTGGCCGCGGAAGGGCCGGTCTTTGAGGACGAGGATCCTGAGGATGCCCAGTTGCAACGCGCACTGGAACGGTTCGCCGAGGGGTCGGCGGGTCTGCTGGCACGGGACAAGCGGATGCTCGCCCGCTATCCGGACCGTGCGCTTATGCCCGAGGCATTCATCGAGCAGCAGCGTCACTCCCAAAGCAGTTTGCCTCACATCGATTTTGTCGATCTCAAGACCCAGCAAGCCGCGATTCGCCCGGCGTTAGAGCTCAACCTCCACCGCGTCCTCCACCACGGTCACTACATCCTCGGCCCGGAAGTCCGCGAATTGGAGGAACGCCTGGCCGCCTACACCGGCGCCAAGCACTGCATCACCGTCGCTAGCGGCACCGAGGCCCTGCTGATCAGCCTGATGGCGCTCGGCATCGGTCCGGGTGATGAGGTCATCACCACGCCCTTTCCCTTCGTGGCGACCGCGGAGGTCATCGTCCTGGTCGGCGCCACGCCGGTCTTCGTCGACATCGACCCTGCCACCGGCAACATCGACGCATCCCTGATCGAGGCCAGGATCACCGCCCGCACCAAAGCGATCATGCCCGTCAGCCTCTACGGCCAGCCGGCGGATATGGATGCCATCAACGCCATCGCCGCCCGCCACGGCAACATTCCGGTCATCGAAGACGCGGCCCAGAGCTTCGGTGCGACCTACCAGGGCAAGCAGAGCGGCAACCTCAGCACCATCGGCTGCACCAGCTTCTTCCCCAGCAAGCCGCTTGGCGGCTATGGCGACGGCGGCGCCATCTTCACCAGCGATGACGCCTTGGCCCAGGCCTGTCGGGAAATCCGCGTGCACGGTCAGAGCAAGCGCTACGTCCATACGCGGATTGGGGTTGGCGGGCGCATGGACACCCTGCAATGCGCCATCGTCCTCGCCAAGCTCGATTGCTTCGACCACGAAATAGCCCAGCGCCAAGTCGTCGCCCGCCGCTACCACGACCTTCTCGCGAACCAGGAAGAGACGCGCGCGAAGGCGCAAAGTCGCAAAGAAGAAAACGTTATTGACCCGATAACTGAACAAAAATCCTTTAGCGTCTTTGCGTCTTTGCGCGCGACCTTGGCTCTTCTGCCGTGGCCGAGACCCGAGCGCACCAGTGTCTTTGCCCAGTACAGCATCCTGGTCCAGGACCGCGACGCCCTCCAGGCCCGGCTGCACGCCGCCGGCATCCCCACGGCCGTGCATTACCCGGTGCCGCTCAACGCGCAGCCAGCTTACGCTCACCGGTGCTGCCCCGACTGCACCCCGGTTGCCCAGGCCATCGCCCGCCAGGTCATGAGCCTGCCCATGCACCCGGACCTGAGCGAGGCCGACCAGCAACGCATCGTCACGACCCTGATGCAGAGCGAAGCACTGTGCCACCCCGGGCCTTGACACCATCCGGGCCAGCCGTCAGCGGTCCGTACCGGAGCCCTGAGTCAGACCGGGATCCGATCGGGTCGGGGTGACGGGATTGCGCCCGTCACCCCTCCCACACCACCGGACATGCGGTTTTCCGCATCCGGCGGTTGAGCCCAGCGGGCTTAGCCCACGAGCGTCCACGGTAGAATCAGTCCGTAGCGACTGAGGGTGGCGTTTTTCAGCACTTGGTGGAGGACGACGTGGCGCGCCATGAACCAGGCGCCACGCCGACAACCGGCCACCCCGAGGGCGCGTCC
>Ga0247841_10013101_pt1 | contig 10673 bp, 2 predicted proteins | sample LaCruzMarch2015__2_FD_192410 | JGI IMG/M metagenome (GOLD analysis project Ga0247841, IMG submission 192410) | Freshwater microbial communities from meromictic Lake La Cruz, Castile-La Mancha, Spain - LaCruzMarch2015_18m | ecosystem: Environmental > Aquatic > Freshwater > Lake | place: Spain...
CCTGCATTGCCCGGGTAGGCTTTAACAATGACCGGAAACGGTGCAGCAGGTGAGAAACAACCGGTGCTGTTAATCGTCTCGGTGAGATTTAACATGGCATTCCCTGCAATAGTGAAAGAAACAGTCACCTGGTTACTGGTCTGACCGCTGAGGATCGTTCCTCCGGTCACTGTCCAGTTATAGGAATGACCCGAAATAAGCGGGGTAGAGTAAATCTCGGTGATGGGTTTGCAAACTTCCGGAGTGCCGGTAATACCGGGATTCGGAAGAGGATTGACAGAGACACTTATCAGCGTGGGGTTTTGGGCAGTACATCCTTCGGGAGTGGTATAATTCACGCTGACAGTGTGAGACCCTGTGTTATTCCAGCGCACAGTAATTGAGTTACCGACGGAAGCACCAATGATGGTACCTCCGGATGATACCTCCCATAGATAAGAAAGATAACCATTCTCAGTCGAATACTGAACCTCCACCGGAGGATTGGCGCATATCAATGCAGGTCCGCTAATGGTTGGTATTGGAGTGGGATTTACCGTTACATTTTTCACCGTGGGTACCAATTGGGCACATCCCTCCAGGCTGGTACAAAGCAGGCCTACCGTTTGTGCCCCGCTGGCAGTCCACTGAACCTGGATGCTGGTTGTGCCGGGGCCGCTGATGATCGTCCCCCCTGCCGAAACCGACCAGGTGTATGATTGCTGAGTGGGATCGGTTTGGTAAGTAAATATGCTGCCCATGCATGGATTGGTACCTCCGGTTATGATTGGCGTGGGAAGGGGATACACGGTAACAACGGTGCTTGCAGAAGCATTGCCGTTTTCGCAGGTATTGATCACTGCAAAATATTCAGTTGTAGCACTTGGTGTTACAGTCAACGTTGTTCCATACCCCACGATCGGTCCTGTAACTGAACCCGAATGCCAGGTAATCCCGCTGGGGACAAACCGCATGCTTTCATTGGTGGCTGTCCAGTTTGCATTATTTCGGTTGATCGAATTCACGATGGCAGTATAGGCCGCGGTACCATTGCTGTTATGAACGCCCTGGGTGGCCCTGTTTTGCTGGAAAACACAATAGGGTTTTACCGTAAGGTTGTTCTCAATGATGCTGTTCTGTTCATGGATGACGATCTGGAAGGTTCCTTTTGTAGTATAGCAACTGTACATTGGGCAATCAATGAAATCAACCACAAGCATCTGGTCTCCCGGAATGCCCAGGGTTTTATAAAAAACACAGGGTAGTGCGCCTCCATATTGCGGGTACCAGTCCTGCCATGGCGCCATGATACAGGCTTTGGGGACAGTAGAGGCAGGATTCGGAATGGTAGTGGGGGTAAATGTGGTCCAGTTTTCTCCCGGACCAGGCCCCCTGAAGCTGATCCATCCGTTGGTTCCAACCCAGAACTGGGTATAGTACTGATTGAAAAAGCAAAACTCAAATCCGATTGGAAATGGTCCCTTAAAAGTATCATCTGTATTCCCTGGGCCAAAATTGATCGCGGTTCCCCCCGTATAGGTCTCGGTATGAAAGGGGATGACTTCGAATGTATAGCTGTCGGTACCATATCCACTGCCTGTAACAGTGGCGGTCATGGTTGCTTGTTGCCCCTGACAAATGGGATCAACAGGAGTGATACTAATGGTTTGGGAAAAAGAAATCTTTGTTATCGCAAGGAGAAAAACTGCAATAAACAAGGCAATTCGCCTGAGTGTGTGCAATATGAAAAAACCATCGGGTGTCATTTAGGCAATAAAGATATAAATTAATTCATTACTCACTCATTCAATCATTCCATCGTTCCTCTGTTTTCAATCCTTCACGCACCTCACCGGAAAAGCATTGGCACGGGAACTTTTGTAGTAGGGTACGCTGGGGGTGCCGGAGTTGAGGCTGCGGGCCACCATCCGGTAAGGATCGGGCGGGCTGGTCGGACTGGAGGTCCAGTAAAAACTGGCGGAAAAAGCGGAAGGGAGAAATGCCCAGCTGGTGTTCATGAAAAAGACTCCGCCAAGAATGGCGTGAAAACCATTCAGCAGGAAATTGTCTTTGAGGAAGGCGCCGGCCAGGGAACCACCCTGGTAGTAATTTACCAGGTCGAGCCATTCGGTTTCGGTGGGGATATGCCATCCCGGTGGGCACAATCCCTGAATCATGGCTCCGGCATCATATTGCATCAGTTCATCCCATTGGTAAAAGCCTCCAAAGGCTGTGCAATTGGCAACAATGTTTCCCGGACAAAATTTCTCGTTCACGCAGTTATCCGATTGGGGTTGGGCGCCTGGAAGCAGGTTGCCGTAATTCAGGTTTTTTGCCATCCAGCATTTGTTGCCGGGTAAAGAAAAGGTGGGATAATCCTGGTTGTCGCGCACATCCTGCAAATTTCCCCCGCAGGTAAAAAGCGAGTTTGACTTCACCAGGATGGTCAACTGGGCAGAACTGCTGCAAACATGCGTGTTGGTATAGGTATAGGTAATGATTTTATTACCCGTTCCGAGAGCCGAGGCCGGTGTAAAATAGTATATTCCGGCAGTATTGGTTACGCCGGGTCCTGAAAAGTCACCTCCCGGGGGCACTCCCCCTTTTAACCGGAACGACTGTGCCGAAAGGGTGGTGATGAGGTCGTTGCAGGCGGTGAGGCTGACGGCAGGAACCGGGTGAACATTCAGCGGAAGGGTGGCTCCTGTGCCATCGCCACAATCATTGTGCCCGAACACGGAAATTATCGGATTCCCGGTATAACCGGCATTGAGTTGCAATGTGGCGGTATTCGTGCCGCTGATGACCCCTGCAGATGCCGGTGCAATGGTCCATGAATAGATAGTGGCATTGGGAATAGCATTGATGGTATAGGGTTGTTGATCTCCGTCGCAAATAGAGGTATTCCCCGAGATGGGACCGGCTCCGCCTGGAATGGGGTTGACCGTGACCGGTCCGGTGGAGGAGCCTGAACATCCGTTGGCATCAGTGTAATTATAGGTGATGGTGAAGGTGCCCGCACCCGCGACTGCCGGATTGAATACACCGGAAGGATTCACGATCCCTGTTCCGGAATAACTTCCCCCGGAAGGCGCTCCCTGCGTGAGGGTTATTATTCCCGAATTGATGCAAACATCAGGAATGAAACCCATGGTGACCGTTGGCGCGGTGTTGACATGGATGGTCTGCGTGTTTTGCCCTACACATCCCTGGGCGTCAGTGACTGTATATAAAATGGTATGTGCCCCGGGAGTGGCTGTTTGAGGATCAAAACTAACCAACGGAAGACCTCCTTCCGAATAGATGCCCCCGGGAGGATCACCACCCGTGAGCAGAAAAGGGGGATCGTACGAACAGGTGCTCAGAACAGGTGGAGTTACGGTTACGGTCGGCCCGGGGTTAATGGTGATGACTTTGGTGGATGGGTTCATCCCCACGCCGCAGGTGGTATTGTTGCCGGCCACACTCAGGGTTCCGGATGTAGCCAAAGGTCCAAAATCAAGGATGACTGATGTACCGGTGGATGGACCGACGAAAGTGACGCCACTTCCCGTATAATTCCAAACATAGGAGGTTGAATTCGGATCGGGAGAAACAGAATAGGTATGCTGGCCCGATCCGGTACAAAATGATGCATCACCGGCGATGGCCCCGAGCGGCTGAGGCGCCCTCCAGGAAATAAAATCAGGTATGACGGAACTCGGACTTGCCGCGTACCACCAAGTATTGACGGTGTTGTTGTTCCCGACACTATAACCAAACGGATGACATCCGGTCGTTGGCAGAACGATGGAACATCCATCAAGATTGGTAGTTCCCCCCAGATTTGAGTCGTCCCAGTACATCTTTAGCGCCGGACCGGTAGGCCGGGTAAGCTGCACCAGGAATCCATCCGCCACCTCCTCCACGTCATAGATCGGGAGATTGGTCAACCCGTTGATATAGGTAACATCGATGGAAAAGATCGTTCCATTGATGACAGCATTCCCAAGGCCGTCAAAGCCATCCCACGATACAGAATTATTCCCTGTCACAACATCTGCCTGGAGAATCCGGTCTTCGGGCTGTACCCCGGGAAGAGGATTGATCTGGAGGATAAACTCCACCCTCCCGGGTTTTGATACATTGATATTAAACAGGGCTGAACCATCGCAGTTGGGAGTGGCCACAATGGGCGGATTGATAATCCCCAGTTGACCGGTAAGATAGATCAGCGGATCAGGGTCATTTAAAAAAAGATGGTATTGCGGTAAATAATGTTTGCCCGACAACGACTTCCGGTCGGTGATGAAGTTGCCGGTATTGATGCATCCATAGGGATTACAGAATACCGTAAACACAAATGGTTCCATGCCGTTAAAGTCAAGTGAGGTAACGATTCCATCGGAGGCGTACACCCAGAGCTTTCCAAAGAATTGAAAATTCAAAGCATCGGCAGTAAACTGCCAGCCTGCCGAATGTACCCTGCCGGGAATGGCTACATTGCCGGAGGTAGCAACCGTGATATCAAAGAACTTGAATTTGCGACGATCATAGAAAGGAGAACTCACCTTGAATTCTATCCAGTAATCACCTACAGGCATGGAACTCGTGATCGAGAGTAGTTTCGCGGTGTACCCGGAAGAATTGCCGCATTGCGTCGGACCATTGATGGCCTGGTTGTAAGAAGCAATATACCCGTTTATCGCCCCGTTTATCGGTACCGAAGCTTCAGGTACAACAATATTTCCGTTGGGGTCTTTGATCCGGTACAGCACATCTGTCATGATGTTGTCGCCTTCATCGAGCATGTCGCCAAAGCCATAATAGATCTTCTCGCCGGTTTCTTTGATGCGGATGTATAATTTGTATTCGTTTGCCTTATCGTAAAGACCAAAATCGCTGAAGCTGGGTTGGATCTGTAATTTTCCATGCCCATCGAGGGATTTCAGGATGGAAGCAGTTCCCTCTGAAAATGCCTGGGAGAAAAAAGTAAGTAAACAGAAACCAAAGAAAAGAAAGCGCAGCATATAAGCCCCTTTCAATTTTTAATCCATTAATCATGCACACACCTCACCGGGAAAGCATTGGCCCGGGAGGATGGGTAAAGCGACACGCTGGGAACGAACGAGTTGAGTCCGCGTGACAGTGCCTGTGAGGCGCCGCTGGATTTGGAGCTCCAGTACATGCTCAGGGAGAAGGTTGGGAAGGCCCAGGTGTTGTTCAGGTAGAGGATATTGCCGAGCACGGCTTTGAACCCCGGCACCAGGAACTGGTCTTTGAGGAAAGCCCCGGCCAGCCCGTTTCCGTTGTAGCTGTTGATGAGGGCGATCCATTCGGCTTCGGTGGGCACGTGCCATTCGGGGGGGCAGAGTCCCTGTGTTGCTTCGGTGGATTCGTACTTCATGAGCTCATCCCACTGGTAGAGACCGCCAAAGGCAGTGCAATTGGCATCGGTGGGCAGGCAGTACTTCTCCACCAGGCAGTTGTTGGTTTGCGAGAGGCCTGAGGCCTTGATGGAACCATAATCGAGGTTTTTTGTCATCCAGCATTTGTTGCCGATAAATGCGGTGGTGTAAGTTTTGGAGGGATCCCTGACATCGGTAAGGGTGGTTCCGCAGGAGAAAGCAGGGAGGTTCAGCACGTTGATGTTCGCCGTTGCAATAGCGGGACAGCCATAGACATTGGTGTAGGTATAGGTGATGGTGTTGTTGCCGGTATTGGCATTGATGGGATTAAAGAAATAGTCTCCCCCCGACAGGTGCACGGCCGGCCCACCGGTGAATACCCCGCTCACGGGCGAACCGCCCCTGAGACGGAACTCTTTGGCATTTCGGGTGGTCACCGGGTCAAAGCAAAAGGCAAGGGTAACCTGCGGCTTTGGATTGATGGTGACGTTAAAGGAGTGGTTGGAGGTGCAGGAGGTAAGGTTGTTGAGTCCAACCACCGAGACGGTTGCGGCACCGCTGCTTACCCAGTTGATGCCCATGGTCGGACTTCCCTGCGGGGAGGTGAAACTGCCCCTTCCCGGGGGATTGATGCTCCAGGTATAGGTACAGTTGGTGCAGGAGGGATCGGGTGGTGTATTGTAGTTGTAGGTTTGCGACTCACAGGTCACATCGGCGCCCAGGATGGTGGTATTGGGCAGGGGATTGACCAGCACGGGGATCTGCTTGGCAGGATATCCGGGACAGCCCAGGGAGTTGACGTAGTTGACCTGTATCCATTTGTCGCTGCCCGGGGTGGTCCAGGTAACGGTAGCCGAAGAGCTGCCGGGTGTACCACCTGAGGTGAAGGAACCTCCGTTGATCTGCCAGTCGTATTGCGACATACCTCCATCGGTGACATAGACCTTAAGGGCATCGCCTTCACAAACGGTTTGGGGCCCCGAGAGGTTGGGTACGGGACGCTGCTGCAAGACCACGCCATAGGCTGAGGTGGTCACCACGCAGGCAGTGGCATCGATGGTTTCGGCCACGGTGAGGGTTCCTGGCGAGAGGGTATAGGCACCCCACTGGACAGTGATCTGGTTGAGGTTAGGTGCAGAGGTGATGGTCCCCCCGGTGACGGTCCACAGGTAGGAATGACCCGGTATGTCGGGAGTTGAATAGGTTACGTTGGGACCCAGTTCGCAGGCCAGGGTTGGACCTGTGATGACGGGCGAAGGCAATGGGTTGACAAATATGGTGGCATAGTTGGGAGCCCCGGGACACGACATTCCGATCTGGGATGATGGGGTGATCTTGTAACGTACAAATCCCTGTAATGCCCCCGAAACGGTAAGGGTCTGGGCAGGGATGTTATCGGTAATCCCATTGGTAAGATACCCCGGATTGAGTCCTGCCACCTGATCCACCACCCAGGTGTAGGTGGTTGGAGAGACATTGGCGGTGAAGTTGATCTGCTGGCTGCTCTGGTAAGCAGAGCAGGTGTTCTGGTTGATGGGCGAAGGGGTGACGGTGGGCGAAGGGTTGACCAGCACCAGGTGGGTGTTGGTGGTACCCACGCAGGAGCCGTAATGGGCGGTAACGGTATAGGTAACCGATCCCTGGATGACTTCAGGATTGTAGATGGCCTCCGAAGGGATGTCGACCAGGCTTGATCCGGTGGCAGCAAAGCCGTAAAGGGTTGGAGGCACGGCAACAGCCGTCCAGGTATAGTTCACCCCCGAGGCGACACTGGAAGAGAGTGGTGTGACCAGGGTGTTGTTGCCCGAGCAGATGGTCTGACCGGCATTGCAGATCACCGAAGGCACGGGGTTGACATTTACAGTGTAGTTGGTAGCTGCTGGAGCACAACCCAAAGCCGAAGGGGTAATGGCAAAGACCACGGGTTCAACAATATTACCTGAGTTACTCAATGATTGGCCAATGTTGTTGCCACTTCCCGCAAATGGCGGAACAGGGATAATGGTAGCGGCATTACCGGTGGCTGTCCAATCAAAGGTAACCCCCGACACGTTAGAGGTCAAAGCTATGGCGGTAGATGTTCCCGAACAGATATCGGGATGGGTAACCGGACTGATGGCCAGATCAGGGATGGGATTGACATGGATGGTGTAGGCAGACGGAGTCCCCAGGCAGGACCCAATGCCCGCGGTAATGGTGTAGTTGACATTCTGTTGAATAAACAACGGGTTGTTGATCGTAGCCGATGGAATTGTGGAAACAACCCCGCCGGAAGGACAGTTGGTAATACCAGCATCGCAAAGGGTTGTCCAGGAATAGGATACCGGTGTCCCCGTTACATTGGTGCTGAGGGCAACCGCGGTGGTAGCCACATTGGAGCATACGGTTTGTTCGGGCGGGACGGGAAGCACAACGGCAGGAACAGGGTTAACATTAACGGTATAGTTGGTGGCCGGGGGAGCACACCCCAAAGCCGAAGGGGTGATGGAAAAGACTACAGGTTCCAGGATGTTGCCTGAGTTGCTTAATGACTGGCTGATGCTGTTGCCACTGCCCGAAAATGGAGGAACAGGAGCAATGGTAGATGCATTTCCGGTGGCTGTCCAATCAAAGGTAACCCCCGGCACGTTAGAAGTTAAAGCAATGCCGGTAGATGCTCCCGAACAGATGTCGGGATGGGTAACCGGGTTGATGGCCAGATCGGGGATGGGATTGACATGAACCACATAGGAAGAAGGTGAACCCAAGCAGGTCCCAATACCAGCCGTAATGGTGTAAGTGGCGTTCTGCTGGACAAACAACGGGTTGTTGATGGAAACCGAAGGAATGGTACCAGCAGAGCCTCCTGCAGGGCAGTTGGTGATCCCAGCGTCGCATAAAACAGTCCAGTTATACGATACAGGAGTTCCAATGACATTGGTATTAAGGACAACAGCCGAGGTAGCCACGTTGGAGCATACGGTCTGTTCAGCGGGATTGGGAAGTACTACGACAGGAACAGGATTCACGGTCACGGTGTAGGTAACGGTAGATCCGGAACAGGTATTGGCCACCGGGGTAATGGCATAAACGACTGTTTCGGCTGTGTTGCCTGAGTTTGTTATGGTATGAATGATATCTCCGGAACCGGATAAAGGAAATCCTGACAGGGTACCGGCGCTTGGAGTTGCGGTCCAGTTCAATACGGTTCCTGGCACAGAAGAAGTCAGGAGTATCGTGGCCGTACCGGCTGAACATATATTCGGTGTGGTCGAATTTATCTGAACATCAGGCAATGGATCAACCGTAACCACGTAATTCTGAATAGCTCCTGCACAACCGGAAAGGGTTGGCGTTATCATGTAAGTAACCGTCCCCGTGGAGTAATTGGTGAGGGTAAGAATGTCGTTGATGGAATTACCCGATGAACCTGCAGGACAAACCAGGATATTCCCCGAACAGGCAGGAATTGGGTTCGTCCAACTGAAACTGGCGCCAACAGGAGTGGAAGTGAGGTTGACGTTGGTATTGAAACCGGAACAGATATTTTTTGCATGGGGGCCATCCACGGCAGGAAGAGGATTAACGGCAATCGGTTTTGTCGATAGCGGACCGTCGCCACAATCGGTGTTTGTTCCACACACCGTGATGTTGCCGGAAGTAATGGCATTGGTGAAATCCAGGATTATGGAATTTGTAAAAGGTGGTGTGCTTACCGGAGTTACCCCGGCAGGCCACGTCCACACATACGAGGTGGAATTGGGGTCAATGGGAACGACATAGGTTTTTTGCGCGGTTCCCTGGCAAACCATGTCATCCCCGATGATCGGTCCCAAATTGCCCGGATACCTTTTAAAGGTCAGGGTAAGTGTAAGATTGGAAGTGCTTAATGCATACCACCAGGTATTGATGGTGTTTTCATCCCCGATACAGTAATTCCAGGGATGACAACCTGCCAGATCAAGGCATCCTGCATAATTGGATCCGGGGGGAGGATTACAACCGGTTATTTGTGTATCATCCCAGAAAAGCGGAGGTTTGCTTCCTGCAGGCGAGACAAGGTCCACAATTAACCCATGCCACACCGGATAAGTGCTGCTGTTCATGTACTCGGCATCATACATGGGCAGATTGGTCAAACCGTTGATGTAAACAATGGAGATATTTACCTGCTGACCGTTCGGGATAGAGGTGCCAATACCATCTTTGCCATCCCAGTATATCAAATTGCCGGCAGCTCCGCCAGTGACATTGGCGGGAATTTCACGGGGGAAATACCCGGAAGAGGGAAAATTCAAGGTTAGTTTTACCTGTCCGGTCTTGTTGACCACAATGTTGAAATATACATTTCCGTCGCAGTCTGACGATTGAATGGTTGCCGATTGAAGAATCCCCAACTCACCGATAGGGAAATAGGAAATGGTATGATCCGGTTCGTTCAGGAAAATCCTGTACTGGGGATAAGTATGCTTTCCTTCGACCGATTTCCGGTCATTTTCAATGATTCCGGTATTGTTACAGCCGGTTTGGTTACAGGATACCGCAAACCGGTAGGGGCTGATGCCATTGAGATCAATGGAAGTCGTGATTCCGTCATCGGAATAGGGAAATAAAATGGCAGTGGTAGTATTATTATCCCCGTCGGTTGTGAATTGCCAGGCTTTTGACCAAACACGTCCTGGTTTCTTTAGTCCGGTAGCTGAGGCCACAGTAATGTCAAAAAAATCATGGGTCCTCGTGACATTGTTTCCCGGGAAATCGAATTCAATATAATAATCACCCACGGCAAGCGGGGTATAGGAAAGAGCAGAGTACCCGCCACCGCCACCGGGAAGTGAACTGGGGCCAATGAAAGCCTGGTTATAGGTGTCGATGAATCCCGGGTTACCGGTTGTCCATGGCAGCACCTGGGGTCCCCAAACAACAGTTCCTCCGGGATTTTTTATTCTGCAACTGATCTGCGGATCAGAAGGAGAAGGAGGGAATCCACTCATGTTAGGCTGAGGCTTAAATCCAAAGTAAATAACCTCGCCGACAGCCCCAATGGTTATCTGCAATCTTTCGTTGGCACCGGCTGCATAGAGTGCAAAATTGTTATAACTGGCATTGCCCGGATTTGTATATTTTGAGAGATGAAGTTTACACGGGTTTCCTTCTCCGTCGGGCTCAATCTCTTTAGTTCCCTCCGCCAATGCAAAGGCCGAGGGGAAAAATAAAAGAAAATATAAAAATAAACGAAGGGAGAAGACTTCCTTCATAGAGATGCTCCTTTACTATATGTATACAAATTTATGTATAAAAAGGTTGCCTCAGGGAGTGAAAAACTTT
>Ga0247841_10013102_pt1 | contig 10673 bp, 13 predicted proteins | sample LaCruzMarch2015__2_FD_192410 | JGI IMG/M metagenome (GOLD analysis project Ga0247841, IMG submission 192410) | Freshwater microbial communities from meromictic Lake La Cruz, Castile-La Mancha, Spain - LaCruzMarch2015_18m | ecosystem: Environmental > Aquatic > Freshwater > Lake | place: Spain...
GTTGAGGCCGGACCTATTGCTTTTGCGATAAGAAGCTGCTGCAAACGTATTACTGCAGAACCAGACGAGCCAATCATAAGATCTCCTGCGGGGAGATTTCCAATTGTGGGAGGCGGAACTGGCACGGTTACAAGTGCCTCCGAGATAAATGATGGAAGAATAATATTATTTTGAATATCGGCGGTAAATGTTGAGCGGAAATTCGTCACAAGAAATTGCGAAAACGATACAGGGTCAGATGTTTGTGCCAATATGGTGGTGAGAAATGATATTTTTTGAGCTGGCGTGAATTCGGTGGTGAGTCTTAGAAAAGGATTTGTCACCGCTCCAGTGCTATCATATATCTCAAAATGGAGATGTGGTGCCCCACTGGCGCTGCCAGTATCACCCACATAGCCGATAAGTGAGCCTTCTTGCAGGATTTTACCAGATACAATTCCTTCACCAAAACGATCAAGGTGCATATAAACGAACGTCTCACCGCCCGGATTCGCAGTATAAACGGTGTTACCCCCGCCTGAAAAGATATCTGTATGCAAAACGACTGCTGCTGTCGGAGAGACAATAGGCGTACCCTTCACCGCCATAATATCCTCTCCTGCGTGTGGGCGACCGGTGGGACGCATTTCTCCAAAATTCAACGATATATCTTTGATCTCGACACCAAAAATGACGGGTATTGGAAATGTCATAACAGGTGTTAACCCAAGTGTTGCAATTTTTTGTTGCAAACCGTCCGACTGACGATAATATGTTTGTGCCACTACCAAAACGGGCAATACCGCAAGTATAATAATTATCAAAATAGACATTACGATAATTTTTTTATTCATATGTTTACTGTATCAAAAACCCACCTCAATTAAAAGGCGATGTGCGAAACGTAATAATTTATTTTATAGATTAGACGTCTAAGCAACGTAAAAATCCCCCGTAGGGGATTTTGTATCATCGCGCCCGCGAAGGTATTTGAACTGTCAGCATCACTCGATAAACCGCCCCGGCGCCGTCCCCTAAAAGTCAGTCCAAATCCCCTTACCATCGATACATATTTTCCAGTATCCTGCAAAATAAAACTCCCTTAATTTATGAGGAGTTTTATAAAAACTATTATCGATTATTGCTTGGCACCATATTTTGATTCTGATTATTTCCGCTATTTGTATTATCCCTGTTGTTTTGGCTTTGACCATTCATATCTTGAAAATTACCTGTTGGCGGATTACCTATTCTTGCCGGCCCAGAAGATGATTTTCCTAAAAGATAGCCCGCACCGAATACAATTACTAAAATTACTACGGCTACAACTATATATACTATTTTTTTGTTTTTGTTATCCATGTATTTATGTTTTAATTAGTTGCCGACCTTTACTAAAAATTTAAATACTATTACTGACTCAATGCTATAATTTGTGCCGTTAAAGAGGTTATTAACGCCTGTAATTCTGCAATTTTGTCTTCTGTGCTGGTAGAAGAGCTATCGTTCGTAAGTGAAATTTTTAAGCTCTCAAGAGCGCTTTTTGTAGATGGGCCGACATTACCTGTCTGTTTTATGCTATAATTTTTCTGAAAATTTTTTACCGCTGTAGTTGTTGCCGAACCGTAATAACCTGTTGGCGTTGCAGATAAAAATCCTAATTTCACAAGCGCGTTCTGAAGTTGCAATACGTCGTCGCCACTATCTCCTTTTCCTAAATATCGGCTAAGAGCAAAATAACTTACAGACGAATTTGAAGTGGTTGTTGCAGTTGAACTTGAAGATGTAGACACAACAGTAATATATAAAACAGAACAATAACTACTGGAGCCTTGGCATATAGAAACATTGGTTGAGCCCGCGCTTAGTGCATAAATAATCACCGTACTTCCATTTATTGTTGCTGAAGCAACGCTTGAGTTGCTATTGTTATATATGAAAAAAATGCCAGTACCATAGATGGAAATTGTAGTGCTTGAGCCAGCATTAAGCGAAATATTATTCTGACTAAAATACGGCTGCGAGGTGGTGGCAGATGTTGAAGAATTAACCGTTACGCTCAATGAAGTACAGCCGCCCTCCGAAGAACAAACCCAGACGGTTGATAAACCGGAACTGATTCCATAAACAGTAAGCACATTATTGTTTATGCTTGCTTGATAAATACTGTCTGACGATGCCAACAAACTATATGGAGTAGTCCCGCCGGAAATAGTAACGCTGACAGCTTGCCCGACTAAAAGCGACAAACTGGTTTGGCTGAGAGCCAACTTTCCACCACTGGAAGAATAACTCACTGTAACAGTAGCGCTTCCGCAACTACCCAGCGAAGAGCAAACCGTAATAATAGAAGTACCGTTTACGAGCCCGTAAAAATTAAGCGTGCTATCGCTTATAGTTGCCTGGACAATGCCGGAATTTGAGTTATTGGAAATATAATAAGTCCCGCCAGACGAACCGGAAACGGTTACTGTCGTACTCTCTCCTACAGATATTGTCGGGCTTGTGTTGCTAAACGAAATGTAAGAAGAAACTGTTGAACTTGCTGTTGCATTAATAATCCCGCAAGAAGTCATATTTGTTGAGCAAACTGTGATTGACGAAGACCCGCTTGTTGCATTTACGGTCAATGTAATCACAGATAAATTAATGCTCGTAGTGATTATACTGGAATTTGAATTACTCAGAACATAATAATACCCCGTACCTCCGCTTATTGTAATAGAGGCACTGTTTCCATTAGCAATTGTAAGATTATTTACGCTGAAAGTAAGGGCTGTAGTTCCGGATGCTTGAACTGTGATATAAACACTGGCACAATTTGAAGAATCTCCTACTACACAAACAGTGGCAACAGTTGATCCTTCAGCATTCGCCGTGACGGTAATTGTGCTGCCACTTAAACTGATGTTTGCAATGGACGGGTTAGAATTATTAGATAAATAGAGAGATGAACTATTATTCACTGTTATAGTTGACGATGAGCCGACAGATAAGACGAGCCCTGTTTGACTTAAAGAAATTGCAGTGGTTGTGGTTGTTGAAGTAGATGTAATATACGGCCAAGATGCTTCGGGTGATGATATCCCGCTGATGCCGCCCAATGTGACATGAACTGCGCCATAAGAAGCGATGCCATAAGAGGAACTGCTGACTACAGTTGAAAGATAACCGCTTGAATTGGTTGTTCCGATATAAGCTATCTCGGACCCAACATTAATTCTTGTATAATATAATATAACGCTTGCATTAGCGTCGCCATTCACAACTATCTGGACAGAATCTCCATCGCCTGTGGCAGAAGGCGATAAGGCGGGAGTAATAGAGGCTTGTGCTATTGGTGTAAAATTTAAAAAACTAAAAGCGGCAATGGCAAATACCATCAACGGTAATACGTAGAAATGTTTATGATTTTTCATAGTGTTTATGATTAAAAATAATTTTAATTCTATTTATTAATCATACACCAAATTTGCTAATCGTGCGTCAAATTAAAGATATGTTTCTTCCAAAAGGGGGTTCGATCGCACCCCCTTTTGGAAACCGCTGAACGGGTTCAGCGATTCCCATAATTGGCGCTTCCTCAAAATAGAACTAATAAAGGTTAATTTGAAAAGCTTTCACCGGCTCCGGCATCTGGCTTGCCACTATTAGGACCTTCGGGAAACCATCCATTTCCGCCCGGTCCACCGTGTCCACCATGGCCGCCCATACATTCTCCGCCCAACAAGCGAAGATATTCCTCTGGGATACCATTGTCTGTTGCCCATTGCTTCAAAGCATCTTGCTTGGCTTTCATTTCTGCCTGGCGGGTTTTCATCTCAGATTCCATTTCTTCTTTAGTTTTAGATGTCTGAGTTCTGTCTTTCGGAGCTACATTTATGCTTGGCTTTTGCGCATCCAACTCGGCTTTTTTGGCAAGAATTAAATCTGCCTGAGCTTGAGTTAATTTGCCGTCAGTTACCGCTTGTTTCAGTTCGTCGGCAAATTTCTGCTGCATTTCAGCCTGCATATCTGCCTTATTCGTTTCTCTCTCTGCTCCCATTTTTGTTTTTTGCTCATCAAATACTGCCTGAACGTCGCTGACATTCAAGTTAAATTTTTGAGCAATGACAGCTACGAGGCCACTCATCGGATTTGTTTTGGTTACAGTTGAATCCGCCAAAACAACCCCTCCGATTGTAGCACATAACATTACTGGCAAAATCGCATACAATAAATATTTTTTATTCATTTGATTAAAAATAATTTAATTATTTCGACCTTTCTATATATTTAATACGTCAATTCCTTTCTTTTGGTTGCCTAAAACAATTTTTACAACAAACAAAAAACCCATCTTGAGGACAGGTTTTTTGTAATTCTCTACGGTTTTTTCAAATCAGTCGCGGTCGGGTTGACGATATATTTCTTATGTGCTGAAAATAGTTGGGTCTCAGCATCACTAGATACCAAAAACTGTTGGCGCGAATGGCTGGACGCTTTCCGAACCTACGACTGGCAGAAAGCATTCCCTGATCCCGACTTAACTATCAAGCAAATCAACAAATTATTATCTTTAGGTTGAGCATCCTGCCAAGTATATTTACATCCCAAATTTAAGACCAAAAACAACAGTCCATTATTTAATTATCTTTATTGCTTTTCCCTTTATTAAGGCATCTGTCATCTTTTTATAGGCAGATGATAAAATCCTTTGAAAGGTGCTCTGGGAGGTGTTCATTTTTTTAGCCGCTTCTTCTTGTTCTAAATCATCTATGTTCCTCAATCTCAAAGCCTCTACTTCTTCAGTTGTAAGCTCAACTATTTCAAGTTCCCTCATGGGCACGCCTTGGGGTTTAAAGTATATTATATTCGGATTAAATCCTATTTTTCTGCAAAGTCTTGGTCTGACCATAATTGAAATTATTAAAATTTTATGATATTTTTATTATTGAAAGAAGGTCTCCCAGCCTTCCCGAAAGGAAAGGCTAGGCTCACGACCTTCTTTTATTTTTTGCCCTCTTTCTGGGCTAATTCCTCCTTAACTGCTTTCAGCTCGCTTTCCAGTGCTATCTCTCTATCCTTTAATAGCTCATCTCTTTCTTCCTTTGTGTAAAACATTCTTCCGAATAATTCGCCTCCGCAACCGCATCCATATCCTCTGCCCCATCCCATTCCTCTACCTCCACCACAATTACCCATTCCTCTGCCTGTTTTTGGGCCTTGCCCTGTTGGGCCTGTTCCATCTAATTTTGGCATATTTTTTATATTTAGATTTTTAATATAAGGGGGGCGACCTTTATCTTTACTCCTCTATATTGAATATATACCCATAACTATACCCGTGTCAATAGGCAAGTGAAAAGTCGCCATTCAGACGACTTTTTCGTAATATAATTTTATGTTAAACACGGAAAATTACTTGGCAAACAATCTAAACATCCAGCCAAACAGACTAAACCCTTTCTGGGCTGTTTCAAGAGAATTTTCAATTTGTGAATTAGCCTGTTCTAATGTCTGGATTTGTTCGGTCAATTGTTGTTGGTCACCTTGATTTGAAAGTTGATTTTTAATCTGGTTTAATTGCTGGATTTGTTCTTGATTTTGTTTCAGTATCTTTTTAGTGTTATTTATCTCACCATAATTTGCTCCGATGAAAAATTTAGCGAAACCGCTTCGGCTCTGGACTTTTTGCAAACTCACCTCAATTTTTTCTTGGTTCTGATTTTGGTTTTGAGCGATTACTCTCACCTGTTGACCGATTCCGCCGTTTCTATCTGCTACTTGCAACATTTCCTGCACAGCATTAGCCACTTGGCTTACCCTTTGTTCTGCTAAAGCTGAATTCTTTTGAGTTTGTGTTTGTTGCTGTTCGTTGTTTTGAAGCTGGTTTGTTTTACCCTGATTTTGCACTTGATTTTGGTTTTGAACCTGATTGTCAACTCCGCTTCCGTCTTGCAGTTGTTGTTGCGTCTGCTGTTGAATTTGCGTTCCTGCGTTTGTGCCTGTGGCGTTCTCGCTTTGGAGTTGTTCATTGTTTTGAACTTTAATTTGGCTATCTTCTCCCTGATTGGCTGTCTGCGTTTGAACTTGATTACCAGTTTCAGCCCCACTGTTCTGACCCACAGCACAAACGCTTGTCGCAAAAGTAGAAACAATTATTAAAACACTTACCACCAAAATTTTATTTTTCATATTTTATTTTTTAATTAATTTTATTACTCTTTTATTATAGCATATAACAAAAAAAATCGCTGACAATAAATCTTAGTGATCTAAAAACTTTACGGCAAACATTATAATAATTCCCAGTAAAAATATGCCAAAGGATAAAATAGATTTTTTAAGATTGCTTTCCTTCCTTATTTCTGGCATCAAATCAGAGGCGGCAATGTAAATAAACCCGCCAGCTGCGATTGGTAAAAGATACGGCACTATACTGCTAACATAAAAAGAGAAAAAATATCCGACAACACCGCCAATAATAACCACAGTTGCAACCATATAGTTTAGCATCAATGCTTTTGTTTTGTTAAATCCTGCGTGTATAAGAACGCCAAAATCACCGATTTCTTGTGGTATTTCGTGTAAAGCAATAGCGAGTGTTGTTATTAAGCCCAATCTGAAATCAATCAAAAAAACACTTGCGATTACTAACCCATCAATAAAATTATGGAAAGAGTCTCCAATCAAATTCATATAACCAAACGTATGAATTTCACAATTTTCTTTATGACAATGCCGCCAATGGAATAACTTTTCTATTAAAAAGAAAAGGACGAATGCGCCCAAAACGACAAGAAATAATCTTTCTGCTTCCATCCCTTCAGAGGCTTCTGGCAATAAATGTAAAAAGGCCCCGCCTATTAAAGCCCCGGCAGAAAGAGAAACTAAGAACATCGTTATTCTAGAGAGTGTTTCTTTCCTAAAAAATAAAAACAAAACGGCTAACCAAACGCACAAACTTATCAAAAAACAAGCTATTAATATATTTAATAAAATCATATATTGGAATTATTTTTACCGAATAGACTTTTGGTCATACTGGTAATCCATCCCCAATGAAGAACAATATGTATAATAGCGGCAAGTGTCATAATCATACCTGCCCAATCGTGAATTGCACCCCAATCATGACGACCATAACCAAAAAGAGTGCTATGCACTACTCCCTTTCCCTCGGCCGGTGGGAGAAAAACAAAAATTAAAATGCCCGTTATCGCCGTAACGAAAAAAGAAATAAAGGCGACCACATCAACCAAATAATTTATTTTTATTTTATTCATTTTTTATTCTTTAATTTAGTAATTATATCAAAAAACCGCCTAAATTAAAAGGCGGTGGTTCAAATCCCGTTGCCTGTCATACAAAATAAAACAAAAATCCCGAACAAATGATTCGGGAAATCGTTACGCCACTCGGGTCGTGAACTTGGATTTCAGGAACAAATCTGGCAGTTTTAGTGCTTTCAAAACTGACGTCTCAGGGTCGCTATCCAAAACACTTGATAGACATAATAGACACTATAAAAGGATCTAAGTGTGTCTATCTAAACTTTTGAGATTAACACTATTCACTGCTCTATCTATTAAATTTAAAGCTATCCTAATTTTTTCATCGCCTCGGCAAACTCTTCGCCAGTCGCCATTTCTCCTTTAAGAACCTCACAATTTTTACCTTGCCAATATGGTTGCATGTTCATATTCTTTCTGGTAATCTTTTCAGCCATTTGGCGGTCACCGCCGATTTGGCTCATAAAAAATTGCACTCCGCCTTCAAAAATTTCTTCGCAGGTTTTGACACTACCATCAGCATTGACGCAATAAAGGCAGAACTTGGAATTTTCATCGCCACCAGAGAAATCTTCTTTTTTAGTTAATGGCATCCCGCAAGATTCGCAATATTTTGACATAGTTTTTATTTTAAAAAAGTTTCTATAATATGCATTACCAATGCACCAATTGCAAAAGATGCTATTGCTAATACTAAAAATCGTGGCTCTTTCATTTTCATATATTTATTATTATTTTTTTTAAACCAATTCACCAAGTATAAAATCCCGATTAATAAGGCTGGTCCGGATATGCTCGCATACCAGCTCTAATGGCGGTCAAACCCGACAATATAAACATAATAAATGGTGAAAAAGAAAAATATTGCCGTGCCGACCAAGTCTTTTTTCCAGGCGATAACTGTCCCCAATAAAACAACCGCCGGAATTAATAAATGCATAGCAACAGCTAAAATTGTTTGCCAGCCGTTAAATTCGGTAAAACCGTCAAAAGAAAACAAGCACAAAAAACCAACGAACAATATTGATAAGATTCTGGGAACCCAATGTAGAAATTTGCTTTTTATATTATGGATATTATTAACATCATTTACCCTCAACAAAAATTTTACCATTTGGCGTGGCGCATTGAGGAGGGTTTGATTTCATTATAGAAAAACCAGCATTAACGCAGGAATCATAATCGGTAATTTGTTTTAATAATTCGTTGCATTTTTCATGGCTGGCGGTGTCGCTCTTAGGCAGACATTCTTTTAATTCATCAACAAGGTTACTATTTTTATTTTCGGTAATAGTCCAAAGCGAATAATAACGGCTGTAATATTTATGAGTTGCAACGGCACTTTGCCCAGTTGAAGACTTAAAAAAATAACCTGACCCCATTTGCCCAGCGAATTCGTATCCTTTGGTTTTCATAAAATCATGTATCATGGTCCCGTTTTTACTTTCGGTCATAAATTTATTATCCGAACCCGACAACTGCACAATGTCCTTACCACCAAACTTTAATTGAACTATACCCTTAATTTCTGGACAAGGATTACCTTCCTGAAAAATAACTGGGGAATATAAAAATACAAAAGCACTCACAATTAAAATGGCTACAGAAATAAACAATAATATCTTTTTATTTTTTGATAAATGCTCAAATATCATAAAAGCAATATACTTTACTATAACAAAAAATCGCTTTGGTTAGAAGCGATTTTTGCGGTCTCAGCATCACTAGATACCAAAAACTGTTGGCGCCCGCGTGAGGATTCGAACCCCTCAGCATCTTGCAGAACCAGCCTCGGTGCCATCCCTCTGAAATGTTAGTTCAAATCCCCGTGCGGTCGAAATTAACTAATTTTGACAAAAGTAATAATATAATGTATTATATATCCAGCATCGCAGGACGTTACCTGCCCTATTAACAATAAGTAACAAAGGAGATAATCGTGAATACAGACATTCGTGTTGCTTTGGTTTACCCTGAGGTTTACGACCTCGCTCGTTTTAAAGAGAATCGGAAGGAATTTCCGCCGTTCGGAGTGTTGTATCTTGCAGCTATCCTTGAAGAAAATAACATTAGCGTTAAGATTTTCAAGGTCGGCACAGGCGAGGAACAATTTGATTTCCGTGACTATGATCTCGTCGGGTTCAGTATCCCCTCTTCTGCAACCTACGACCACATCAAAAAACTCGCTTCTCGGCTTACTATGCAAGCGATCGTATAATCACAGTCGGCGGAGTTCATGCAACTTTTTATCCAAGGGAAACTTTCCTGGATTTAAAAGCTGACGTGGTCGCGGTCGGAAGTGGAGAAAAAACGATCATCGAAATCGTAGAAGCTCTGCAAAGCAGAAATTTTTCGAGCATTCTGGGAGTATGCTGTGCCGTCGGCGGATCATTAATTGTAACTCCGGAACGCCCATTGGGAAAAGACCTCGACTGGCTTCCATTTCCTGCAAGGCACTTGCTCGATGAGTCGGACTTTCTGATGAGTAATCGCCTGGCTGGAACGGATACCAAGATGACGCATATCATGATGAGCAGAGGTTGCCCGTTTTCGTGCCACTTCTGTGCAGTGATGCAAAAGAAACTACAATATCGATCTGGTGCAAATGCCAAGATGGAACTTGAGCATCTAAAACGCAGATACCAGATTGAAGGATTCGCAATCGTTGATGACAATTTTGTGGTCAATAAACGAGCTGTCAGAAACGTTTGCGAAGCCATCGGAGATCTTGGACTTCACTGGTCCGCTCTTTCACGGGTGGATACTGTTAATTACGAACTGCTTGAGACTATGCGAGACGCAGGATGTATTGAACTAAAGTTTGGAATTGAATCTGGCAGTGAACAAATACTACAGGCGATGGGCAAAAACATCACCTGCAACCAGATTCGTCGGACTGTCGCTCTTGCATCTTCTGCTGGAATTCGAGTTAAGGCGTTTCTCGTCCACGCCTTCCCCGGAGAAACTTTGAAAACCACAAGAGAAACAATTTCGCTCTTAAAAGAAATTGGTCATATGATTGACCGAGTGTCTCTTTTCCGTTTTGTTCCACTTCCGGGGTCGTATGTTTTTAATAATGCAAAAGCTTATGGTTTAACCATTCCTGAACATATTGAAGATTGGGAGAAATTCCATATCCATCACAACGACTATCATTGGTGGGGCAACGCAGACGACTTCCGTGAAGTCGAAAACTCCTACAAAGAACTGACTGAATTCGTCGAAGATAGATGGCGATAGCCAATTCAAAAGCCGCGCTTGGACGCACGGCTTTTTTTATTTTATTTAAATTAATCTAAGTTAAGTTGTTTTATCCATCCAAGATTCTGCCAAAGTTCAAGTTCATCAGAATAAGGTAATGATTCCTTTGCAATTGAATTTAAATAGCAGACCTCTATCTTTTTATTTAAAGCTTTGTTT
>Ga0247841_10013103_pt1 | contig 10671 bp, 8 predicted proteins | sample LaCruzMarch2015__2_FD_192410 | JGI IMG/M metagenome (GOLD analysis project Ga0247841, IMG submission 192410) | Freshwater microbial communities from meromictic Lake La Cruz, Castile-La Mancha, Spain - LaCruzMarch2015_18m | ecosystem: Environmental > Aquatic > Freshwater > Lake | place: Spain...
GCAATAGGGATTGTTTTACCTGGATATAAATCTAATGAAATAATAATATAATAGCTAATATTTGATTTACTTTCTAAATTATAGGTAAAATGTTTTTTTTCATTATTATTATTAGAACTTCCTCCTTTTATAGTTAATTGATTTTCTTGATTTATTTGACTTGCTTTAGATAATAGATTTTTAGATTTATTTGAAGGAAAATAATTAGTAAAATTTTTGAGAAATAAAAGTGTTTTGGAATCATTAATTTTAACTATTCGTTCAAAACTATCATTAATAGAATTTAAATATGAGTTAAACAATATTACATTATTTCGTTCATTTTCATTTATTGTAAAATAAAAATTTCCATAAATTAAAAATAAAATATAAAATGGAGGTAAAATAGTTGTTTCATTCTTATTAAATATAGAAATATTTTGTTTAATTTTATTTAGATAAATATCAAAAGTAATTTCTTCATAATGATTTCCAGATAAATAAACAAACATATATTTGTCCCAATTATCAAGATTTAAATTATTATTTTTTTTAATATATGCCCATGGAATTCTTAATTTTTGATCTTTTTGTTGAATTGGTATTATTGTTAAACCTAGTTTATTTTGAATTATTGGTATCGTTCTTTCATCTGCCCATGAGTTAGACAATAAATATTCAATCATTTCATTTTTGGTTTGCATTACAGAAAATGGATTATTCAAGGATTGATTATTCATTGTTAAAGGTTTATTTATTAAAAAATTATCATTACTATTATAAATATCATTGATTAAATCAAAATAGGAACTTTCATCAATATTACTATTTTTATTATAAATTTCATCAAATTGTTTATTCATAACTTCAGCATTTATTTTAGCTGCATCAATCATACTAGCTAAGACATTTTTATCATCAAATATTGCATTTGCAACTATAGTTCTTATAACAATTTGAGTGAAGGGCAAAGATTTTCCATATTCTAAATAAATTATTTTTTTATTAGTATTTAATTTATTATAATTATTTATTGCATGTGCTATAGCTATAAAAAAACAATTTCCTTTTCCACTGTTAGGAACAATATGAATATCTGAAACAGTATCATTATATATATTTTTACTAAATGTTTTTGGAGTTGATTTGGTATAATTTTGTAATAATTTTATTACCATTTCTTGTTCTGTATTTTTCATATTTTGAAAAATAGATCTAATCATTGATTGATAATTAGAATTTTTAAAATATTGTCTAATTAATTTTGTATTATTAGGACCATTTGTATTAGAACTATTATCTGTTTCTACTGGAACAGGGATATTTTGACTAGTATCATTTGTAATTCTTTTAATATTATTATTAGTATTAGTATTATTATTGGTATTATTATTAGTATTAGTATTATTATTGGTATTAGTATTAGTATTTGTATCATTTGTAATTCTTTTAATATTAGTATTATTATTAGTATTAGTATTAGTATTAGTATTAGTATTATTATTAGTATTAGTATTAGTATTAGTATCATTTGTAATTCTTTTAATATTAGTATTAGTATTAGTATTATTATTAGTATCATTTGTAATTCTTTTAATATTATTATTATTGGTATTAGTATTAGTATTTGTATCATTTGTAATTCTTTTAATATTATTATTATTATTGGTATTAGTATTAGTATTATTATTATTATTATTATTAGTATTATTATTATTATTGGTATTAGTATTAGTATTAGTATTAGTATTAGTATTAGTATTAACAGTTTGTTTATTTGCTTGAATTAAATTAATTGTTGGAATAATATGTGGTTCAAAGGAGGGACCCTCGATAACATCTTTTGGTAAAGCTTTTAATTCTTCATTAGCTTCTTTTAATTGTGTTTGAATTATATTTTTATAATTCATACTGTTAAAAGAATAGGAATTTTTAAAATTAGCAGGAATATCAACAATTTTTGTATCAATCTTCCAATTACCTCTTTCCCATTCTCTTGAAAAAATACTATATATTTGGTTATTAATATAAAAATAACTATTTGATTTAAATAAATTATTTAATGTAATTTCAATATTATCATCAATTATTCCTTCATCAGTTGCTTGTTGAATAGTTCTATATTTTTGAAAGCTTTCACTTTTTTGAATTAAATTTTTAAACAAACTTTTTTCAAAAAATTGTAAAAGTTTTTCATCCCCAATAGATTTATCAATTATTTTTTGGGATAATTTAACTAATGGATCAAAATATACATTTTTACTATTAACTTTTGGTAAAGTCATGTTAGGTATATATTTAATAAATTGATTTCCAGGAACATTAGTATTTATATAAATAGTTAATGAATTGGGAATAGACATAGTATTATTATTATATAAATATATAATTTAAATAATAAAATAATGATATATTATAATTAATGCAAAAAATTGGTATTTCATTAGGAATGAATTATGAAGCATTTAATTGGGGTGTAAATAATAAATTAATTGAACAAAATGTAAATGGTTATAAAACTTGTCCTTTTGATAAAATGTATTCAAATTATCCTGGGATAATAGAATGCTTAAATGATGATTTTAAATTTTTTTGTGATATAAATTATTTAAGTATTATTTATACAAGTGAGGGATATCTAATATATAATTCAAAATATAAATTTGCATTTAATAAAGAAAGTTTTGATAATAATAATATATTATGGTCAGAAAATATAGATCATTTTATTATTATTAATTATGATAATTTTTTAAAAATTTATTCAAATAGAATTAATGCCTTTCGAGAATATTTATTAGATCCTAAAAATAAAATAGAGTTTATTATACAAAGATATAATACTTTTAAAATAGATTTATGGGAATTAAAGAATGTTTTAAGTAAACATTATCCAAATTTAAAATATAATTTTAATGTTTTATTTATAGATAATGAAAATGCACGTAATATATTAAAAATATTACAATTAGATAGTAATCATCCAGAAATGGATAGATTAAATTATTGGTTAGATAGTCCAAGTTGTAATCCTGAAAATTTGGAATTTTATGAATATAATATTATTCATTCTAATCCACATATTATAAATAAAATAAATATTATTGAAGAAAAAATAGAAAAAATTATTACTTTATTGACAAAAATAAATCCTAGTCTAAAAGATTTTGAATGTCAAACAGATAATGAAAAAATTGTAAATGATAAAAATTTTCAAGATCTTTTAGTTTAATTAAAATAAAATAAAATAAAATAAAATAAAACTTTTTTATAAAAGGTTTGAATTTATGAATCTAAATATTTTGGAATTAACGCTGCGTCTGAATTATGCGAATAATGTCTTATATTATTAGATATAGAATTATTAACTTTTACATTATTATATATAATTTTATTATCATAAATATTTAATATTTTTCCAACAACTTTACTTCGTTGAATATCTGAATTATCTAATTCAACTATAGATATTCCAGTATCATTTTTAATCAAAAAATTATTATTTTCATTTGGATAATGATTATCTCTATAATAATTAAATCTAAATAAAAAATCACTTAAACCACTAATTGTAGGTTTATCTGTTTGTTTTAAATCTCCAGTAATTATCATTTTACTATTTTCTCCTAATCTTGTAGTTAACATTAACATTTGATTAGGTGAACTATTTTGCATTTCGTCAGCAATAATATAACAATTTTTAAAAGTCCTTCCTCTCATATAAGCTAAAGGAGAAATTTCAATTATATTATTTTGTATTAATTTATCAATATCTTGTTTTGAATATTTTTCTTCAAAAACATCAATAATTGGTTTAGTCCATGGATCCATTTTTTTAATTATATTTCCTGGTAAAAATCCAAGATCTTCCTCTACTGTAACTATAGGTCTAGTTAAAATAATTTTATTAATTAATCCATTTTTTAATAAAGTAATAGCTTCATTACATGCTAAATAGGTTTTACCTGTTCCAGCTGGTCCAATAACGAATAAAATTTTAATTATTGGATCCTTTAAAGATTTGAAATATTTTTCTTGATTTATTGTCTTAGGATTAAAATTATAATTAATATTATTTGTTTTTTTCATATTAAAATGAATTTTTCCAATATTATTTTTACTTAAAGGAAATAATTTATAATACGATAGTGTTTTATTTATTAATATAAAATTTAATAACATATTTATCCACATTAAAATATATTAAAATAAATCTTTATATAATAATTTAATTTAATTGTAAAATTTACTATTAAATTAAATTAAATTTTATTATATAAAATTATATTAAATCTAAATCAATAACAGCTCTACCTTTATTATTATACCAATCTTTTTCTTTACGATCTATTGTATTATTTCTTTCAATAACAGCAGATAAAATTAATGGTTTTATATTAGAAAAATTTATATTATATTTATCCATTTCACTTTTAAGGGAAGAGGTATCTTTTGGAAAACAGGTCCCTCCAAATCCACATTGACCATCTGGACCAGGAATATTTGTATGACTAAAGCCAATTCTTGAATCTTTACATGCTAAATTTATAATATTATCATAATTAATATTTTTTATTTTACAATATTGGTAAATTTCATTACAAAAGGAAACTTTTGTTGCTAAAAAACAGTTTCGAAATAATTTAATCATTTCAGCTTCAGCATTGGTTACGAAATATAAATCATTATATAATATATTTTTATTGAAAAAAGCAAAATTAAATAATTTTTTAATTGTAATAATAAATTCTTCATCTTTATTTGTTTCACCTGTTAAACCAAATATCCATTCTTTATTATTTATAAAGTCAAAATGCCAATTTTGTTCAGTTAAAAATTCAGGCATAAAAAAACATCCTAATTTGTCACATGTTCCTATAGGCACAGTTGATCTTAATATTATAAAACCTTTATATTGTATATTTTTTAAATCATTTAACACATTTTCAACAATTTGAGTATAACAAGATCCATCTTTATTCATAGGTGTTGGAACACATACAACTATTAAATCACATTTTAATAAATCATTAAATTTTAATTCTAAAGGAATACATAATTGATGAATAGAATCATAAACTAATATTTCAATTTCATTACATTTTAGTTGTAAAGTAGCTTTTCCAACAAAACCATTTCCAATTATTCCAATTAACATATATATATTTATTATATTATAAATCTAAACTTATTGTATTTTTATCAGATTTTTGTCTTCTCTTTGTTCTTTTTGGAATATTATTAGAACTTTGCAAATCTTTTAAATCATTAATACTTATAGTGCTACTTTCATTAGTATTTAATCCATTATTTATATTTGTATTTGAATTTGATTGTTGGATATTAATTGTTTTTGTTTTTAATCCTGATAAAATTTCATTTATATCATTCGGACCTTTCATTTCTGGACGCATACTTTTGTCATTTGACAAATTATAATTATTTTCTCGAATATTAATTCCATCATCAACAAAATTACTTTTTGCCATTGTTATATCAGGTCTATTTGCATAAATATTATTTCCTCCCCTATTTAATGATGGAGGTGGAGCATTTGGACCCTGAGTATTTAATGGAGCAGGAGGACCTCGATTATTATTATTATTATTATTAGGTTCCATCAAGTTATTCATAAAACCTGAAAATCCAGGATTAGATTGTGACATTGAATTAACAGCAGCAGATTGAAATGATTTCATTAAATCTGGATTTTGTCTAAAAATATCATCCATTCCTGGCATTGCCGATTTAAACATTGTATTTGTCATATGAACCATCATAGCACTTCCTCCTAATTGAAATAAAAGTTTTAATTCAGGAGCCATAGATGCTTTTGTTTTATATTTTTCATATAATTCAGAAAATATTTCATCATAATCATTAATATTTTCATTAATTTGTTCCCCCCAGCCTTCTAATTTAATATCAAATGGATCAAATCTATTATTTAAAAATTCGACACCATTAATGATAGCCATCATCATATTCCCTTGAAATTTAATTGAATTTTGTTTTGTTTTTTCATCCATTATAGTTTCATATTCTCCTTGCATTTCCATTAAAGAAGATTCCATAGAATATTTTTTAGATAGTTCTACTCCTTTTTTTTCTAAAGCTTCTAATTTTCTTAAATATTTAAATTTTTCTCTTAGCATTTCTTCCTTAGTCATCGTAGGTTGGGAAGGAATAAATTTTTCAGGATTTACCGGAATATTGTCGAATTTAGAATATCCATCCCAAGTTTTATTATCATTAGAAGTTTCATTGGTTGCGGCTCCAATATTTGAATTATCTTCAAATTTGACTGAATGTTTTTCTTCATTATTGAATAAAGATGAATTATATTGTTTTTGAATACCATTTCCTTTATCATTTGATAAATCGTTAAGTTCATTTTCTAAATTATTTAGATCATCAATATCAATATCACTTGATGGTTTATTATTATTTTCTTTTATTTTATCATTCATTAATAATTCTAATCCCCCTCCAAAATTAGTTGATTTTAAAGATTTTATATTTTTATTATTAAATGAATCATCTAAATTGTCAAAATCCATAGAAATATCAATTATTTCATTATCCATATTATGATAAAATTAGAACATTTAATTTTAAGTAATACGAATTGTTAAATATATAAAAATTTAATAATAATAATAAATTTATTTATTTTTTATAATATTAATTTTTAATATTAATTTTATGATTAATATACCATAATCCTTGTAAAAAACAATCAGATAAATCATCTTTTTTTGAATGTTTTTTAAAATTATTTACCCATTGTTCTAATTGTATATCTTTACTTATAGTTTCTAAACAATATTGAATACCTAATTGTTTTCTTTCTTTATAATCTGTTTTTTTGGTTGTATCTTTTAAAAAATCTTTTAATTTATTTGAGGAGCTAATAAATTCAATTTTTATAAAATTATTTTTCATAATAAAATATTGTGCCAACATTCCTTGTATTGTTTTCATTTTATTTGCTAAAGGTCCAATTTGATTTTCAATAATAATTAATTCTATACTCGATATATGATCTAAAAAAATAGTATTAAATTTATTTTGAATATTTTTTCCAATAGTAACTAAATTTACTTTTGAAGCTGGTTGAAAAGGAATTATATCAAAACAATTACTATTTGAAAATTCATTTATAGAATGTATTAAATCTAGTTTTTTGGAAGGTTTTTCATAAATAATTTTATATTTATCAGCAATTGCATATAAATTAATAATTTTTTGTTTATTTAAATAGGATAGGCTTAATTCAGGGGAAGGTATTAAAAAATTCATTTTTTTTGCATGTTTTAAACAATAACATTTAGAAACTTTTATAAATTTAGCTGGTTTTCCACATAATTCATTTTTTGAATATTCCATACATTTTGTTTCAGATTGTTCAGTTAAATCAATATTATCCCATTTAATAATAGAAAAAGACGTATTATCATTATTAGTTTCAAATAAACAAAAAGATAAATTTTTTATTCCTACATCAATACTAACAAATTTCATTTAAATATATAAAATATATATATTTAAACCATTCTTTTTATTAATATTTTAAAAATTTTTTGTAGAAATAGAAGGAGAAAACATTCTAGCATTTAATTGTTCCCTAGATAAATAAGATTTTTTTAAATCACTATCATTTTCACCAAAACTATGTTTTCTAGAATCATGAGTAGAATTGAAAATAAATGGACTATTATTTGATGAATTATTATTTAAATAGGTTGTTGGATTATTACCAGAGGAATTAATTGCATCTAAATGATTATATTTCATAATTTGATTTGCATTTTTTTGTAAATATTCTCTATATTCCCAATTACTTTTAATACCAGCATTATTTTTAATTTGTTCATTGATTATTGTTTCCGGTTGCCAATTTGAATAATTTCTTCCATCAGCCATAATTGGCGGAAGATTTAAATATTTATTATTAGATCCAGAAAATAAAGACATAACTATTTATACAATTAATATATATAATTTATTCAATTTCTAACATTTTTAACATTTCATTTTTTTTTAATTTATTTGGATCTTTTGATAATCCTTTTTCAAAAACAACTGATCGTAATTTTTGAACACTCATGTTTTTATATATGGATTCGTCTAAAGATAAATTTAATTTTTTTAAAGATTCATTATTAATTTCATTATTAATGCTTAATAAATCATTTTCATTAAATAATGGATTTGCCTTTGTTAGATTACTATTTATAGTTTCATCATCATTATCATCATCATTATCATCATCAATAAAATTATCCTCTTCATCTGGTATTTCATTTGAATCCATATTCGTTATTAAATTAAATAATTCATCATTTATATCAATTATTTCTGAATTAGATTTAGTTTCATTCCCTAAATTAATATTTAATAATTTAATATTATCATTTCTTATAGATTGGCTTTCTTTGCAAACATGTTCTGAATCAATAACTTCTTCTGAATCCGAATCTGAATCTGAATCCGAATCCGAATCCGAATCCGAATCCGAATCAGATTCCGAATCCTCATATATTTCATTATCTGAAACAGAAATTAATGATTTATTAGAATTTTTTGTTTCATTGGAAGGAAGATTATTAACATTATTTTTATTTCTGAAATATTCAATTTCCTGCGCCATTGTTGATATTAATCCTAGCATTGAAGATATTTTATGATCTTGTTGAGATAAATTAAAACTTAAATACATATAAATTAGAGAAGCTAATAGTAAAGAAATTCCTAAAGATAAAAAAAAACTTTGACTAAAAATTTCTGATAATACCATTATTATTAAATTAACAATATATTTATATTTCTAGGATAACGAATTATATAGGTTTGTTTTTTCAATAATTTCAATTGGATAATTCATATCACTCAACACTTTAAAACCTCCTTTTATATCAGATATTCCATTATCTAATTTATAGGTATGAATTAAATTATTATTTTCTTTCAAAGTTTTCATATTAAAATTAGTTATATTGATATTATTTGACAAGTGTTTACAAACTTTAGTATAATGAGTAGTTAACATACATTTAACATTAGATTTACTTACAATATATTCCATAAATGCAATTGCACTAATTGTTGCTTCTTCCGGATTAGTTCCAGAATATAATTCATCAAAAATACAAAAATGATTTTGTAATTTATTATTTTCATCATTTATATTATCAATAATTTCTTTGCATCTCCTTGCTTCCGCTTGAAATAAACTATCTCTTCCTGATGTATCTGGAATATTAAGATAACAATGAAGATTATCATATATAATAGATTTTGCATTGGTATAACATCCACATCCAAATTGTTGTGATAAAATTATATTGATTAATGTTGTTTTAAGTAATGTTGTTTTTCCTGAAGCATTTGGTCCAGTAATAATATAATTTGTATCTAATAAATAGGAATTTTTAATTGGATCTTTATTAATTAAGTTTGGATAAAAGGCATTTTTAAAATAAGAATTGGATTTTTTATTTGATTTTTTAATAAATTTGGTAAAATTTATATGATTAGAAATAATATTTTTATGTAAACCTTCCATATTATTTATATAACCATTAAATCCAAACGAATATATTAATGATTGTTGATAGGTTTTATTATCATATAATTGATAAAATGTATGCAAAACATTTCCAATTTCAAAAAGTTTTAAAAAACTTATAGAAAATGGTTTAATAATATCAAGTTTTGATTTAAATTCCAATAAAATAGATTTATGTTTTATTATATCCTTTTGAAAAGATTGATAGGATTTTAAATTATTAATTTGTAAAAGGTGATTATCCATTGAATTTAATGTATAAGATAAATAATTTTTAAATTTCAATAAATAATCATGAATTTTTTTAGCATTAGAATAAAATCTGATACAAATAAGTATATTTTGATATATTGAAAATATATAAAAAGCAGCTGAAACAAGAAGATATAATTTTTGACTTGAATCAATTTCATTAAATTCAGTAAAAATTTTTCCAATTGCATGATTTGATATAATAATTTTAAGAATATCAATATATTCATTTATATTAATATCTAATCCTTTCATTTTTATAATAAAAAATGGAATTATTAAAATAAATATTGGAATAAATAAAGATAATAATGGAGAAATAATATTATATAAACTCATTATTTGTAAAAAGGAAGAATTATTATTTAAAAACTTTGCATGTTCCCAATCAATAAATAAATATTTTTCACAAAATCCAGTTTCATTTTTAATTTCATTCCATGAATCATAAATTTCTTTAAATTTATAGGAATCCATTTCCTCTGATGTAGAAGTAAAATTTTTTAATAAAGTTTGAGTATCTTTAAGATATGATATATCAGTTGAATAATATTTTGAAAATGAATTTAATATTAAATCACCAAAACAATTGGATGGATTTAATATATAATTATAAATACAAATTTCATTTGAATCGTTGGATTTAATAAGTTCCAAATCTTGAACTATAGATAAATTAATTTCTTTTTTGTTTGAATTAAAATTAATAGGTAATTTAAATATTAAATCAATTTCCATTAATTCAGAATTCATTTATAATAAATTATATTTTATTATAAAAATTTAGACGAATAATTTTTTTATAAATTAAAATTAGCAGGTAGTTCATCAATTTGAGTATTATAATATTGTTCTATTTCTTTAATTTT
>Ga0247841_10013105_pt1 | contig 10670 bp, 11 predicted proteins | sample LaCruzMarch2015__2_FD_192410 | JGI IMG/M metagenome (GOLD analysis project Ga0247841, IMG submission 192410) | Freshwater microbial communities from meromictic Lake La Cruz, Castile-La Mancha, Spain - LaCruzMarch2015_18m | ecosystem: Environmental > Aquatic > Freshwater > Lake | place: Spain...
TATGATTATTTTGTAACTGGAATTGAAAAAAATAAAAATTTTAAATATTGCTCTATTGCAAGGAAATACGATTATATGTGTGGTAAAGAAGGTAAAAAATATATAAATAAAAAAAATAAAAACTGACATTTTAAATGAGAAAAAGTGTAAATATTAAAAATATTTTTTGTTTTATTTCTTGGATTTTTTAGATTTTTTTGTTTTTCTTGATTTCTTTGTTTTTCTTGATTTTTTAGTTTTGTTTATTTTCTTTGATTTTCTATTTCTTTTTTTTATTGAACCCGCTAAACTTGATTTACTATATAATTCATATGATGAACCCATATTTTTTTTATTATACTTTGAACCTGCTATATTAGCAATAGAAGAAGTTATATTTCTTGTTTCAGTTTCTGAATTATCTTGTTTATTTTTTTTTGATATTTTTATTTTATTATTATTTCTTTTTGTTTTTATTTTTTTTCCTCCTTGTCTATTTTGTGTATTTGAAGTATTTGGATTTATATTTTTTGGAACAAAACTCGTCGGATACCTTCGGGCTATATCAGAAGGTAGTGGAGGTTTCACGTTCCTTATTGGTTGTTCTGTATTTTCATTTTCATCATTTTCATTTTCATTATTTTCATTTTCATCACAATTTTTAACATCATCTATTTCTTTCTTTATTCTCTTAACTTCTTCCAATAATTCTTTTAACTCTTGAGCATTATCAGGAATAGTTGAAATTGTATTATTTATTTCTTCAAGTATTTTCTTCATATTACCGTCATTTTTATTTTTTGATGATTGAAGTTCATTATTTAATTCATCTATTTTTGATGTTTTTTCAATTAATTCTTTATTTAAATCTTCAATTTTTTTATTTAAATCATCAATTTTTCCTCTTATATTTTCATCACTTATAGCAAGGTTTTTATTTCTTTGATCAAGAAGAAGGTTTTTAGCTTCTTTTAATTTTTCACAACAATCTTTTAAATATTGTTTTATTTTATTTAAATTGATACTTTTCAATAGTTCTAATATTTGATCTTTTTCTGTTTTTAAAGCAGTATTTTTTTCAGAAATTTTTTCTTGTAATTTTTTAATGCTTTCAATTATCGAGTTGTAATCACCGTTATCACTACCATTATTATCACTACCAAAAATATTCATATATATTATATAAATATTTTAACATTTTAAAGATAAGTTTAAAGAATTAATTTCTTCTTTAATTCTTAATATTTCATTAATAATTTCTTGAGTATCTTTCTTAGATTGTTCAATATCATTATCCGTTAAACCACTATTTATAATTATTTCTTGAATATAAGAATTAATATTTTCTAATCCTTTTTTTTGTTCGTTTTTTTCTTGGATAATTTCTTTAATATAATTTTCATATTCATTTTTTAATTCTTCTAAATGAATATTATTATCATTATTATTATTAAGTTTGTCTTGAATATTTTTGTTTTTTTCTAAAAGTAAGTTTTCTCTTAATTTTTTTTCTTGTTTTAAAGTATTTAAATAAAAATCATATTTAAACACATCAATATCACAAGGTATTTTATATCTACATATGTTTTCTGTCATTATGGATATAAATAGAAAATAATATATTATATTTTTACATAAAAATATAATATTAGTATATATTATATTAAGAAATGTCAAAAATAGTATTAGATCCTTTATTAACTCCAGACGATAGTCGTTTTGTTTTATTTCCAATTAAAGATGAAGAAATATGGGAAATGTATAAAAAACAAGTTGAGTTATTTTGGAGACCTGAAGAAATAGATTTATCAAATGATATATCACATTGGAATGGGTTGAATGAAGATGAGCAATATTTTATAAAAATGATTTTAGCATTTTTTGCTTCAAGTGATGGAATAGTTATGGAAAATTTAGCATCAAGATTTATGAATGATGTGCAACTTGCTGAGGCTCGTTCATTTTACGGATTTCAAATTGCTATGGAAAATATACATAGTAATACATATAGTTTATTAATAGAAAGTTATATTAAAGACCAAGAAGAAAAAAGTAAATTGTTTAATGCGATACAACATTTTCCTTGTATTAAAAAAAAAGTAGAATGGGCTAAAAAATGGATAGCTGATAAAAGTAATTTTCCAACAAGATTAGTTGCTTTTGCTTGTATTGAAGGTATATTTTTTAGTGGTGCTTTTTGTAGTATATATTGGTTAAAAAAAAGAGGTTTAATGCCCGGATTAACATTTTCAAATGAATTAATATCACGAGATGAAGCATTACATACAGAGTTTGCTGTATTACTTTATAAAAAATTGCTGAAAAAAATAACTAAAGCAAAAGTTTATCAAATTATAAAAGAAGCTGTTGATATCGAAATAGAGTTTATAATAGAAGCTTTGCCTTGTAAATTGATAGGAATGAATTGTGATATGATGTGTCAATATATAAAGTTTGTTTCAGATAGATTAATAGTTCAATTAGGTTATTCAAAAATATATAATGTGGATAATCCATTTTCTTTTATGGAACTAATTTCATTAGAAAGTAAAACTAATTTTTTTGAAAAACGAAATTCTGTTTATGCTTTAGCTAATAAAGAAAAAAGTAATGATATATTTGTCTTAGATGAAGTATTCTAATATAAATATTTTAATGATTTTTATATCTAAAATTATATCTAAAATTAAAAGAATAAAAAGAGTTAAAATAAAAAAAATATAACATCCATAAAAAATATATGAAAAAAATAAGTTGCGATTATGAAGAAAAAAATATTGAAGAAATAAAGGAAAATCAAAAAGAAAAGCAAAATATTATTTTATTAATAATGAATTGTTTTAAGTATAAAGAAAAATCTGATTATCAAAAAAAAACTTGGTTATTAAATCTTCCTAAACATATTCGATATTATCATGTTATTGGGATTCCAGAATTAAATAATCCTTATGTTTTTGATAATGAAAATAATATTTTATACGTATCTTGTCAAGATGATTATTGTAATCTACCTAAAAAAGTAATTCGTTCTTATGAAGCAATTTATGAAACATTTGATTTTAAATATATTTTTAAAACTGATGATGATCAAATGGTTAATGATATTAATTTTTTCAATATTTTAACGGAACTTTTAGAAAACAAAGAAGATTATATTCATTATGGAGGAAATATGATTACAATAAAACTTCCTCAAATTAGTACATATAATACTATACATAATGAATTACCAAATAATATAATTATAAAACCAACAAAGTATTGTAATGGAAGATTTTATTTTTTGTCTAAGAAAGCAATAAGTTTTTTAATAACAAAAAAAAAATTAATTGATAAAGAATATATTGAAGATTATTCTATTGGGTTTTATCTTGATAAAAACATGAAAGACTATATGTTATTTTTAAATACAGATAATTATTTTAGAGATTTTCAAATAAACACAAATAAAATCGTAAAAATACAAATAAAAATATAACTATTACTTATATGAATGAAATAAGTTTAAAAAAAATACCTAAAAAAATATTTATTGTTCCTTATAGAAACAGAGGACCTCAATTTCATTTTTTTTGTAAATGGATTAATGATTTTATTTTAAAAGATAATAATGACTATGAAATATATTTTTCACATCAATATGATAACAGAGTTTTTAATCGAGGAGCTGTAAAAAATATTGGTTTTATTATCGCTAAAAAATTATATCCTAATCACTATAAAAATATAACTTTTATTTTTAATGATATTGATTGCTTACCATATAAAAATATATTTAGTTATGAAACTGATATAGGAAAAGTAGCACATTATTATGGATTTAAACATTCATTAGGAGGAATTGTTGTCATAAAAGGTATAGACTTTGAAAATATTAATGGTTTTATTAATTTATATAGTTGGGGTCAAGAAGATAGATCTTTACAGACAAGATGTTTAAAAAATAATATTACAATTGATAGAAGTAATTTTTATGAAATTGGTAGTAAAGAAATATTACAACTTTTTGATGGAATTAATAGAATTATTAATAATAATGAATTAAAAAAAATTATTTACGATGATAATACCGATGGTTTAAATACTATTTCCAATTTACTTTATTCTGTTGATAAAGTTTCAAAAAATAAAGAAGATGAATTATTTATTCAAAACTTACCTGAAAATGTTTTTATCATTAATATTTATAAATTTTTAACTAATTATAAATATAATATTAATGATTTTTCTAACTATGATTTAAGAAAAACAGAAACAGAATTATATAATGATATACACAAATTAGATAAAAACTTATTTTGTAATTTTGACAGTGATAACTGGAGCAATATTCCTTTATTTGATAAAATAAAATCAAATAACATTTCTTTAAATACAAAACCTAATATTAACACTTCTTTAAATATAAAACCTAATATTAACACTTCTTTAAATATAAAACCCAATAACAATAACTATTCAAATATAAAATTTAATAACAATAACTATTCAAATATAAAAACTCAAAATATAAAACCTAATATTAACTATAATAATGTTTCGGCAACTCAACTATATAGTAAATATTATGCTTTAAAAAATAATATTAAATCAAAAGCAACAACTTCAATAAAAGTTGGACTAGGTGGTGTTATTTAAGTTAATGAAAAATAGAATTAAAAAAATTATATATTTAAAAAGTATTTATAAAACTTTTATTATTACAAATGGAAAATATTAATTGTTTATATATAAATTTAGATTATAGAACTGACAGAAATACACATGTTATTAATCAGTTTAACGCATTAAATATACAAGCAGAAAGAGTTGATGCCGTAAAAAACACACATGGTTCTATTGGTTGTTCTTTATCACACATTAAATCTTTAATGATTGCCAAAAAAAATAATTGGAAACAAGTTATGATTGTTGAAGATGATATTACTTTTTTAGAACCTAATCTATTTAAAAATAATTTAAATAATTTTTTAAACGCTAATATTGATTTTGATGTATTATTAATAGCGGGAAATAATTTTTATCCTTACGATAATGTAAACGAAAATTGCATAAAAATTTATAATTGTCAAACAACAACAGGTTATATCGTAAAACAACATTATTATGATACTTTAATAAATAATATAAAACAAAGCGTTATTTTATTAATGAAACAACCGTTTAATCATCGTTTTTATGCGATTGATATATGGTGGAAACAATTACAAAAAAAAGATAACTGGTATTTATTAATACCTTTAAATATTATACAAATGTCGGGATTTTCAGATATTGAAAAACGAATGACGAATTATTCTAATGTTATGTTAAAATATAACAAATAATATTTTTTATATTTTTTATATTTTTTATATTTTTATAATATATATGAGAAAACTAAGAAATATTACAAAAAGAAAACAAAGAAAAACAAAGTCTAGAAAAACAAAGTCAACAAGAACAAAAAAAGGAGGAAATGGAAATAATTATATTAATAAAAATATTAGATACGTTAGAAATGGGAAACAATCAGAACCTGAACCTGAACCTAAAAATAAATCTATGTATCAAAAAATTTTTGGAACTAAAGAAGAAATAAACCAAAGAAAACTAGAAAAAGAAAAAAAAAGACAAGAATATTTAGATGAAATATATAATGATCCTAAAAATTTTTAATAGATATTCTTAAAATATAAAAATAATTATTTTTATATTTTAAGAATATATTTTCTTTTTATAATATATATGAGAAAACTAAGAAACATTACAAAAAGAAAACAAAGAAAAACAAAGTCTAGAAAAACAAAGTCAAGAAGAACAAAAAAAGTAGGAGGAGAAACCAGAGAAGAAAGAGAAATAAGACAATGGGAAGAAGATGTAGATAAACAAAATAGATTAAATAATAAATTAAATAATATTAATCTAATTTATGGTGATAATGCTAGAAAAAATCGAAGAAATATTATTTATGAAGATATGTATGTTCAAAATGTAGGTGAACAAAAACCCATAAAAAGACAATGGTTTATTCCAAAGAAAAGATATAGTATTGGTGATAGTAACTAAAATAGTAATAAAATACAAATATTATTTTATTGCATCTCATTCCATTTATTTTTATTAAATGGGGAGACAATTATATCTTGAAGTTTTCCTTTCCAATATTCTATTCTTTTTTCAAATTCTATATCCTTCTTAGTAATAGGATATATAGGAGTAGAAGCCATAATTTCTTCCTCATCTGGTGTCATTAATGGTTTATAACCGTAACAGTTAGCACCAAACCTAACAAGAGGATTAGATATAAAACCTCCATTAATACCAGGTCTTCCACAATCATTTTTATGATTTTTTGTTTTACTCAATTTATTATAAGTTGCTTTTTGAGTTGGAAATAAAGCAAGTTGTCCTTCAGACCATCCATAATTACAAAACTCACCATCATTTTTATAATATTCTTCTATTTGATCATATGTTGCTAGTTTAGAATTAAATGCTGAACAAACTGCTTTAGCATCTTCATAGTTATAAATATTTTCAGGAATATTAAAGACTTGAGGTTTTTCAAAAGAAGGACTAGGATCAGGACTACTTATAGGAGAGTTAACAGTTTCTTTACTTGGAGTATTTTCATAAACATCAATATCAATTTTTGGATTATTTGTAAATATATCTTTTACACTTGAAACAATATTTATTCCTAACAAATATTGAAAAAAATTAACAACTATTAATAAAACTAATAAAGAAATAAGAAATATTCCAAAAATATTAGTTGAAGAATTGTTATTATCAACATCAGAATATTGATTTTCTTTATTTCCTAAATAAAAAGAAAAATATAAAAAAATACAAATAACAAATAGTAATATAAAAATTAAAATTGGATTAAAAAAAAATTGATTTTGTATATTTAAATTGTTTTCATTGTTTTCATTTTCCATTTATATATAATGTTTTTTTTTTTTTTTTTTTGTTTATTCTATTTACATAATTATATATTTATATATTTATGTAACCTTTCTATAAAAAAAACAATAAGCTTCATGTGTTACTATATCATTTATATTTGTTATTTTTGTAATAATTGTATCATCAAACTTATACCAAGTATCTATATTTTTTATTGTTGATGTGTAATGTCCCCCAAGATTCGAACCTGTGTGATTACAAATTCCATATAAATCGTAAATATATGAATTTTTATTATATCCTATAACATAATCTGATAAGTCTAATTTTTCCAATGGAAATGTAACAAGAACTTTATTTTTTTTTTCGTGTGAAAAATATCTTTTTAAATCAATAATCAATACATTTGGAAAATTCCAAAACTTGATATGTTTTTTTGCTTTTTCTTTTTGATTTGTTTTATCATTAAAAACCGCATTATCACCTTCCATTATTTCACCTTCAACAAACAAATTAAAACAATCAATAAGTGTTGGATTTTTTATATTTGGAATTGGCAAACTTAATATAGAATATATTTCTGGAATATATGATTTATTTATATCATCTTTATTTATATTTTCAATAATTGTTATTTGTATTCCATAAAATATATTAAATATTTCCGAATATTCTTTTGAATAAATATTAGAAATCATTTCATAACTTTTTTTAGCTATAACATCTGTTTCATTTTCCGTTTTTCCATTGATTGTTACATTTACTTCTCTCGATAAAGCATTATGAAAACAGTTTATAATAAATACTATAAACTCAGTTATATCATTTTGATAGTAATCAGAAAAAATATGGATGTTTTTAATTACAGCAAGTTTTTGTATTGTATTTATAAACTTATTTGGTGTAATAACACAGTTTTCACTCCATAACATATCTCTTAAATTATTCCATTCTATCAATAAAACAGAATCATTATTATTATTAATATTTTTATTATAATCTATTTTATTTAATATTTCATTTAATTCATAAGTATGTGATATTATTTGAAAACAAGAGTTAATAAAACAAGTGTTACCCATATTTTGTAATCCTGATAATCCTTTATTTTTACAATTATTGAACATATTTAATATATTTTTATATATTTAAACATATTTAATATATATTTATATTATTATGAACTTTAATAGTATAAATAACTTAAGAAATTATAACTTACAAAACAATCATTTGAGAAATAATCAAACAAGAAATAATCAAACAAGAATAAGAAATAATCAAATAAGAAACAATGAAATAAGAAACAATCAAATAAGAAACAATCAAATAAGAAATACACAATTTTTAAATAATTCAACAACAAATAATAATAATAATAATAATAATAATAATAATTACAGTTTTTCTTTGGATGAAGAACAACAAAACCTTTTAAATATTTATACACAAAATTATAATCATATTGCTAATGAAATTGAATATTTGTATTCAAGATTAGATATTATCAATGAAAATATTTTTATTTTAACTTCTAACATAAATAATAATATTAGGCAACCTTATAATATTAGAAATAATAGACAAAGAAATATTAATCAAATAAATAATGAACTAATAAATAATATTAATCAACCTTTATATTATGATATATATTTCGAAACTATAATTCCAACTGCATTATTAAATCAAAATCAATCCACAAATCAATCCACAAATCAATCCACAAATCAATCCACAAATCAATCCACAAATCAATCCACAAATCAATCTACAAATCAATCTACAAATCAATCTCAAATAAATCAAGAAATACAAGAACAGATACAACAACCAATAACGGAAGAACTAAGACAACAACAAAGACAACAACTAACAATAGAACAACCAACAAGAGAACAACCTATACAACGTCAAATAGAAAATCAAACAATTTTTTATGATCAAGTTGTAGCTTCAAGACCATTGTTAAATTATATTTTACAAGAAAATGTGAATAATACATTTCAAAATACTTTATTGAATGCTTTATTTAATAATATTTTAAATAATAATTTTAACGATCTTGAAAATGAAATTAATATACCTACGCAACAAGAAAAAAATAAAGCATTGATAATATCAAAATACGAAAACTTACTTAATAAAACAAATGAAGAATGTCCTATTACTTTAAGTAAATTTAATAATGATGATGAAGTTGCACAAATAAAAAAATGTAAACATATTTTTACTGCTAATCAACTAAATATTTGGTTTCAAAGTAATGTAAAATGTCCTACTTGTCGTTATGATATAAGAAATTATATTGATGAGGAAGAAGAAACTAATATAAATAATCAAACTAATAATATTGAAGAAAACAATCAAAGTAATAATATTGAACTACATACATATGATATTTCAAATAATGAAATAATTCATGGACCATTTATTAACTTTTTTGATAGTTATAATTATTAATCCTTCTTTTTACATGGAGTAAAATAACTCATTATATTTTGATTTCCTTTTTTAATATTATTTGTTTCAATAAGATATTTTTCAAATAATAATATTTCTACCTCATTATTTTTAAGTTTTTCTATCTTTTTTTCTTTTTGTTTTAATGTTAAATCTAATAAATTATTAATTTGTTTTATTTCTTTTTTAAATTGTTTTATTTTTGTTTCTTTGTTTTGTAATAACCATATTTTTTCTAAAACTAATGAAAATAATTGTTGTAATGGTTTCATTACTTGATTTGATATATAAAATGTAAAGTCTATCTTTATTTTATTTTCTCTTATAAAATCTGGTGTTTCTATTTTTTCGCCCTGTAATGCTTTACTATTTGAATTATAAATATAAACAAATGGTATTCTATCTCCAATACTTGGTTTATTACCTGGGTCTCTTGATGCTATTCTATCTGCTAAAACTTTATGAGCTATTCTTGATGGATTTTTATAATTTGAGTTTAATGACTTTGTTATTATTAATTTTTCAATTGGGTAATTTTGTTTCATTATATTATTCAAACAACAATCTAAGAAACTTACTGCCTTTAATAAATTTTGTTCTTTCATTAAAATATCTATTACTCCTCCATATATATCTTTCACAATCGGAGCATTATCTCTTCTTTTTAATACTATACCCATTTCTTTTCTTTTACATTTTGTTGGATCATATTCATATAACATTCCAACATACTTTTTCTTTGCCAATAAACAAAAAGGCATAAATGTTTTTTCATATTCAAAATCATGTGGTTGTTTTAAAAACTTTGAAACCATATTTGTTGCTTCTTGTGCTAAATTAATTGACAATTCTAATGCTTTTTGACCTATTATTTTATCTCCTTCTGGTGTCTCTAAATTAAATGTGAAAAATACTGAATCCGTATTATGGACGACTATTTTTCCTATTCCTGCCGAAAAATGGTGATTATCAGTGGTTAAATCATAAACATAACCTTCATATGATATTTCAAACATTTTTTTTATAGCATTTGGATTCTTTCTTTGTTTTTTTGTTGTCATTGTCATTGTATAAATATTATTTTTATCTTTTCTTGTATTTATTGATGTATTATATCCTAAACTATTGCAAAGCCAAGTAATTTGTGCTGAACTTATTTGACTTTTTTGGTCTATTCTATTTAATCCTTTTTCTTTATCCCCATCTGAATCATACAATCCTTCATAAAATGATTTTCTTATATTTATATTTCCATTTAATATTTCATTTGGAATTATTTTTGATTTTTTATAATATAATTTATTTCTATAATAACTGACTAACTTAACTATTGA
>Ga0247841_10013106_pt1 | contig 10670 bp, 7 predicted proteins | sample LaCruzMarch2015__2_FD_192410 | JGI IMG/M metagenome (GOLD analysis project Ga0247841, IMG submission 192410) | Freshwater microbial communities from meromictic Lake La Cruz, Castile-La Mancha, Spain - LaCruzMarch2015_18m | ecosystem: Environmental > Aquatic > Freshwater > Lake | place: Spain...
TATGAGACATATTGTAATTGGTGTAGAATTTATGCCTTCAAAAAACTTTTATATAAACTTAGGCTTTAATTACCAGAGAAGAAAAGAATTAGTTGTATCTACTCGACCATTTTTAACAGGATTTTCTGCCGGATTTGGCTTAAAAATATCAAAATTTCATTTTAGCTATGCAAGAGCTTCATACCATCTTGCCGGTGCTTCTAATTTCTTTTCATTAAGCACAAATATTAATGAGCTTTATAAAAAAAGCAAAATATAAAAAACTAACAATTTGCCGATGTGTCAATTATAAACAATGAATTACAAGACTTTTAATAAAAATATTATAATTGCAATTGATGGTTATTCTTCATGCGGGAAAAGCACATTGGCTAAATCTTTAGCAAACATAATTGGTTATACTTATATTGATAGCGGTGCTATGTACAGAGCTGTTACAATTATGTGCTTAGAAAAAAAATTAATTAATAAAGAAAAAATTGACACAAAAAATTTAATTAAAGAATTACAAAATATTGATATAAAATTTATTTATAATAAAAAAAATAAAAAAACCGAAACTCATCTAAATGGAAAGAATGTAGAAAATGAGATACGTTCAATTGAAATAGCAAACTATGTAAGTTTAGTCAGTAAAATACCTGAAATCAGAGAAAAGTTAGTTAATATTCAAAAAGATCTTGGTAAAAACAAAAAAATAGTAATGGACGGCAGAGATATTGGCACGGTTGTTTTTCCTGAAGCTGAAATAAAAATTTTTATGACAGCAGATATTAACATAAGAGCAGAAAGAAGATTTAAGGAGCTGATTAAATTTCAAAAAAATATTACTATTGATGAAATAAAAGAAAATTTAGCTAAAAGAGATTTTATTGATGTTAACAGGAAGGAAAGCCCGTTAAAAATTGCTGATGATGCAATAATATTAGACAACAGCTATTTAACTCCTGAAGATCAATTAAGCTGGGTCATTAATATAATTTGTAGAAAATTTCAAACGATTATAGAATGATTATAGAAATTGATAAAAATTCCGGATTTTGTTTTGGTGTAGTTTATGCAATTACTGTGGCAGAAGAAGTCCTTAAAGCTGAAAATAAATTATACTGTTTAGGTGATATTGTTCATAATAATGTTGAAGTCGCAAGGTTAAAAAAGAAAGGTCTTATAACAATTAACCACGAGCAATTTAAAAAAATACATAATTGTAAGGTTTTAATAAGAGCACATGGTGAACCTCCCGAAACTTACAGAATAGCACTTAATAATAATATTGAACTCATTGACGCTTCATGCCCTGTTGTTTTAAAACTACAAAATAAAATTAAAAACGGATACGATGAAATAATTAAAAAAAATGGCCAAGTTGTAATTTATGGAAAAAAAGGGCATGCAGAAGTAAACGGATTAGTTGGTCAGACAAAAGGAAAAGCTATAGTAGTTAACGAAATATCTGATTTAGATAAAATAGATTTTACTAAAACCATTAATATATTTTCTCAAACAACTCAAAGTCCTGAAGAATATAAAATTATTATAAATGAAATAAAAAAAAGACTAAATAAAGTTTCAAATCAAAAATTACTGATTACTAATCAAACTATTTGCAAACAAGTTTCTTCAAGAAGTAAAGAATTAAGCAATTTTGCCAAAAAGCATGATATAATAATTTTTGTAAGTGGTAAAAAAAGTTCTAATGGCAAAATTTTATATAATATTTGCAAAGAAATAAATCCTAATACTTATTTCATTTCTGATACAAAGGATCTTAATAACGTACAGTTTGAAAATGTTAATTCTATAGGTATTTGTGGAGCAACTTCAACACCAAGATGGTTAATGGAAAAAATTGCAAACAAAATAAAAAAAATTAAATAATAATTACATTATGAGCGAAATAAAATGTATTGGGGTGTTAACATCAGGAGGAGATTCTCCGGGCATGAACGCAGCAATTAGAGCAGTTGTAAGATCAGGAATTTATAATGGGAAAAAAGTTTATGGTATATTTCAAGGTTATGAAGGGCTGATTGACGGACAAATAAAAGAGCTTAAATCAAAAAGTGTTGCAAATATTATTCAACGTGGTGGAACAATTTTGAAGTCTGCACGTAGTGAGAAATTTAAATTACACGAATATCGAAAACTTGCTTACCAACATTTAAAAAATAATAATATTGATGCACTGGTTGTTATCGGAGGAGATGGTTCATTTCGGGGAGCAAAAGCATTTTACGATGATTTTGATTTTCCTGTAGTAGGTATTCCCGGAACAATTGACAATGATTTATATGGTACAGATGATGCTATTGGTTATGACACAGCATTAAACACAGTTGTACAAGCAGTTGATAAAATACGTGATACTGCAAGTTCACATAACAGGTTATTTTTTGTTGAGGTTATGGGAAGAGATGCAGGTTTTATTGCAATCAGAAGCGGAATTGCCTGTGGTGCAGAAGCAGTTCTGATACCGGAAGTTCCTACTCACCTCGAAACATTAAAAGCACATTTAGAACCGGATAATAAAAGAAAAAAATCAAGTAATATAATTTTAGTTGCTGAAGGAGAACGAGAGGGAGGCGCTTTTGAAATAAAAAAAATAGTTGAAAATGATTTTAAGGAGTACGATGTAAGAGTTGCCGTATTAGGACATATTCAACGTGGCGGGTCACCAACAGCTTATGACAGGTATATTGCAAGTATAATGGGAAATGCTTCAGTAAAAGCTTTGATCGAAGGAAAAAAAGGAATTATGGTAGGTTATGTTAACAGACAAATTGTTCATGTTCCATTTGAAAAAACAATTAAACACCACAAAACTGTAAATAAAGCATTATTGGAAATTGTTGATATTTTAAATTCTTAAACGCGAACTACGAAATTTATCAGATTTGCACTTTAAAATTCTTCCTTAGAAAAATACACTTTAAAATAAACTTAATTTTCTGAATGATTGTTATATTATAATTATCCGAAAACTGAGAAGTCATAACTGCTTTCATTAAAGCAATATTATAATCTGAAAAATTAAAATTATTCACATATTTTGCCCAGTAGGACTTAAGAAAATTATCAAAAATTATGTGATTGTATGAATTAGTTTTATGATTAGCATTAATAAGTTTAAATAACCAATTATGTAGTTTATATGCTTCATTTGCAGATAATCGTTCACATTTTAATTTTGTAAAATTCAAGTGTGTATTTTTCTCTTCATCACTGATTGAAATACCTAAATTTTGAACTTGTTTTAACCTTATAATATCTGCATTGCTAAGCTGGGTGTCTCTATATTTATCAGTTATGCGTAATGGATGTATCCTGTAATTAACAAGAACTTCGGGTATATTTGCAAATTTACAATATTTTGCCATATCAATCCATAATCCATAATCCTGAGATTGATCAAATGCTTCATTGTAACGTATATTATTTTTATCAAGAACGGCTTTTCTTATTATTGTAGATGAATTCACAAAATGACTATCAAAAAGCATTCTAAATTTAATTAATTCATCACTAGCTTCATATTTCCAGATTTCGTCTTTGCCAATAATTTTTGCCCATGAACCGCAAACTCCGACTTCAGGATTTTCATCCATAAATTTAATTTGCTTTTCAAGTCTTGTATTTTCTGCAATATCATCAGAGTCTAAGTTAACCAAATATTCTCCTGATGAATATTCAATACATTTGTTTCTTGTTCTGCCTAATCGTTCATTTGAAGAATTTACAATCAGCTTAATTTTTGGATTGTTATATGATTCAATAATTTTTACACTTTCATCAACGGAGCCATCATCAACAATAATTAATTCAAAATCCTGATAAGTTTGAGCTAAAACGCTATTAATCGCTTCATTCAAATATTTTTCGCTATTATAAACCGGCATTAATACACTTACACGTGGCATGATAATTTTTATAAAAAGTAAACAAAAGTTACAGTAAGTACAGACCGTAAAATATTGAAAACAGAAAATATTTGCTCATAATTGAGATAACTGTTTCTTAAAATTATTGTTACTATTTATTATACTCATTTGTATTTATCTATTTTATATCATCTATTTGCTATAAATAAAGTCTTAACCTAACATGGACAAGCCACAACCAAACAGAAATGTACGATTTACGAAGTATAATTTACGATTTAATAGAAAAATAATAATAAATTTAATCGTACTTCATAAATCGTACTTCGTAAATATTTTACCATTTTTAGCTAGAATATTACTTATAAGACACTAACAACCCGAACCATAACAAATTATTTCTTATTATCTATCAACGCTTTTACAGGAGCTAATCCTAAAGTTGTTGATTGTTCGATTGCTTTTAATACTGCACCTCCTCCTGTAAAAATATAATATTTAGGATTATCAAGAGCAACTATATATAATCCGGGTAATAATCTTTTGAGTTCCTGCATAGTATCACCTCCTCCATAAAGTTTTATTGCTTCTACATTTTCGTCAATTAGTTCATCCAGTGCAATTGTTCCTTCATTAAAATATGGTGTATAACCCATAACTGCATTAATAAAAATTGTTTTAGATCCGTGAAAAACATTTTTTACAGATGGCTCATAGAAAGATTCTTTAGCAATATCAAGGATATAATTAAGCTTTGTTCCGGGTTTTATCTCGTGAATATTGTGTATTCTATTTTGTCCTTCTATTTTTCCTTCCATTGTATCAGATTCAACTATATAAGGAAGCTCAATAAGTTTTCCCGGATAACCCTTTGAAAATTCATAAAATTTCTTTGCCTGAACCATATCATCTTCATCAATACCTTTAATCTCAAAGCCATATTTGGCAGCTAAATAAGCATTGTAAATTACACCTCCAAGTATAAGATAATCTGATTTTTGCAATAAAGTATATAAAGAATCTACTTTTGTATCAAATTTTGATCCTGCAACAACGGCAAGGAAAGGTGTCTCAGGATTGTAAATTCTTTCCAGATTTTCAATTTCTTTTTGAAGTAAAAATCCTGCATAAGAAGGTAAGTACTTATTTACCAAAACTGTTGAGGCATGGGGTTGCCATGAACCAAAAGCATCATTCACAAAAATATCTGCCAAGCCTGCTAATTGATTAGCAAACCTTTCTGCATCCTCTCCCTTTGATTCTTCACCATAAAACCAACGTGTATTAGGCAGATAAATTCCATCAATTTTATCTTCCTTTAAATCTTTTATAAGGTGGTTAACTGAAGTTTCAATACCAATATATCCTTTTTTCTCATGTTTATAAAATTCAGGTATTTTCATTGTTATATGTAACTTACTTTTTAAATAATTTACAATTGGTTGCACTGAAGTATAGTCGTTAATTACAATATCTCCGGTTTTTTTTTCTTTAGGTCTTCCAACATGGGACATAAGAATAACTTTTCCTCCTTTTGCACATATATAATATAATGTGCCAATTGTTGCATCAATTCTGTAAGGGTCATAAATAATTCCCTTTTTCACAACATTGTGATCAACTCTTACTAATACTATTTTTCCTCTTAAGTCTGCCTCCTGAATTAAAGGCAAATTTTTTAAAACTGTCATAAATTATTCTATTTTATTTTAATTATTATTTATTTTCTATTATATTTATATATTTTGATATTCTTTATTATTAATTGCTTTAAAATGCAGCCATTAATAAATTAATATCCTGCGAAGATAAATTAAAATATTTTCCGACTTTGTTATTTGTTAAAATTCCATTAAAAATATAAACTCCCTGTCTTAGCCCGGAATAATCTTTTAACATAGCAATAGCACCTCCCGATTCAGATAAATTAAGTAATATAGGAGTAAAAATATTGCTCAAAGCATAAGAAGCAGTTCTTGCAACACGTGAAGCAATGTTCGGTACACAGTAATGAACCACATTATGTTTATTAAAAACAGGGTTGTTATGCGAAGTAATTGCAGAAGTTTCAAAACAGCCTCCCTGGTCTATACTTATATCAATTATTACAGAACCATTTTTCATAGTTCTTATAACATCTTCGGTTACATAAAATTTTTGACCGGTTTTAAGATAGCTTAACGCACCAATTACTACATCTGCAGTTTTGAGAGCATTACTTAAAACCATTGGTTGTAATATAGATGTATATATCCTTTGCCCTAAATTATTCTGCAAAATACGTAATTTGAAAATTGAATTATCAAACACTTTAACTAATGCTCCCAGTCCGAGGGCTGTTCTTGCTGCGTATTCAGCAGCAGTTCCTGCTCCAAGTATAACTACTTCAGATGGATTAACACCAGTTATTCCTCCGAGCATTTCTCCTTTACCGCCATGTGCATTACTTAAATACTCAGATGCTATAAGAATAGATGTACTTCCCGCAATTTCACTCATTGATCTTACAATCGGGAAACAATTATTTTCATCTTTTATAAAATCAAAAGCAAAGCATGTCGGTTTTTTACTCATCAAGTTTACAATATTCTCTTCTTTTTGATTTGTAAGGTTTAAAGCTGAAAATATAATCTGATTTTCTTTTAGTAATAGTATTTCGTCATTTGAAAGAGGTGCAATTTTTAATATTACATCACATTTATAAACTTCTTCTGCTTTATCACATATTATAGCTCCTGCTTCAGAATAATCCCTGTTAAAAAAATTGGCTACTTTACCTGCATCTTTTTCAATTAATACCTGATGTCCGTTATCAACAAGCAATTTAACGGATAACGGCGTAAGTGCAATCCTGCTTTCATTAACATCTGTTTCTTTAGGAACTCCGATGATTAATTGTTTTTGCTTTTTGCCTGTTTCAATCATTTCTTCTTTAGGAAGTAATCCTTCTTTTCTAATTGAAAAATTTTGTAAAGATGATTTTGAGCTTGTCATTACTATAAAAATTATATTATTTTTAAGTTAAAAACTCATATTGAGGTAAATTTGTAATCTGTTCCAAAAATTTTTGCATTAAAGCCCAGAAAAACGTATTTGATTCGATTTAACATTTTAATACAAAATTATACAAAAAAAAATTCTTTTACAAAAATATAGATATGTTCTTTTTGAGATAAGTTAACAAAATTAAACAGAAAAATTTAACAGACGGTTGCAATTGTTATTTTTGCAAGGTCTTAAAGACACTCTTTTGAAACGATTTGCAGCTGTGGAATTAAATCAAATAGTAATATTATTTATCCTTTATACATCGAACAGAAAAGCCATTTTGAATAGTAACATAGTCCGATTTGTCCATTTTTGCTTCGCTTGATTTGTTTGACAGGAAAAAATATGTAGGTCTGGTTGAGCTGTATGTATTTATATCTAAATCTGCTGAAGAACTCCACCAGTAGCCAACAATTCCCATACCTGAGTAATTGCTGTATGATGAACGAAAGCCACCAGGAAGGGCAGTAAATTTACTACTATTATCAGCTCCGGTGTTAGGAGATAACCAATGGGTAGTCCCGGTTTCTTTAAGTTTACCTCCGGCAACTTTTTCATCTCCCAGATTTATAAGAATTAACCCAAACGAAAAGTCGGGTTCCTGTGGTACACGCCAACCTGTAGGACATAGTTTTCCTGTCTCAACCGTGTACCAGTTATATAGTGCGCCATATGTTTCTTTATATTTTTTTGCGTCATTTTTGTACCAGCAATATGCTGGTTTAGACATACTCGACCATGTAACAGAATCTGTTACAAGAGGTATAGCCGTTCCATCGTTGAATTTAGTAGTTCTCAGGTTCTCTTTCATCCATGTTTGATCACCAATGGTAATAATATGATATAAATTACCATCAATATCCTTAACAATTTGTTCAGTTTGTGCTTTTGTTAATGAATTTTCTATCACAATAAAGCAAAGTGCAATCAACATTCCTTTTATGTGTTTCATTTTTCTTTTTTTTAATGTTTATTTTTTTATAAAAATAATATATCAATAAATATTGTCAAAATTAATTTCAAAGATAATCTTTTAGAAACTAAAGCTATAATGGGCTCTAATAGCTGTTAGAACCAGTTAATGTTTGTCAATATATTTCAACAATTTTTGCTTCAGTATATCTTTTATTATTGGCTTTGAAATGTAATCATCAAAGGGATTCTTGTTATATTTGGCATTATATTGTTCTAAAGTATAAGCAGATTGTGCTATTATTGGTAAATCAGGTCGAAATTCTTTTATTTGAATCGTAGCAGTGTATCCGTCCATTATGGGCATTTTTATATCCATCAAAACCAAATTAATATTCTTATTAGCTTTGGAAAGGTCAACTGCTTCCTTCCCATCTTTGGCATGAATTAATTTAAAATCCATATCAATTAACAGTGCTTCTAAAAAAAGATAGTTGAATTCTTCATCTTCAGCAACCAAAATAGTAGTAACACTCGAATTTTGAAGGCTAACGGATTGTCGTTTAACAACTTCCTGAACGGGTTTGTAAGGAATTGTGAAATAAAATGCTGAACCCTTTCCGAGTTCAGATTCAAGCCAGATTTTACCACCTAATAATTCTACGTATCCTTTTGATATGGAAAGCCCTAAACCATTACCCCCGTATTTTCTGGCTAATCCTGTTTCAACCTGTACAAATCGTTCAAAGATTTTTTCTTGCTTATTAAGTTCTATACCAATTCCGGTATCTTTAACAAAAAATTCTATTTCATTTTCTTTTAAATCGTAACCAAATTCTATATTACCTTGGTGTGTATACTTTAATGCATTATTTATCAGATTGGTCAGGATCTGAATAACTTTTGTACCATCCGAATATATATTTGATAATTTGTCTGATAATCGTTGTTTTGTAAAGAGTGATATATTATGACTGAATGCCCGTGGTTCAAATACTGAAAGTAGTTCAACTATAATATTGTTTATACAAACCGGTTTAATATTAAGTTTTTCTTGCTTCGTTTCCAATACTGAAATTGTCAAAATATTATTGACTATTGATTCTAGTTGATGAGAACTATTGATTATTATTGAAGTAAAACTTTTTCTTTTTTCGTCTGACAGTTCCGGTTTGTTGAGCATATCAGAAAAACCAATAATTGAATTCAATGGTGTTTTTATTTCATGTGACATGTTTAATAAAAATGCTGTCTTTAATTTGTCGCTTTCTTCTGCTTTTTCTTTGGCAAGTACTAATTCTTCATTTTGTTTTATCAGTTGATCTGACATTTTTTTTAACTCTGTAATACTTTTTGCTATGCCTATAATTCTGTAAATATGTCCTTTACTATTTTTTATTGGAATTAATTGTGTATAAAAAGTTTGATTTACATCTTTATAATTAAAATTTTCTTCATAAGAGATAATTTGTTGTGTCTGGATACATTGGTTATATTTCTGTTTTACTCGGTTATATACTTCAGCAGGAAAACATTCATCAACATATTTTCCCGGTTCTAACGATCCTAATTCTTTTTTCTGGATAGGATTTACAACTGAAACTTTATATCGTTGATTTTCGTCAACATCATAAATAAAAATATGGTCTAACGTATTATCAAACAACTGTTTATATTTTTGTTCATTTTCTTCGGCTTTTTCTTTGGAATTTAATAATTCCAAATCTTTTTTCTTACTCTCTGTTATGTTTCTTACAATAACCGTTACTTCGTCATTGCCACTTTTTGACATTCTTGCTTCATAATATCCTGTTCCAATGTTTGGTACTTCTAAACAGTATTCAAAAGATTGAATTCTACCTGTTTCAAATACCAATTGAAAATAATTATCTACAATTTCGACAACATAATGTGGTAGTATTTGTGTGTAATTTTTGCCAATAATAGTATCGTTTTGAAAATAAAGGTCTTTTATATCCGCTTTATAGTCGAGAAATATTTTCGATTTGTTAATTCTAAATACTAAATCGGGAATAGCATTAAGCATTGCACTAGATCTGTAATTACTATCTTCGGCTTTTTCTTTGGCAATAATTAGTTCTTTTTCATATATTTTTAATTCAGTAATATCACTCAAGATACTGTGGAAAAATTTTTTATTATCAATTTCTATAATTTGGGTAACAACTTTTACATCTCTAATTTCTCCTTGTTTCGTTTTATGTTTAGTTATAAATTCATCTTTACCATTAATCAACACCTTTTTTATACGTTCACTTGTCTGCTCTGCTGTTTCTTGTATTTCAATATCGAATAGTTTTATTTTAGCAAATTCTTCTCTTGAATAGCCTAACTGTTTGCAGACTTGGTTATTAAACTCGAAAAATGATCCTGTTTCAGGGTCAACAACAATAATACCATCATGCCCTTGGTCAAAAAGAGTTTGATAACGAAAATTTGAAATACGTAATTCTTCTAAAACTTTTTTTTGTATAGTTATGTCTCTGATATTATTTTGAATTCCATTAACTTTACCATTTTCTAGAAAAATTTTACGCGCAGTATGCTGTACCCAGGCAATTTCGCCATTTTTTTTATAAAACCTGTATTCAATATTTATAAATTCTGAGCCTTCTTGTAAGGCTTTAAAAGCATTCATACATTTTTCTAAATCTTCCGGAAAAATATTTTGAACAGGAATTGAATGACCGATATAAATATCAGGCTCGTACCCGAAAATATCTTTTAGTTGAGGGCTAATATAAGTAGCACCCCCGTTTACATCTTGTATAATTATTGCATCCGTGCTGTTTGCAATAATCAAGCGATACT